>Ga0008649_10001983_pt1 | contig 15340 bp, 13 predicted proteins | sample SaaInlV_130m_DNA_2_FD_66601 | JGI IMG/M metagenome (GOLD analysis project Ga0008649, IMG submission 66601) | Marine microbial communities from expanding oxygen minimum zones in the Saanich Inlet - SI037_S2LV_130m_DNA | ecosystem: Environmental > Aquatic > Marine > Intertidal zone ... | reverse complement strand
GTTAAAGGTGACGCTGAGTTACTGACAACGCGCAGACTCTCTAAAATATTTGGATCACCTAAGAAACGAAAGAACAAAGAGAAGCTAGATAAGAATGTAAAGCCAACAGGTTACAAAGATTTAAAGATGATGCTGGATTGGGCTATAGCAAATGACAGCCCTGGCAATTGGTACAAAGAGTTTGGTGAAGGCTTTGCCAATATTGTCGGTAAAGCTAATTTGCAAGAAGCTTCTATTTTGTTTGGTATTACATCTGCTCAGAACGCAGCAGAAACAAACTTTTCTGACACGCTACACTTGATGGCCCTGGCTAGACAGTTTAATCCGATAACGCAAGAAAAACAATTTAGAAACGCAGTAAGAAATACACCAAGACCTGGAGGTCAAAGACTCAAAATTACAGGCAGACAAATTGACGCTGTCGTAGATATGTATCAAACAGGAACCTACAAAGGCGGCCTTAAAGTTTCTACTTACATGCAGCTTATTAGAGCCAGGGGCCTGAATGAGTTCAATCCGTTTAGTGTCCAGGATGTACATATGTCCAGGGTGTTTGGTTACCGCTACAAAGATATAGATAAAGATACAGGCAATGTAGTTGACTTTGCTAAATTCCCAAGCCAACAATCAATCAGATACGCTATGTGGATGACTAACAAGTTGGCTGAAGAGTATGGCATAAAGCCTGACGCCGTCCAGGCTAACCTATGGTTCTATGCTAAAAAGAATTTAACACCTAAAAAGACCAGCGGTAAAAAGACTGTTGTCGGTGATGGCACTTATGAATCTGCATCAAACTATGCGGCTCCTGAAATCGCAGCAATACAGAGCCTGGTCGATGCTGGAACATTTGACAAAGAGAGCGCACTAACCACAGCACTAGAGACAGGTGAAAGACCAAGCTTTACATCGGATGTTAAGTCTGATCCATTTTCTAACGCAGCATTTAATGATCAATTACTAGCCTTAGCAGAAGCCAGAGCGCCTAGAGTTTTAGTATCGAGTAACCCTGGTAACGCGAGAGGATACGGCTTTCCTGAAGGCACAACACTACAGCAGCTTGCAGATTACAACCAGGAAGTTTTAGCAGCTATTTCTGATGAAGACGGACAGATCAAACTGCTTCGTGAAATGGGCATTGTTCATAAAGTAGGAGACACCTTCGGAACCTTTGAACGCGTAGAACCTACTTTTGAGATTACCTTCCCTGGTGAGACTTTTAAGACAGCTCAGTTTGCCTCTAAGTTGCTCGGTGAAGCGATGATGCAAGACGGAACCATTACTGAGAAGACTAGCTTTGATGGTCAGCAGTTTGGCGTTTTAGTTGCTAAAGCAGATGGCTCACAGTTTAGTACAGAAGACTTAACAAAAATATACCAACAGGTTAATCCTGAGCAATCAATGGATGGCCTTAACTTTACGAGGACAGGTGACGGCACAGGTCTCAAGTTTTTAGATGGTAAATATTTTGAAGATAGTAGTAAATATAGCAACAAACAATTAAAAGAATTTCAAACCCAAATCTCTGAATACTTTAGCAATGAAGGGTATAATTTAGAGTTAATAGCACAGGAAAGTGAATACTATGATCACACGGAAAGAAGCAGAAGCAATCGCGAAAGAACTTGGAATAGGAGTGGCATCGAAGGATCATCCGATCTACAACGAAGCGCCATCAGTTCGCTTTATCAACCGATCCACGAAGTCTACGGCAACTGGCAAAGAAGGCTCGACTTCACGCCAAGCAACGAAACCTCAGCCCTAGCAGAACTCTTAGAGGTTAGCGAAAGCCAACTTCAAGCAGAACTACAGTCAGAAACCTACAACCAGCAGCAACGCGGTTCTATTCAGTTCCGCTCAAGTGAAACAATTATCTCTCTCTTTGAGGGAGCAGACAAATCAACATTCCTACACGAATCAGGCCATCTCTATTTGCAGATTATGCAAGACCTGGGCGAAGACCCAAATGCTCCTGACAATATAAAAGAAGATTGGAATAAGATACTAAATTTCTTAGGTGTCAAATCAGGCGCTGAGATAGGTACTGAGCAGCACGAGAAGTGGGCAGAATCATTCGAGAAGTACCTGTTTGAAGGAAAGGCCCCATCATTAGAATTACAGAGCGTATTTGGTAGATTTAAGCGTTGGATGATGAGCGTGTACAAGCAGCTTAAAAACCTCGATGTTGAAATCAATGATGAGATTCGCGGCGTTTTTGACAGAATGCTTGCAACGCCTGACGAAATTGAAAACGCAGAAAATGTGTCAAGACTTATTCCTATGTTTGAAAACATTGAACAATCAGGAATGACGCCATCAGAATGGAACAATTATCAAAGTACGGCTAACGCTGCAACAAGACAAGCTGAAGATGATTTAGATCGCAAGAAGTTCAAAGAAGAAGACAACGAAAGAAAGAAATGGTATCGCGAAGAGTTAGCAAAAACAAAAGAGCAAGTCGAAGCTGAAGTTAACGAGATGCCTGTTTATCAAGCCATACACTTTTTACAGTTTGGAGAGGTATTAACTGGAGAGTTGTTGCCTGGCGCAGAACCAATGAAGCTAGACAAAAAAGCACTCATTGAAGAGTTTGGACAAATACTTAATCAACTTCCTAGAGGTAGAAAAATACACGCTAATAGAGACGGTGTGCATCACGATATGGCAGCAGAGATTTTTGGCTTTGCTTCAGGTCAAGAAATGATAACTCAAATTATGAATGCTAAACCTAGAAAAGCATTTATAGATCAAGTTGCTAAAGAACGAATGATGGCAGCATACCGCGATATGAGAGTTGACATGACTAAGCTAGAAGAAGAAGCTATTAAGTCAGCTCATATGGCAGATCAAAGAAGTCGATTCTTACATCTAGAATTAAAAGCTTTAGCTAAACGCGCTAGTATTCCAGCAACGCCAGCAGCAGCAGCAAGAGAAACGGCACTTGCTATGATCAGTCGTTTAACTATTCAGAACCTTCATGTTGGCAAATATAGAGCCGCAGAACTTGCAGCAGCGAGAGCAGCAGAAAAAGCAATACTAAAAGAGAACTGGGCTGAAGCAGTTAAACAAAAACGCGCTCAATTAATAAATCACTATTTGTATCGTGAAATAGAAAAGAGTAAGGAAGAGGTTAGAAAAAAAGTTGAGTACGCTACAACATTAGATAAGCCAACAGCTAAAAAGCGTTTGGCAAGAGACTACATAGATCAAATAAATACGATTCTTGAAAAATTAGACCTTAAACAATCAGTCTCTAAAAAAGCAAGAGATAGAAGAACAAAGTTTGCTGATTGGGTAGAAGCTCAAAAAAATGAAGGCAATGAGCTAATTGTTACAGAAGAGATGCAAAAGACTTTAAATAGTGCAGAAAAGACGCACTACAAAGATATGACTGTTGCTGAGTTTACGGAGGTGATGGATACTCTTAAAAATATCGCACACCTGGCTAAGTGGAAACAAAGACTGCTTGATGATCGCGATAAACTTGATTTTGATCAGACTGTTGACGCAATGGTTGATGATGCTATTGATGAGCATAAGCAATGGAAAGAGCAAGCCCCTGACTTTACTGGAAGTAAATTAGAAATATTTAAAGAACATTGGGAAGCCTTTAGTGCTGAACACGACAAGATAGAGTATGTCCTAGAGTCAATGGATAACTTTAAAACGAATGGTATTTGGTGGCGCAATATGTTTAAGCCCATTGCAGATGCTGCTGATGTTGAAATGGAAATGAACGATAAATTCATTGAGCAAATGAAAACAATCATGTTTGATCGTTACACAAGGAAAGAGCGCAATGCCTGGAATAAATCAGTCTCTACCAAGAAAGGTAAATTTAATAAGAAAAATATTATTGCAATGGCCCTTAACTGGGGTAATGAATACAACAGAGACGCAGTAATAAAAGGCTTTGAAGCAAATAAGAACTGGGGCATAACAGAATTAGATGTTGAACAAATTCTTGATGATCATATGGAGCAGCGCGATTGGGATATGGTGCAAGATATATGGGATATGATTAATGAGCTTTGGCCTGAAGTAGCAGCACTACAAAAAGAATTAACAGGCGTTGTACCTAAGAAAACAGAAGCAACTCCTTTTATGACTAAGTTTGGTTTAATGAGAGGTGGTTATTACCCTGTAAGTTTTAGTGAAAAATTTTCTAGTCAACAAAGAAAACGCACAGCAGAACAATCATTTCGCGAGTTATATGAAACAAGTCCAGTTAAGGCAACTACTCGCAAAGGTAGTACAATAGAAAGAACTGATACTAAAGATCAATTTGTTCGTTTAGATTTAGATGTCTTAACAGAACATATGCACGATGTTATTCATGACTTAACACACCGAAAAGCAATCATGCGTGTTGCTAAGTTAATGAATAATCCTGAAATACAAGGAGCTATTGAAGGCGTTTTAGGTACAAAAGTTTATGATCAGTTTGAACCTTGGCTTAAATCAATTGCTGCACCTGAGCCAAACTATACTGGTAGGTTAGAAAGGGCAGCTAACTGGACAAGGCATTCAGCTACGATTGTGGCAATGGGCTTTAAAGTTACAACTGCTATTCAGCAACCATTAGGTTACTCACAAACTGGCGCTTACCTGGGAACAGAGTGGGCAGCAAAAGGTCTAAAAAATTATTTAAAAAACCCAGTAAAGAATCGCGATCTTATTCTAAGTAAGTCGGTTTATATGCGTAACAGAACAAAGACGCTAGATCGTGATATTAGAGATTCTGTTAAACGAATTCATGCGGGTGACTCAAAACTTAAAGATATGCAGTCTAAGTATTTCTATTTTATTGGAATGCTTGATATGGCGGTATCACTTCCAACCTGGCAAGCAGCTTATGAGAAATCACTTTGGGAAGGCATGAGTGAGCGCGATGCAAAAGCACAAGGTGACTCAGCGGTTCGTATGACACAGGGTAGTGGTGAAATGAAAGACATGGCTAACATTCAAAAAGGATCGCCAACTTTTAAATTATTTACTCAATTTTATTCTTACTTTTCTGCTTACTATGGCGCACAGAAAAGAAATGTTCAGATGTACGCGCGAGGTGAAATTACAACCTGGCAAGCTTTTGTACAGTTTGTTTATTTAACTGTAGTGCCAGCAGTATTAAGTCAATTGATTGTAGGACGCGGCCCTGATGAAGACGAGGATGAAAACTGGGCTTGGTGGGCAGCAAAAGAAATAATGCAATTTCCAGCAATGGGAATGATTGGTCTTAGAGATGTTGTCACAGTATTGTTTAATCCGCAATTTGGTACAGCTTTACCTTATACCGATGTACTAGACGGAATTATTAGAGGTGGTGATTCTGTTCTTGATCTACTTTCAGATGATGAATTTAATAAGACAGATGTTAAAAATATCATAGTAGCACTTGGCTATGCTTTAAAGATGCCAGGTAGACAAACAGCAAATATCTACGAACATCTTTATGAAGTGCTGTCAGAAAACGAAGACTTTTCTTTGTTTGAACTACTCGTAAAAGTTGATAGAAATGACTAACAACAGATAACTTGCAGAAACTATGCAACAATTGAAACATAACCAAAAGGGCAATCAATGACTATATCCACAACTACAACTAAGAACCAGCATAATGGTAATGCTAGTGCTACAACTTTTGCTTATAACTTTAAGATTTTAGATCAATCGCATCTAGAAGTCATTAAGACAAATGCTTCAGGTGTTGACACCACATTAAGTATTACAACACACTATACAGTCTCAGGGGTAGGCGCTGACTCAGGCTCTATCACTTATCCAGTTTCAGGCACAGCCCTAGCAGTTGGTGAAAAGATAACGATAAGGCGTAAACAAAACTTTTTACAGTCAACAGACTTACAGAACCAGGGCGGCTTTTTTGCAGAGGTTCACGAGACCGCATTTGATAAACAAACACAGTTCGCTCTTCAGAACCAAGAAGAGTTAGACAGAACACTAAGAGGCCCAGTTACAGACCCAACAAGCTCTGATATGACCTTGCCTAATAAAGACACCAGGAAAGGAACAGTTCTTGGCTTTAACGCTACCTCAGGAGACCCTGAAGCGGGGCCTAAGATTGCTGATGTATCTTCATTGGCATCAATCACAGCAGACATCGCAACGCTTGCTGATATTGAGGATGGAACCGATGCGACTGATGCAATCCAAACAGTTGCTGGAATCTCAGCAAATGTATCAACAGTCGCTGGCATATCCTCTAATGTAACGGCAGTCGCGGGTAACGCAACAAACATTAACGCAGTTGCAGCAGACGCCACAGATATTGGCGTAGTCGCGGGCAAGGCTACAGAAATAGGAAGACTAGGCACAGCAGACGCAGTCGCGGATATGGTTATCCTGGCAACCACAGATGTCGTTGCTGACATGAACACATTAGGCACAGCAGATGTGGTAGCTGATATGAATGTCCTGGGTACAGCCGATGTTGTAAGTGATCTAAATACACTAGGAACAGCAGATGTTGTTTCGGATATGAACACTCTAGCAACATCAAGCAATGTAACAAACATGAATACCCTGGCTGGTATTTCAGGAAACATAACAACAGTTGCGGGTATTTCATCGAATGTAACTTCGGTTGCTGGAAACGCATCTAATATTAATGCTGTTGCTGCGGATGCTACTGACATAGGAGTGGTTGCTGGTAAAGCGACAGAGATTGGAAGGCTAGGTACGGCAGACGCGGTAGCTGACATGGTGATATTAGGCACAACGGATGTTGTTGCGGACATGAATACTCTTGGAACAGCTGATGTTGTAAGCGACATGAACACGCTTGGAACGGCTGATGTAGTTTCAGACATGAATACCCTTGCTACAGCTGACATTGTAAGTGACATGAACACCCTGGCTACTAGCTCCAATGTAACTAACATGGACACAGTAGCAACGAATATTGCGAATGTAAATACTGTTGCTGGCGCTAACTCAAATGTCTCTACAGTAGCGACTAACATTGCGAGTGTAAACACAACAGCTTCAAATATAGCTGGTGTTAACTCTTTTGCAGCAAGATATAGAATAGCAAGCTCCGCACCATCAAGTGATCTTGATGAAGGTGATTTATACTTCAATACAACTACAGACATTCTTTATTACTACAATGGTTCTGCCTGGGTACAGATAGCAAACTACACGCATCCTAACCATAGCGGAGAAGTTACTTCTACTGCCGATGGTGCTACAGTCATTGCTGGAGATGTTGTTGATGAAGCTAACCTTAAAGTAAGCAACGCACCTACGAATGGTTATTTCTTATCGGCACAGTCAGCAGCTACAGGCGGTATGACTTGGGCAGAGGTAGACGCTCTACCATCACAGACAAGCAATAGTGGTAAGTACCTTACAACGAATGGTTCAGCAGCTTCCTGGGCAGTATTAGACACAGATGCTAACACTACAACAAAAGGTTTATACGAACACGCTCACACAATAGCCAGTAACTACAGTATCACAAGTGGTAACAACGCTATGACTGCTGGGCCAATCACAATTAACACAGGGGTGTCAGTTACCGTTCCAACGGGAAGCACTTGGATAATCGCATAGGAGATATAGATGGCTAAAGTAAAAATACAAGGCAACGCATCAGGCACAGGGGTACTAACTGTAACTGCTCCGAATACGAGTACGGATAGAACGATAACATTACCCGATGCTACAGGTACACTAGCAACGACTGCTGACATAACAAGTTTAGCTGGTATAGATGACCAATCATCTTCTAACGATGACCAACTAACAATCAAAGATACTGAAGTTGTTATCAATGAAGATGGAGATGATGTAGATTTCAGAGTAGAGTCTGATGCAAAAACAAACGCATTAATTGTTGATGGGGGTACTGGCAATATAGGTATTGGAGTAAATCCAGAGGCTTGGTCTAGTGATAGAGCAGCTATACAACTTGGCACTTCAAGTGGAGGCACAGCTGCTTTCTATTCAAGCCACGATGCGGTAGGGATGGGTGAGAATTTTTATAATAATTCTGGTGATAAGTATATAAACACAAGTCACGCTACACAATATTATCAGTCAGATGGCTCACACGTTTGGAAATATGCAGCTTCAGGTTCAGCAGACGCAGCGATTACTTGGACTCAGCCTCTTACGCTTCACTCTAATGGTCGCTGTAGTATTGGTGATGCTGCTTCGGGAGCTAATTCATCTCAATTAGATGTTAGAAATGCTGATAATGAACCCTTAATACAGTTTCTTGCCACCAGTACAGGATACACCAAAACTATGGTATCTCTGAATTGTAATAGAGATACTGCTAATGGTACTTGGGAAATAATGGAAGGAAGGAATGGTGGTGGAAGAGTTATGTTTATGTACGATAGTGGTAATATTGTAAACTCTAATAATTCTTATGGTTCACTATCTGATGAAAGAATTAAACAAGATATTGCTGACGCATCTTCTCAATGGGAAGATATTAAAGCATTAAAGATAAGGAAATTTAAACTTAAAAAATCAGTTAATAAAGATGGAGCTGAAAGCACTCCATATCAAATAGGAGTTGTAGCACAAGAAGTAGAAAGTGCTGGTATGAGTGGTTTGGTACAAGAAGGAAAACCAAGTAAAGAAGATGTTGCCTTACACTCTGATTTTGGAACAGTAGTTGTTGGTACAGCAGATAATGGTGCTGTACCTATAAAAGACGAAGAAGATAATATCACAGGCTATGAAGATGTATTTACTGCTGGAGAAAAAGTTAAAGAAGTTAAATATTCTGTTCTTTATATGAAAGCAATTAAAGCATTACAAGAAGCTATAGACAGAATAGAAACACTTGAAACCAAAGTAACAGCATTGGAGAACGCATAATGGCAATAGTAATTAACGGAAATGGCACAATTTCTGGCATATCAGTCGGTGGACTTCCTGATGGAACAGTCGATGCTGGAACACTAGCCACAAACTCAGTTGACTCGGCAGAACTTATTGATGGTGCTGTAGACAACTCACACTTAGCAGATAATGCAGTTGGACTTGCTGAAATGGCAAGTGGTACTGATGGCAACATAATTAGTTATGATGCTTCGGGTAATCCTGTAGCCATAGCAACTGGTTCAGATGGACAGGTACTAACTTCTACTGGTGCTGGCTCACCTCCAGCTTTTGAAACACCAGCTGGTGGCGGTAAAGTATTACAAGTTGTTTATATTACTGGTGGTACTGGCGTAACTTACAACAGCAGTACAACTGAAGTTTCCGCTGATTTGTCAGGTGCTATAACTCCTTCTTCTACATCTAGCAAAATAATAATTATAGGAAGATTAGAACTAACAAAATCTACTGGTGGTAATGATGCTGGAATTAGTTTATCTTTAAGACGAGGCAGTAGTGGTATTAGTAATGCAAGAGCTGGTTGGACAAATTCAAGTATATATCAACAAAATCAAATAACGCACACTTTCCTAGACTCGCCTAGTACTACAAATGCAACAACTTATTCTTATTTTTGGGGTTCACAATTAGCTGGAACAAATTCAAACATAGCTAGAGAAAGAAATATGATACTAATGGAGATAGCGGGATGATAACAACAGTAGACGCATTACAATCATTAAAGCCAAACGCAGAGTGGACACTTACTGGAGATGTGCTAACTTGGATGGATGATGTACAAACAGAACCTACAGCACTAGAATTATCTAATGAAGTAACTAGACTCCAAGCAGTCTATGACTCTCAGCTATACGCTAGAACTCGCAAAGCTAAATACGACTTACTCAATCAAGACGAAATGCGGTATGACGATGTTAAAAATTCAACAACAACTTGGGTAGATGCTATTGATGCAATCAAAGCAGCCCATCCGAAACCATAGGAGTTATAAATGAGTACAGTAAAGAGTGACAATTCAGACATAACGATTAACGCTTCGGGTTCTGGACGCGACATAAAGTTCCAAGCCAACGGAGTAGAGAAAGCGAGTATCAGTTCTGCTGGTGCGTTTACTTCTACTACGATTGATGCGACTGCGTTGACAGGTAATCTTCCAGCAATTAGTGGTGCTAACTTAACAGGACTCTCTAGCTTTAACCCCGATGGTGCTGTAACAATTAACGAAAGTGGTGCTGATGTAGACTTCAGAGTTGAATCTGATACAAACACTCACGCTCTGTTTGTTCAAGGTTCAGATGGCAACGTAGGTATTGGAACTACCGCTCCGATTTTAGGCAAGGTACACTTATTGGCTGCGGGAACTTCTGATGCTTCGCTGGAAAATGTTGCACATTTCGGTAAAAATTCAACATCAAGAGCGGGGTTACAAGTACGAGCCAACGCAACACAAGTAGATGTAGGTATGCAAGCACAGGCTGGTGCGGGGAATCTAGATTTATCATTTTCTACATTAGTTGGTGGTGGTCATTACGAGCGAATGCGTATACAATCAGGTGGAGATATAGTTCAAGGCACAGCTTCTACTGGAAGTGACGGAAGAAAAAGTCATTGGCACAGTAGTGTATCATCATATCGTTCAGGCACAGCTGATGCTTATCACTATCAATTTTATAATAATAATGGTGCTATAGGAAGAATCAGAACTGCGAACTCAACAACAACCTATAACACATCTTCTGATTATAGACTTAAAGAAAATGTAAATTATGATTGGGATGCAACTACTAAATTAAAGCAACTTAAACCAGCAAGATTTAATTTCATATCAGATGACACTAATACTTTAGTTGATGGCTTTATTGCACACGAAGTATCAAGTGTAGTGCCTGAAGCAATTAGTGGTGAAAAAGACGCAATGATAGATGAGGAGTACGAAGTTACTCCAGCAGTTGAAGAAGTCAGAGATGAAGAAGGAAACATAACAACCGAAGCAGTTGAAGCTGTAATGGGTACACGCTCTGTTATAGACCCACAAAACATAGACCATAGTGTACTTGTACCTTTACTGGTCAAGACAATACAAGAGTTAGAGGCTCGTATAACAGCACTAGAAGCCTAATGTCTGACAGACTGCGTAACAATGTAATAGCTGGGTTTATAGTTGTAGCGTTTTGGATCATATCCTTTTCGGCTATGGCTGCTGACACTATTGTTTCAGAGTCAACTGTGACGAGTAATTCAAAAAACGAAACTAAAGTCGTGTCACCCCCACCTTCGGCAATTGCAAGTCAAATTACTAGCAGCAGCTCAGACTTTTTATGTTCTGTATCTGCAAGTGGAGCAGTACAAACTCAGATATTTGGACTTAGCCTGGGAGGAATGCACGAGGACGAATTGTGCCAAACCCTACAGCTCAGTCACGCTTTATACAACATGGGAATGAAGGTCGCTGCAATCAGCGTTCTCTGTGAAAATCCAATCGTGTTTCGTAGTATGGCAAATGCGGGCAGCTACTGTCCATATGATTCGTTACTGGGTGATGACGCTAAAGCTGCCTGGGCCGTCCATACCGATAAGATACCATTACCTGAGGAGGAAAATGAAGCTACTGCAAAAGAAAAGCGCGAGCAAGCTCTTGGCATTATGGGTTCTATTGCTGCTGCCTTTTTGTTCTTTTAGTTATAGTTATACTTTCGGCTATACAGGTAACGCTGCTCAAGGTGGAAACTCTTGGGGCATGACTACTCCTGTACTTGGTGTAACTGTCCAGGAAGGGTTAGATATTAGTGGCGTCATATACACTTACAATCCAATCAAAGAAGTAAGCGATGACTTTACAGTAACAGTTCAAAATGAAAACGCTGCTGGAGATGGTTATATATTCCAGGACACAGAAGATTTTTCAGGTAAGCATCCTATAAGAATTAGAAAAGTCTTACAACTTCCTTATGTACCTATTGAAAGTTTTGGACAAGGCTCAATAGCTACAACAGGGGTAGGCACTTTAAAAGACGAGTCTGTTATTTATATGTATCGATTTGACGCTTGCCGTAACCCACAAAATGACCCCAGTTGTCCTGACTATATTCCACCATTACCACCTCCAATTAAAATCTATGACGCGTTAGATGATGACTCAGTTAAGTTAGCTTCCAAAGAAACTGACAAAGAATTAATAGATGACGATGAAGATAACAAACAAAGTAACGAAGAAGAGGAAGATAAAGATCGCTTAGAAAAAATGTTAGGTATTGCTTCCAATGCTTTTACTCTTGCTGATGGAGTGACACAATCGAGTCTGATAAATACTATGAACTCTGTAAATATGGACACTTATTATCTAGCTCGAATTCCCAGTAAAGTTTATAGAGAACCTCTTGTTTTAAAAGACCAGGGAATATCTGACAATCGAAAAGTATTAAGAAGTTTATCTAACGATAGACTCCATCAAACCATGATAGAGGAGCAATACAAATGAAGAAATTAGTAACACTATTTTTAGCCATTGGGCTAACAGGGTGTGCTTTGTTAATGCCTAAAGAAGCAGAAGCAAACACAAATATCACAGGCACAGTTGAATCGAGATGCGAAGTCGTGACGGATATTCAAGGGTACTTTGGTAACCCAAATGCTTATACACTTACGACTCTGCCCGCATCAAATGGTCAAATTCCACAGATAAGGATAACATCAACGCTCGCAAACGCGTATAAGGCGATTGTCAGCTATCCCACATCTTTCTCAAGTAGCCCAAGCCTATCTAATAGTGTGACCTGGAGTGGTACTGTAGCTATTGCCTCAGCTTCATCTTCAGATATGAGTGGATATGCTGCTGCTAGTACTGTAACCAACAACGGCGCTATGAGAACTTATTATTTGACGCATGCTGGAACTATTTATGTAACAGTTGCATCAGAAGCAATTTATGGTGGCAACAAGGCTTACCCTGGTGGTCAGTATGTAGCGGTGGCAGAGGCATCATGCGTAGCTCAGTAGCATTATTGTTGTTACTATGCGGTAGTGTAGCAGCGCACGATATGAGGCCAACATACCCTAGTTGGGGTATCAGTCACATTGCAGATGTAAAGCACACACGCATGGAACTTTTTAATAAACGAGCAGATGTGGAGTGGTATGAGATTGGTGTCTTTGATATTAATTGGAAGCCATTGCCTTTTGTCACTAGATACAAAGTTATGCAGATTGATTACTTATCTAATGTGAAGTTTGATGTTTATATTTCTGAGGCTAATTCTATAGCTGCGGAATACATATGCTCCATATCTAAAGTTAAATCTAATGAAGGTAATGCTCCGCTTGTCTCTTCTAAAATCTGTTCGAGGTTTAAGTGAATTGGTTAAGGTACGCTCTACTATTGCTCTGTACACAAACGATGGCAGAAAGTAATTCAATGAGCTTATCTTTGCCAGGTTCTACTTCTAGTAATGGAACCGATAGCGTTAAGATGGAACAAATGCAATGCTCTAATAGCGTGTCAGGTGGAACATTGTTTGAAGTGGGAATTACAGGTGTTGTGAATAATGTAGTCGCTCCGATCATTGGCAAAGACGATTTAAATAATCCTCAGACAAAAGACATAGGTTTATACGCTCGCATAATAATCCCCCTGGACGGCCCCGCTGAACGCGTCAACTGCAACTCCCTCTATCAATTGATGCTTCAAAAGCAGCGCCTAGAAATGACTAAGCTGCGCCAGGAAATTAACCTACTTAAAGATATGCAAACTAACACTTCATTTCAAAACTGATGGCTGACTTAGAAGAAATTGTAAGACAAGGTGAAAGCATAAAAGACAGGAAGCTCAAGCTGTTTGGAATGCGTGTAAGTGGGGCCAGTATTATGGGCTTGTTCGCATTGCTCTCAGGTCTACTAGGTTCGCTATATGGCGGCTTTCTTTTATATCAGAAGGTTGAGTCCCTGGCTGCCTTAGATTTAGGTTCTATTAGCGCTGCAATGCAGAAAACTTCTAATGATGTAACGCGAATAGAAGAACACGCTGACGCTATAAAAATAGAGCTTAAAAAAGATATGTCTGACTTGCGCTCTAGTCAATGGTCATTAGAGTCTAAGGTAGATGGAAAATTACAATCAATTGATACTAGGTTGACTGCCTTTGAAACAAAATTGGATGGCAAGCTCCAATCAGTTGATACCAAATTAATTAGCTATGACACAAAACTGGATAGGTTCGAGTTAAAAGTCGAGAAGACAAAGACTGACCTGGAAAAGCGCATACAGCAATCCCTCGATAACCCACTAGCATATTAATGAAAAGTAGACTTGCCACAGAATTGCCACAGACTACACACTCGATACACACTCGATACACACTCGATACACACTTTATTGGGTATTGAGATTTACCACATAAAGGAATAAATATGGAAGCAGAAAGAATAAAAATATTAGAAGAGAGAGTTGATCACCACTATCGACAAATATCTAAGCTCTTTTCTGAAATTGATGATACGAAAAAGAACATACAAAAAATAATGAACATACTGACTCAGATTCGTTATTTTATGTACGGCGGGTTCGCGTTTTTTGTCGCGACAGAAGTAGGCTTTGTTCAAGCACTACAAATAATATGATGAGAGGTTTATTATGATAAGTTTATTAACAAGTGTAGCGCCAATAGCCCTGGGCTTTTTTGGAAAGCTATTTGCAATGAAGCAGCACGCTAACAGCGAGCAACAAAAACTAATGATTCAAGCAATGCAAGCTCAGAATAATTCTATTAACCAGGCACGCGAAGTAGCAGCTAAAGAAAGTCCGTTTGCTGCAATGAATAGAAGAATAATTATCCTGGTCATCCTGGGACTATTAGTAGCTATTCAGTTTGCGCCATTAGCTGGATTAGATACAGTCATTCCAACAGTCAAAGAAGGAGTCTCAATACTAGGCATTAAATTAACATCAGATGTAACAACTTATGAGACTGTAACAGGCATGGTCAAGAACGCAGAGGTTTATGCCTTCGCAGAAATGATAATCAGCTTCTTCTTCGGAGCCGCTTTGGCTCGTCCTAAATAGGAGAATGTATGAGTCATTTATTAGAGTTTTGCAACTCCGAATCGCAGCGCACAAAAATAAGACTGTATGAAGAATTAGGTACTGTTCGTAAAGTAGCAGCATCTTTAGGTTTAGCTCATCAAACAGTATCTGAATCAATAAGGCTAGTTAAAAAGCGAGCAGCTGCCCAGGGCATTGCTCCTGAAGCTGACATGTCACACCTTGCTGCCCAGGGCTTTAATGTCAAAGGCGTATCAACCTTGTATGGTGAGGATGGTGAAGTCAAGGTTCAATGGGTTAAAACACAAAATCAAGGATACAATCCTGAAGAGATTGCTGCTGCCTTTAATGAATCGTTAACAGACTTTACAGCTTGTCCAGTATCAGCTCCTAATGAAGTTGATGCTGATTTACTGAGCGTCTATCCAAT
>Ga0008649_10001970_pt1 | contig 15383 bp, 12 predicted proteins | sample SaaInlV_130m_DNA_2_FD_66601 | JGI IMG/M metagenome (GOLD analysis project Ga0008649, IMG submission 66601) | Marine microbial communities from expanding oxygen minimum zones in the Saanich Inlet - SI037_S2LV_130m_DNA | ecosystem: Environmental > Aquatic > Marine > Intertidal zone ... | reverse complement strand
GTTCCATCGTCAATACTTTTTAACATCTCCTGTATAATACTTTCAAGTTTATCTGCACGAATGGGCTTTCTAATATACTTGTCTACCCCCAATTTTATGGCAAGCTCCTCATCTTTATTATCTGTGAAGGTTCCCGTGTAAAATACGACAGGAATATGTTTGAAATTATCATTACTCTTTACCTTTTTACATAGTTGGAATCCGTCCATTACCGGCATTAATATATCTGAAATAATCATGTCAACGTCATTAACATTCCAGAGCATTTCCATTGCATCTGCACCGTTTAATGCTGATGTAATATCATAGCCACTTCCTCTCAATAGAGTTTCCAATATATAGAGATTTTCTTTATTATCATCTACTATGAGGATTTTCATTTTTTCTCCCTATTTTTATAAAAACTTCGATTCATTATTTATGCACCACGCTGTTGTTTAATCGTTTTTTGTAAACGTATCATTAATGCGCCTTGCAATTTCTGATAAATGTAACGGTTTTTTCATAATGAAGTCGACTTTCATAGTCTCTTTTTCTAACGAATTAAGCTCTTCACTCCAGCCAGTGATGATACCAATCTTTGGCCTTTTTTCTAACTTATTTAGAGCCGTTATCACATCATAACCAGTTTTATCCGGCATCGCCAGATCTGATAAAACAAGATCAAATTGTTCTTTTCTGATCTGTTCTATCGCCTCTGCACCGCTATTAACAGTCTTAATAATGTGACCGTCAGCGGTAAGAAAGTCATCAATAATATTGCATATATCCTTCTCATCATCTACTACTAAAATCCGGAGCTTTTTGGTTATTCTATCAGAGTCTGGCTCAGATAGTGGTGCGATGTTCTGTATCATTTCTTTGTGAATTGGAATGCTTAGGTTAAATGTTGTGCCTTTTCCTATTTCGCTTTCCACTTCTATCTTACCGCCATGTCTTTTAATAATGCTATAGACAATACTCATTCCCAGGCCTGTTCCATGTGGCAAACGTGTTGTAAAAAATGGGTCAAATATCGTCTTCCTATCGTCATCAGACATACCTGTCCCCGTATCAGAGATATTTATAAACACTGTGTTCTTGTCACTCTTTACGCTAAATGCGAGACAACCACCTTCAGGCATCGCATCCAGGGCGTTGTTTATAATATTAATAAATACTTCTGTCAATTCGGTTGAATTACAAAATACTTCATGTATTTTATCTATTCCTGCTGTGTCTATTTGGTAGTTTATGCCCTTAGACTGAGCCATATTCTTCCATCTGGGCTCTGTGAAATCAATAGACTGACAAATTAAAAGACCTATATCAATAAATACATAATCTGAAGTCTTTGCGTCTGACTTTGCAAATGTAAGCATTTTACTAACTATTTCAGCGCCATTCTCACCTGCCTTAATGATTGAACTCAGTCCCTCCTTTAATTTGCTATCATTAAATCCTCTTTGTAGTATTTCCGCTCTACCCATGATAATCGCAAGTATGTTGTTAATCTCATGTGATATACCGGATGCCACTAAGCCTACTGATTTTAATTTCTCAGATTGTAAGAGCGCTGCCTCCATCTTCTTTCGCTCGGTAATATCAAGAATGATAGCTACAAATGCTGGGACAGATTGAAAAGAAGAGAGCTGAAGGTGCACCTCGACATCGTAGAAAGAGCCATTTTTTCTTCGATGAATTGTCGAAAAATCTACTTTTCTCTTTTCACCAACCTGGAGAGTTTCAATCATTTTCTGAAATGATTCTAACGTAAATTTTGGCTGGAGATCCAGAGGTGTGAGGTTGCTGAGTTCTCCCATAGAATAACCCAGATTCAGCCTTGCACCTTTGTTGACTTCAAGAAATCGAAGGGTTTTAGCATCAAATATGTAAATTTCATTCAATGTTTCTTCCAGTATATTGACAAAACTTGCAATCTTTTCCTCAGACCGCTTGCGTTTGATGAAGAGTCCGATCTGGCTACCGATAGATAACAACATATTGAGCAAATCTGTATCTGGTGTTCTAATCTCACGACTATAGAAACTGATTACTCCAAGTACTTCGTTATCGCTAATAACAGGAAAACCAAAAGCACCATGCAACCCATTCTCCGCTGCTACTGACGCTCTTGGAAAATTTGTATCCTGGACAACATCTGCAATCCAGGCAGGTTGTGCGCTCTCAAAAACACGTCCGGGCAAACCAATACCTTTCGCAAAGGAAGTTTGTCTTGTGAGCTTTTTGAACTCAGATACTTTGATGGACGGAATATGCCAGATTTCCGAACACCGCAATACACAGTCTTGTCGATCAAATTCCCAGATTTCACCAAGGTCCCACTCAAGAGCCGTACATACGGCTTGCAGGATTTTGGATGAAGCCTCTTTAGTATTGGCTGCTTCTGCCAATACTTTTGTTACGTAGTACTGAGCACTAAGACGTTTTTCCGCTTGTTTGCGCATTGTGATGTCATTCGTAAGTTCATCTGCCATTATGTTAAAATTATTGGCCATGGTGCCAATCTCATCTCCCTGCTTAACATCAGCTCTATGTGAAAGGTCACCTTCAGCTATTCTTTGTGAAACATCGGTTAATCTCTGTATCGGTTTTAAAACCCGATTTCTTGACCATCTGGTAAAATAAATGAAAACAAAAATGGTAAAACCAAGAATAATGTAACTAATCAGCATACTTCTTTTTGCAGTAGCCTCCATTTTTATCATGATAGCATTTGCCTCTTCTCCAGCAATATTTGAGATAGCTAATCCTTTATTGATTGCCTTAGTTGCTTCATCAAACCAGACAGAAGCACTTACCGGATAATCCACACCTTTGACTCGTTTTACAATAATCCAGAAATTACCAGTGCTAGTCCCAGGGTCAAAGAAAAACGACCTATAAACAATCACCTGTCCGGAATCCAAACGTACACTCCCTTCGCTACCGGAAAGAATCAGTTCTGCAATATCAGGATAGTCTTGCCTTATGTTCTGATGTGATCTGTTGAGTAATTCCATCATTCCCCACTCTTTCACTTTATCTGTATGATGGAGATAAAATCCATCTTGATTAGCTAAAATATAGTCTGTTTCACCTTCATTCCCTGTGATTTTATGCAAAAAAGAGGGAGTGTCTGCAAGCAAGTTAAAGACAATAATCCCAGCCCGCTTTCCATCTACAAAAACCGGTGTTGTGTAACGCAGGACAGGCGTATAGGGGAGTTTAATCCGTCCATGCTCTACGTTAAGATCAAGTGGAGAAATATATATGCTTCCTTGCGGCATATTTATGGACTTTTTGAAATAATACCTTTCACTTTTATCCTGTAATTTCTCGCCACGAATTATGTTGGTGACATTACCGTCAAAATCAACACGTACACGTTCATATCCGATATTATCCAGAAAGCGAATCTGACCATAGACTCTTTTCACTTGAGAAAAGTTGTTAAATAAATTTTCCACTGCACTTAGCTGTTCAGGTAGTCTAGTATCCTCCTCTGAGCTCAAACTCATAGATCTGGCGAATGCTATTACTTCCTGATTTTTGCTTATATTTAACAAATCATTTTTTGCTCCATGTAAATAATTATGGAAAATTACATTTCTATTAACTATATCCTCTTTTACTCTCTTTATGTCTTCATCCAGTTTCTCGCTAGAGGAAAAAACTTCTTCTTTTAAAAACTGATATGATTGCAGGAATTCTTTCTCAAATATATCTATAGCCTGTTTCATACGGATTGAAGTAGATGGTGATTCCTTTAGGGCCAGTATCTGGTCAAGAGACTGGTCTACTATGGAACGATAGCGCTTGATTCTATTAATGGTTTCATGAGATAAAGGTGTTCCAGATTCAATGGTATTACTGACAAGGGCGCGTTCAAGTCCTGCATATTCACATAATATTGCTATATTGGGACGCAGGACATAATTCAAATAGATTATTTTTTCGTTCGCTTTCAGCGGTGTAAAGGCAGTGTTGCGAAGATTAAATTCACTTCTAATATTAAAGGTTGCAATATTCAGCCATTCATCATTGGAAATGTCATTACTTGCGATTTTTTGGCGGGCAGATACGAGAGACTTATAACTCTTTCTCCATTTAATTATTTTTTTTTCAAAAGTCTTGTTGCTTCTAACACCTAATAGTTTCTCTGCTTCTTTTTCGATTTGGAAAACTCCAGAATCTCCTGTCTTCGTCATTTCAATGAATTTTGGGAAGAATGGAGAAGAATCACCCTTACCGCCTCCAATTATCGTAGCGCCGTAACCACGCTCAAGGGCTTGCCACCCTGTTGCAACATTCAGGAGTCCGGAAATTTTGTTTATTATTAGATATTCTTCTGTTTGCTTATTTGCATCAAATGCTCTTTTTATTGATATACCTAACAATACAATCAATATAAATAATAACAATGCTGATACAAGTCTGATTTGAAATCTTAGCGTTTTAAATTTTGTTATCTTCATAATATCTATCTTTAACCATACAGAATGCAGAACTTATCAGTATAACACCTATAGGTGATGAGACGGTGAGGATGTATTGTTTTGAGTAAAGTCTACCGTGATGGTGATAGTTAAAACAGTATAAACAAGATTGATACGAAAGGTTGATAGGTGTTTAGTTCTTTTTGAGTGTGATCAGTTATGAACAAAATAAGTTTGTCGGATGTTACGTATCCACAATTTCGGATGAAGCAATGACAGAAGAAGGGTTTTGCCATACATGATATTATATTAACCCTTGTATCTGCGATGAGAATTCTTTCTACAATTCTCTTCTGTGTGAGTCCGTATCTTTTTTGGACACTAAATACCTGTGTATCATAATAAACATTGAGTAGTAAAGCAATAAGGGAATACCTGAATATGCCCTTCTAAATACCTTAATAGACTTTTTTGCATCCGGTGAATACTGCTAAGTGTTTCAAAAAAGTACATTATCATATTGGTATTACAGGAGGAAAAGATAGTGGTAACGATATTTCAAACTTACCACTATTCATCCAAAGGCAATTGGTAAACATATACGTAAAGAAAGGGGTGGGTGGAAACACATGCAATCAAAATTGTACACATAATCGGGGTTTGGAAGGAAGTATCTGGAATTGGGAGAACAGTGCTCAGCCTTATCAGTGAGTATATAATTTGTTTTAAGAAGCTCAACGTCAGATCGAAATATTTAATGAGCAGGAAAGCACAACGGCGCGCAGTTAGAAAAGCTAATGGAGAGGTTGGAACTGTCCCGGAATGCTACAATTCAAGGTCATAGACTATTAAAAAAAGAAAGACAAATTTGTCAATTCCTGACAATTGTACCATGAATTTATGTCAATGGAGTACGGTTTATTATCATCTACTATCAATATCAAACGCAACATTTATTTTATTTGTTAACTCTGATAAATCGAATGGCTTCTTTACAATAAATTCTACCTTCATGTCTTCCTCGTTTGTTATCTTCAGCTTTTCTCCCCAACCGGTAATTATACCTATCTTAGGTTTTTTTCCTAACCCTCTTGCAGACTTAATTACATCATACCCAAAGACATCAGGCATGGCCAGGTCACATAATATAAGGTCAAAATCTTCAGCCTTTATTTTATCTATAGCATCCGCGCCATTATTAACGGTCTTGACCTTGTGGCCAGCTCTTGAAAGATATTTGTCCAGAATAGCGCATATATCCACTTCATCATCTACCACCAGGATGAGTAGGTTTTTTTCATCTGTTTCTTGTTCCAGCCCAGGGGTCGCTATTAGACTGGCTCTGTTATTAGTAGCGGGGAATTGCAGAGTAAAGGTACTGCCCTTCCCCAGCTCACTTTCCACCTCTATTTTACCACCATGCCTGGTCATTATACCGTAAGTCATACTCATGCCCAATCCGGTTCCCAGTGGAGTCTTGGTAGTAAAGAATGGGTCAAATACTCTTTTTTTTACATCCTCAGGCATACCTTCTCCTGTGTCGGAGATACCAGCAAATACCGTATTTTCTCTATTCCATGTACTGAACGATAGTCTACCGCCTTCAGGCATTGCATCAAGGGCATTGTTTATTATGTTTATAAATACCTCTCTTATTTCTGTTGGATTACACATTATAGATGAAGTACTCTTCAGACCTTCCTTGTCTATCTGGTAGTTTATGTTTCTGATCTGTGCTTCATTCGACCATCTGGGTTTTGTAAAATCAAGAGACTGCATTATCAACTTCCTGATATCAGAAGATACAAATTTCTTTGTGTCTTGACTTGTCTTAGTAAATTCAAGCATCTTACTGGATATTTCAGCTCCATCATCGGAAGCCTTTTTAATTGTGTGCAGTGCAGACATTAATTCTTCATGACCTTTATAGGTTTCCTCCAGCAACTGTACATTACCGGAAATAATTGCAAGAAGGTTATTAAACTCGTGGGATATTCCGGCAGTGATTGTGCCGATAGATTTTAGTTTTTCTGACTGGATGAGTGCTTGTTCTGCTTTCTTGCGATCAGTGATGTCACGATCAATTCCGCGATATCCCTTGAATGAGCCATCAGGTCCTAAGATGGGAACGCCACTGGTTTCCAGTATTACGGTATGACCATCCTTGTGCAGATTAGAGTTCTCCAACCGGGAGAACGGCTCCTGCCGTCCGGCAATCTCAGTGAATAGTTTTCTAACGCTCTGATGGTTCTCCGGTGTCATTAGATCAAAGGGAGTCATTCCGATTATCTCATCAGGTTCATAGCCAAGGAGTCCACATACTTGAGGGCTGGCGTAGATATACTGAGTGTGCTCGTTGACTTCCCAAATCCAGTCATTAGTGTTTTCGACCAAACTGCGAAATCTTTCCTCGCTTTCCCGCAATGACTCCGTACGTTCGATCACACGTTGTTCCAGAGTTTCTTTAAGCATGAGAAGCTCTTCATCTTTTCTCTTGCGTTCAGTAATGTCAGAAAAAGTTACAACGGCACCAATTATCTTGTTATCCTTACGAATAGGATATGACATATATTCCGCCGGAAAACGGGTTCCATCTGCTCTCCATAAAACTTCGTTGTCTACATGAGTGCCTTTACCTTCTCTGAAAGCCTGGTAAATACAACATTCCTCAATAGGGTAAGGAGTGCCGTCATTTTTGGTGTGGTGTATCAAATCGTGCATGTTTCTCCCTATAAGCTGTCTTGCTTCTTTATATCCAAGAATCCGAAGACATGCAGCATTAGAAAAAGTACAATTTCCATCACTATCGATCCCATATATCGCCTCGCCAGTGGAATCAAGCAAAAGTTGAACTTGTTCCTTGCTTTCATTAAGTTCAGAAGTGTGTTGTCTCATGTTATTTTCCAATTGTTAACTTTGTAACGAGTAAAGTAGGAATCAATGATTCCAGCTGGCATGATTTTCGTTACGCCTTTGCCACTTGCTTAGGCTGATTTAGTACTGAATGATGCACTCAGTGGGACTGAGCGCATCACCAGCTTCACTTATCATTTGCTCTTTTTTTATATATCTCACAAATAGTTCCTTTGTCAAAATAATCTTTGCAATCAATCTTAGATCTATTTGTATAGACGACTTTACAGGAATCACACCAGATTGTTTCTCCGGATCTTCCTTTTTTGCATGTAGCACATTCTTGTTTGTGAGTTTTACTGCTTACTACTTTTTGCCAAAAATTCACCTTATGACGTTCTTTTCTTCCTCATCAACCTTGTCAATAAAAAGAAACTCTCAGAATGACTGTTAAACTGAAAAAAGTCAAGGAATAATCTACAACAGGATCCTGTTTTTAGTAAGTGATTCAATTGTAGGGAGAAAAGCGAGAAGTGGTTTAACTTAATAATTAAGATGTGCCCCTTATGGCCTGATATATATAACGTCATAAGACTACCTGCTTGCGTAGAGAATTGATCTCTACGCAATGACAGGCATATTAATATACTAAAACTCTGTTACCCTCAGTGAATCAACGCATTGTAAGATATTTTGAAGGTTTTTTGTCAAAATCTGTTTTGCATCTCTGGCTACAAAAATAGTATGTTTTTCCTTCATACGTTGATTGGGGCGTATTTTCCGTTACTGCAACATCGATACAACCCATATCTGCAAAATACTCACAGACCGGGTCTTTTGCAATGTGTTGCCCACTTTGAGTTAGGGTTTGAGGCTTTGTGCTTTCACATCCAATCATTGAAAATAACAATAAAAAGAATATGATAAAATTAATTTTCATGTTGAGTGCTCCTTTCGCTTAAAAATGGAAATCAAAACCAACAGACGCTTGATAATTAGTTTCCTGTTGCCTTCCCAATGTTTTTTGATAAATAGGAATAGAAAATGAAGTATTTATCCCAAAATTTTTAGTAATTCCCACATTAAAGCCGGGAGATACAAAAACGGTAGTACTTCCACTGTCTCTTACATCAGTTCCATCAACTTTATCCCGAAATAGCTGCCTCAGGTTGAACTCACCAATAGCCGCAAAGTTTGGGAATTTATTCTTCGGTGTTAACTGATAGGTATTGGAAACACCCCAATCAATACGGTCGCCTACTTCATAGTCTCTCGACCCCTTTGTTTTAAGAGTATACTTGATACTCGAATGCAGCATCCAATTCTTCGTAAGCCACCTTGAATAGGCGACTCCAGTCGCATAATCAAAGGACCCACTTCCGGGTTGTTCCACGGCCTCAAGTTGTTCACCTTCATTGTTCTGAGTACTTTTACGGCCGGTAGGAAACTTAACCCCCAGGAGAAATGCATAGTGCCCCTTTGGCCCGCGTAAGAACCGGTATTTTCCTGTAAGCCATGTATCGGTAAGCCCATCAGGGTTTGCTTTCAGAAGTGCAATCTCAGCCTCGCCGTCTTCAATTTCCAACTCTGATTCTCGAAAATTAATTGATTCAAACCAGCCGAGACTCACTCCAATTTCAAAATCATCCGTAACCCCATAAGTTGCGCCGGCTGAATGTAAAATTGTCCGGTCAATGGCATCGAACGCTCCGGATTTTAATCCCTTATCACTGAGCCTTCTCGTGGAAATTGATTCGAGCTCAGTCATTCTGGTATTGAGGCTAAGATTAAAGCTACCGGCCCGAGACGTAAGCGCGGGTAGCGTTGAAACCGGTCCTCCACCCGATCCAGGGCCGTGATTGGCCTCAATGTTTTTTATTAATGTAAATGTAAGAATGGCACATACTAAAATTATTTTCCAACACGAGTAAGAATGTTTTCGCATAATATACCTCCAGAATAAAATTTATTTGAATTGTGTGTCACAACATTTTCTTCGTTGTCTGGTGAGAATTATGGAACATATCACCTTTCTTGAATGTGCGTCATTACCTTCTTTATGTGACTTACGTGCATTAAGCCTGAAGGAATGAAAGTTAGGACAGGGATAGATTGCCAGATACTCTCAAGTAAAGAATTCGACGCGGTATTCATACATAAAATTATCATGTAAATTGCGTCTATATTACGAGAGTGGCATCGTAAACATACTGTTGCTGTTCCCGGTCTTTACGTACAATTCCCGAATAGTTGCGATTGCAATAATTTTAAAATAAAAAATGTGTTATTGTGAAGTCAGATAATTCTTGGAGGTTTATATGGAAGAGAAATTTTTATGGAAGCTGGAAAGACGGTTTGCCGTCTTTCCATATGATAAAGCAAGGAAAGCACTGGTGAGGGAATACCATCCTCCGGCAGGCTGACATTGTATGATATTGGAATGAACTGGCCAGGAACGCCAGCACATGCCAGGCTTTGAATGAAAGTAGTGAATGCGTTTCCGGAGTCTCTCTCAGGCAAACATTTCGTTTCATGCATGCCTGCTTCTTTATCTCCACAGCAACAGAGATTTAAGCTATGCACTCCAGTTATACATCCGCATGTGTGATATTCGCTCGAAACTGTACTACTGTTATTACCTTTAACAACCGTGCTTATCCCCGGTGTAAAAAGGTTTACGAGCAAACACATTGAGATGACAATGCTTACAACAGATGACGACAGTATCGACTTAGTTATCTTTGTCGATAATAGTTTATCTTTTATCATGAAAATTAAAACAACTGGCAAAAACCAACACAACACAAGAGATTAAATTAAATTATTCCGGCCGTTCTGTGCAGGGTTTTTCTCCCGGTCCGGGTAATGGCGCCTTGGAATTTCCACTAGCTACCTCTTCCTTAATCATTGTATCTATGTCAGAATAGGGATATATTGTCAGTGCATTATTCGGTTGTAATCCACCTGTATCAGCAGTAGGGCCATAAGTGCTATAAATATCCCGCCCCAGCATTCTAAGCAACATTGTCTGCTGTCCTCTGTGGTGCGCGGTATGGGCGATTCTTCTGGTTACAATCCATGCTCGTGACTTATTAAATTCAAAGAATTTGACTTCTTCCGCCCACCAATCATTATCTTTTCCTTTTAAGGCTTCAGTTCGTTTTTGAGAATCCTCTGCATAACGTTTGATAAATTCAATACGTGTCTCTTCCTCTGGCAACGGTGGCGCGCCAACATCAATACCCAGCATACCGGTAAACCATTTATTCTCACCCATGCATTGGTGAATCATCTGTTCAAGTGCGTTTCGTCCGCGCTTGTCATTGGGATGGGGACGGGCAGTAAGGTCTTCATCCTTAAACGTACTCCAGGTACTTAAAACCTTAATCCTCTCTGTTTCGTATGTGTCTATGAGAAACTGATAATCCATTAAAACCTCCATCCTTTAAATAACTGATAAAATAAATTATTATTAAGAACCGGGACAGCTATAATATATTGAAAGAAAATAACAAGACAAAATTGTAAAGCTATATGAAATTTAAATCAAGGGGAAATATGGTTAAAACAGGGAATGACAGATTATGACTATTGGCTTTCTGGCCGATCAGGATGTATCCCTGTCTGCCAGCCAACCTCTCTTTTAAGAGGCGTCCTCGTCCGCCCTGGCGGGATTCCGGTTCTGGATTCCTCTCGAAAGAGAGGTTGGTCATGAGAGTATACTTAAACAATAAAATCGAACTATGAACCTACTATCCATTTTATTAATAGCTGTTGGTCTTGCAATGGATGCTTTTGCTGTCTCAATCACCTGCGGACTGACGTTAAAAAAGCTGAAAGTCAAACATGCTTTTGCGATTGCCCTCTCCTTTGGCTTTTTTCAGGGGGTTATGCCGATAATTGGCTGGTTGGCAGGAGTTGGATTCAGGGACTTTATATCTAATATAGACCATTGGATTGCCTTTGGGCTTTTGGTGGTTATTGGTGGTAAAATGATATATGAATCCTTTAAACTTGAATCTTCAGTAAAAAACAGAGAATTAAGTTGGACCTTTTTATTACTTTTATCAATTGCTACCAGTATTGATGCTTTTGCAGTCGGTCTCAGTTTCTCTTTTCTAAATGTTGATATTATCACTCCATCATGTATTATCGGTGTCGTGACCTTTATTCTGTCCATGATAGGGGTGGTAATCGGTAAGAAGGTAGGCCATCTTTTTGAAAGGAGAATCGAGGCATTCGGCGGTATCATTCTCATTTTAATTGGTTTTAAAATACTATTTACTCATTTATATCAAGACATCTGACAAGATAAGGAGTGCACCATTCCTGCCCGACGAATGGCAGGCGGGTGTGATGAAGCGTAGTAAAGCAGTGACATGGTTACCGCACTCCAAAAAAAAAAGAGGGTAGGAGATATCAACACTCCTACCCTCTCGAAAAACAGTAATCGTCTATTTCTCTTCTTCTATTACCGTAAGTGAATCGGTATATTCACCTTTCTTCCAGAAGTCATAAGGTACATGTTCTATACCCGCCTTCGTTTCCAGGGCTTTTAAACGCCTCAGCTTGCTCGCTTCGGACTTTATTTTCAACAGTGATTCGTCCTGTTTAAAAGCTCCCAATTCGTATGTCTGCATATTAGCAGACATATGGAAGGCTGCTTTGAAAACCGTCGTTCCCTGATAGACAAGCATATCAAAGAATGTACGTTCAATTTCTGTGATATTATACATTCTGCCTCCCAGGTTCCATTTATGCCCTTCGTCCAGATATGGGGCCAGGTCCTTTGGCATCGCTTCCAGAAATCCATCCTTCTGCAAATCCTCGACAACCGCCTTTGCCTCTCTGACTTTCGTATGGCTTACCTTAACGGTTTCGTCAGCTCCACGTAAATAAGCTGCCGCGAATCGAGACGAATGGCAACCGTTACAGATGCCTAACCATTTTTTTCTTTTTGCGGCAAATTCCTCAGCCCCTCGATCAACTTCCTTAACTCCCATATGGGAATATATGGCGTTCTCAACTGCGTTGTGTGTGCCTTTGTACATGTGGCAATAGGCACAAGTAGGCGCCCTGTAGTTTCCCGCCTTCAGCTTCTTGTTCCAGTCCCAGTTATCTCCGTCAATCTTTGTAATGACACCATGTGCCGACGATTCATAACACTCTTTGTCACGATGGTCCGGGCCGTTATGGCAATAACCGCATGCCTCAGGTCGTCTTGCCTCGGAAGCCTTGAAACGATGCCTGAAATGACAGGCGTCACATTTATTCTCAATAGAATGGCACTGCGCGCAGCCGGCAACCTCTGGTTGAGGTTTGTTGATCTGCCATCCCGCTTCTACCACGTCAGGGTGGAAGGCTCTCGCATGAGCAGGGTGACCCGCTTCCTTTTCAGAATGAAACTGTTTAACCTGTTTGGCATGACATCCTTTTGTTCCGCAGGTCTCAGGAGTTGGCATAGAGAGCTTCTGATGGTCATTACCATGGCATTTGTCGCAGGTTACAATTGCACCGCTGTGTTTGCTTGCCTTCCAGTCGAGCACAATCCCCGGTGTAGTTACTTTATGGCACGTAATGCAATCTGTTCCCTGAAATTGACCTTCAACCTTATTGTCTGGTTCAAAGTAGTGTCCCGGGTCCCACCATCGGTACATCTCGATAGGTTTCCAGAATTTTGCCCATTTACCCTCACCATTCGCAAGTTTTCCAAGTCCTCCTCCCGCGTATGCGTTCATAGATGAAAAAAGCCCACAAGCCGCCAGTGTAAATATAAAAAAGAATACAAACATCTTCTTTTTTCTATTCATATACGTTTCCTTCCTTTCTTAGCTTTTTTTACGTGTAATAAATTAAAAATTACATCCGTACATCCGGAAGACATATCCATAATGCTGTCTCCTATAGTATTTACATTGCATTATTTTAATCACTTATAATAGTATATGGTTAAAAAGAAAATCAAGAAGAAAAATACTCTATATTTAATCAGTTTAAAAAGTTAGTTGACTGTTTGGTAGGATTTAATAGAATTTCTAATATGACAATGGGAAACAAAATGAAATCTGAAGCAAAGAAAAGGTACGAGTTTAGATTGCATGGCTGGGTAGGTATCTTCTTAATCGCAATCGCTGAACTTGCAGTTATCTTTCAACACAGCTCCTACATTGCACACCGCATAGGTGTATGGACGACGCCTCTATGCTGGTGGGGTTACCTCTTTTTGATCGATGCTATAATCTTTCGGATAAAGGGTAACTCACTTATCATTAACAGAAGAAGGAATTTTCTACTGCAACTTCCTCTATCGATAGTAATCTGGTTGCTCTTTGAGCTCTACAACCTGCATCTCGTTAACTGGAAATATATTGGTTTACCTACTAATCCGGTAGAACTCTGCCTGGGAATGGGGCTGGCATTTGCAACAATAATGCCCGGAATGTTTCTCACTGCAGAACTACTGGATACTCTTCGCATCTTCGAAAGATTTCATATAGCGAAACTGAAGGTAACAAACAGAATAATTTACGGTGGTATCGTCCTTGGCTTCTTGTTTGTAATGGCGCCACTATTACTGCCGCAAAGTTCCGCAAAATACTTGTTCGGTCTTGTTTGGACAGGTTTTGTAATGTTGTTTGAACCGATTGTATACTCAAGTAAAGGTGATTCTCTCTTAAGGGACCTGGAAAATGGAACGTTAAATAGAATTCTCTCTCTCTTTACGGCAGGATTTATCTGTGGATTCTTATGGGAATTCTGGAACTATTGGGCGCCGTCAAAATGGATTTACACAGCACCTTTCATGCAGGACCTGAAGATATTTGAAATGCCTGTCGCTGGATTCCTGGGTTTTGGCCCTTTTGCATGGGAATATTTCGTAATGTATAGTTTCGCCCGGCTGTTATTGAGACGAGATTTGGGGAAATAGGGCTGTGAGTGGTCAGCTTTTTCTTCTCCCTAATTTACTTTGTATCAAAGATGGATCGCGTCTCATATCTAATATGGCAACTACTTCTACAATATCGTTATCTATTTCATAGTAAATAGCAAACGGAAATCTTTTTGAAAACATTCGATAAAATCCAAACCTTTTACTATGAGTTCCACTATAAAATTTTAAACATTCAAGATCTGAAATCAGACAATCAAAAAAAAAATCACCAACACCCTTTTCTTGTAAATCATAAAAAAGCCTACTTTCTTCCAAATCTATAGTAGCTTCTTTTAAAAGGAATACTTCCCGTAGTTTCATTTGTAATTACCTGATTTTAAATCCTCCAAGGATACGAATTCCGCTTCCCCTTCTTTAATTTTCTTTCTTCTGGATTCAAGTATATCTTTATGCCAACCTGGTGACTCAATTTCATTTTCTTCATGACACAATGAATCCCATAATTCTTCCATTGCTTGTAATCGCTCAATAATGGACATCTTTTTTATTTCAGTTATCGTCATAATTCATCTCCTTATTTATAGAAGGCTAACGAATAGATTATGCATCCTAAAAATTAAGTTTTAAATTTAACAAATACAGGCAGGGAACTCAATTTTATTTTAGAAAACAATAGTCACTACTTGTATTAGAAATATGAATGAGTGTTTGTCTCGTTTTTATTTTTGTAATGGCGCCATTACTACTGCCGGAAAGTTCCGCAAAATATCTATTCGGTCTCGTATGGACTGGTTTTGTGCTACTGATAGAACCGATTGTGTATTCAAGCAGGGGTGATTCTCTCTTAAGGGATTTAGAGAATGGAACATTGAACAGAATCCTTTCTCATTTTACAGCAGGGTTTATCTGCGGATTTTTTGGGAATTCTGGAATTCTGGGCGCTATCTAAATGGGTTTACACAGCGCCTTTCATGCAGGACCTGAAGATATTTGAAATGCCTGTCGCCGGATTCCTGGGCTTTGGCCCATTTGCATGGGAATATTTCGTAATGTATAGTTTCGCCAGGTTGTTATTAACCTGGCAATTAAATAGGCTCATGTTATCAGAGCTAAAAGTGCTAATTATTAGCAAACAGACGAAAAATATGTCGCGTATTTAATTGCCGGAGTAATATTTAGAAGGGATATGGGGAAATAGGGCTGTAAAGAACGGCAACCAA
>Ga0008649_10001966_pt1 | contig 15399 bp, 12 predicted proteins | sample SaaInlV_130m_DNA_2_FD_66601 | JGI IMG/M metagenome (GOLD analysis project Ga0008649, IMG submission 66601) | Marine microbial communities from expanding oxygen minimum zones in the Saanich Inlet - SI037_S2LV_130m_DNA | ecosystem: Environmental > Aquatic > Marine > Intertidal zone ... | reverse complement strand
GCGTGGATATCGCCATCTCAAAGAACTCAGAGAGGCAATGAAGAACTTGAATTTTAAAGAAAATATTATTAAAGTGGCGTAAGGCATTGTTCAATTTCAACTGACAATGGGACTACGCCGCGGTGCTGAAGAAGATGAGCCTAAAGTCCAATCCGGTTTGCATTAGCACAGGGATTCTATCGTCACGAAATTATTTGATACATTCTCAAAAGCAATTTGCTTTTAAATTACACTTTAGCTGGGAAACACAGGAAAATCATTGCCGCACACCCTTCCTGATTCAATTTGTCCACATAAACTCTAGAAAAACTTTCCATCCAGCATTATGACAGCACACCCCATAGAAAAACCTGCCCTCTTCAAGCAAGATTGGTTCCTGAATACAGTAATTGTCCCCATAGCTCTTCTAGTCATACTTCTTTTAGGCCATTACGGATTGTTTTTGGGGCATACATTTTTCAACGATCAGGATTCTGCCGGGATTTTTATTCACCATGCGGGCAATATTCAATCCGGGGGCTGGAGACCCGACATCGCCTTTGGTGTGAGCTATTTTTTCCATGATCCTGGAGCCTTTCATGTGTGGGCTCCACTGAGATGGTGGCAGGAATTATTTTCCAATCCTCGCACAGCTTATAATGCTTCAATCATAGGTCTATTATGGTTCGCGTGCATTGCACAATTCTTTCTTTTAAATAGAACTGTTCCCGACTTGGGAAGGGTTAATTCAACTTTACTTTCAACCCTGATCGCTTTTGGATCTCTGCGTCACGAATTATTTTTTCAGCGTACCTGGATAACGCTGTCAATAGGCACCGCATTGCTTTCACTTATTCTTTACGATTTCATGAAACGCCCCTCTATAAAATCTTACTTCCCCTATACACTAACCCTGTTCTTGACCCTCTTCCTGGGGAGTTCCATAAGCCTCCTTCAGTCAATTATCTTTTCCGTCTTCTTCTCCCTGATATATGTGTACTACCACCAACTTCATAAGAAGTTTCAGGATTTGCTGTTATGGGCACGGCGCATTTTCTTGTTGAACCTGGTAGCAGGGGCAACTATTTTCCTTCTTGGAGCGTGGGTATTTTACTCAGTTTTCATAGAACTGTCCTTAACAAGCTATGTACGAGACCCTGATTACAGCACTACCAGCTTTTTTGTCTCGTCACCATCCCTGATATATTTATTGCAGAGAATATTTGCTTATGCTCATGCAGGATTAATTTCGCCGTGGTCTGCAGCCCTTGGAATTAACCATTCCGGGTTCAATCCAATAGGCGACTGGAATCATGTATCACCCGTTTTTCCCGTTATGCTGGCATTACTTGTATTTTACAAAAGCCGGAATTTCTGGGAATTTTTTGCTAAAACCGTGGTCTTTGGTTTCTTTTTTTGGCAGGAACTGGAATTTTGGGCTCCGGGTGTTCTAAATATTGTTCAATCTACGATCAACCTTTACCCCCCTATCAAGTTTCAACCTGTCATACAAGTTTACCAGATAGTATTGATGGGTGTTCTGATCCGCCGCATACAAACCGGCGAATCCATCATCGGCTCATTAGGTTTGAAAGTTACAAAAGTTGTAGCGGCTTCTATCTCTCTCCTTTATATTGGCCTTGCAATTGTTGCTATCATGTCTTCTTCCACGCCCAGCACTCTGAATTCGATATTGAATTCACTCTACCCTTGGGCGGCAACGTTGGTTCAAGCTCCCGAAAACATATCCCTAATCATGCCCAGTGTTATTTCTGAAAATATCCGCCTTTTTGGTGAAACAATGGGCTGGCGATCAATTACATTCTACACTTTGAGCTTTAGTATTATAGCCATATTCACAACAAGTCGCTGGCCTCAAACCATGCGCATGGGAAAGGGTCAGTTTTTCACAAGTATTATTTTGATAAATAGTATTTTCTTTGCCTGGTCCATTTTCCCACTGAATAAGGAGCCTATGATTTGGGACCAACAAGAATTAAATGGTGTAAAATTGGCCAACACTTTTAAGAAAACGGATCGATTGATGAGGGTTGGCATTGCCGGTTGCAAGAAAACCTTTAACCCAGACTGCATTAAAAATAAATATCTAGAGGGGGAGTTTGGCCCTCGACGTAAAATGACAGGCTATAGATTGTCTCCGATATTCGATTTTTCTGCCCCTAAAAGTTTTACTCAAAAAGATTCGGCAGACTTAATAACAACCTTTTTCGATTTGGAAAACAATAATACCAAGGGGCTATTGAGAACACTGGTAAACTACCCTCCTTACACCCCATCATTTCTTTATGATTTCTCTGCCACGAATTACATACTATCCAAAGACCGTCTACCCGACACAAACCAACTGAAGGTAATTCACGCGACCAAGCAATTTTACCTCTACAAAAACCTTCAAGCATGGGATTATTTTTATTTAGCAGAGCGCCTCAAAACCATCGAAAGCTATGAGGAACTTTATAATGGAGAAAAAGGGACCGCCTATATTTGGAGTGACGATAGCAAAACCCGGATTCCCCAGAAGTTGCATGACCCTGAAAGCAAATTAAAGCTTGCCCGGTTCGAGTACGGGGAAATGGAGTTTCAATACAACAGCAATGAAAATGAGTTTCTTGTGGTGGCGGATGCATGGCATCCACAATGGCGGGCTCAAATTGATGGCAATGAAACCGAAATATTAAAAACCAACGGAATATTTAAGGGTGTATTATTACCGCCTGGGTCTCATAAGGTAAAATTTTTCTTTGACAACTCTGTTTACCGACCCGGGATCTGGATATCAATTTTTTCCTGGGTGCTTTTCGTTTGCGCATGGATATCGTTGACTCACAGAGAATCCAAGATTCAGAGAGTTGATTGAATGTGCTGGGGTTAACTTCATCAAGAGATGCCGTTGCCCAACCCACTCTTGGGACGATTTATAGCGAGGGGATTACACAAAACTATCAGGAAGCTATTAAATGGCACAGGCTTACAGCGGGACAGGGAAATACTGATCTCCAGCAGGCTTTTTTATTATCAAGAGAAATGAAATTGAGTGAAACCAGCTTTATTTAATAATTTGCTCCATTTTTATGAACATATTATCTCTCTGTACCAGGCGACCCAACCGGCATATTTCGTAGGCCAACACCCTGTTTTTAGGATCCCAGGGGAACTCCGAGAACCTGATTACAGGCTCATTTGATATTTCACTCGAGATTTCAGGTCCTCCAGGAATCTTTTCGGCACGATTCCTCGTGTAGAAATATCCTCCGTTTCGGGATGTCCGCTCTATTAATTCAAAGTATTCTTCAATTTGTTCCTTTTTCATCTCTTGAAAAGAGGAAGTGTTAATGGACAGGTCTATAAAATCATCAGGAATCAAATGAATCTGGTCAGGAGTGAGGAATGTAAAACCTTTGTTTTCAGATAAAGGAGTTTTCGCTTCATGGGGCATAGTGATTTTCACATCTGGAAACAAATTCGATAAGAAAGCCATGGAAAGACATAATGTATTTGGTAGGTCAACTACTATAAAGTTCTTCTGGTGATTTGAATATATAATGGAGGCTAAATTTCCGTTTCCTGGACCAATTTCTAAAACCGTTTTTATTTCATTCCAATCAATCAATCCAGAGATAATATTAAACTGGTAATAAGTAACAATCAGATGGTCGCTTAAATTTAGCCCTGTTTTCTGGGTATATTGCTCCGCCAATTCTCTGACGTTGGATGCGACCCCGAGATTTTTTTTTAAATCCAGAAAATTAATCCGAAATGGACTGAGGTCCGGATCGGAAACATCACAATGATTCATTACCGCATCGTAAGCTGCACTAGTACTCATGGTCGCCATGAATTCTTCGGCGCCCATTAATTGGGCAAACTTTTGGAAAAGTTTTTTCTGAGCTATTGGCAGATACCACTTAGGATTTTTCAATAGTTTTCTAATTTTAACAAACAGATCCCATTTCCCTGGAGGCACATAATACCCTAAGCTTCCCGAAGTTATGACTCGGTCAGGCAAAATATCAATACTCATATTGTCGGTTTCGTATTGCCAATATTCAGATAATGAGTAATCAGGAATATCTCTAGCTTGGCGGGAGCCACGAAAGTCTCTCATTCTTTGAAGGATTTCCTTCGGAAGGATGAACTCATGCATTTAAATCAAAATCTCCTGAACTATGATCGAGGTGGGGAGAAAATTAACAACAAATATATCATACAATCGATCCATTGATTTTAATGGTCAAGATGAGAGGATTTGAACCTCTAAGGATCAAGTTTCTCTCTTGTGGTACTCCTCCAATCTGACCGAAGAAGACTCATTTGATAAAGGGAGTACCGTTTCCCATCAAACTTCAAAACATCTCGAATGATCCCTTCCATGACAAACCCTCCCTTCACGTAAACAGTTATCGCCGCAATATTACATAGCTGCACACTTGCACTCAACCGGTGAAGTTTTTTTATATTGAAACCGTAATCCGCCATTAACTGGCACAATTCTTTTCCATAACCTGTTCCTCGAAATTTTTTATCTCCCAGAAGAACATGAGCGAGGGTTCCATGTTCGTGGTTTAGGCTAATATTTTTAAGCTCAAAGTGACCAATATGCTCACCAGAAGCAATATGGTAGACTGCCAAAAACTCGTGCGTGTTTGGAAGTTCACGGGATTGACGATAGTCTTCAAATAATTGCGTTGTCACCGGAAATTTAAGCGATGCAGATGTCATAAAAAGTTCAAATTTATTTTCCGGCATCCATTTTGAGAGGTTTTCAGAATGGACGGGTCGATATTGCTTGACCCCTAAATTTTGCGTTTTCACTAAAAATTCTTCTGGATCACCCATATTTAGCCTCTAACTTGAAATTTCTTTCAGCACCATTGAAAGCTTCTCAATAAAAACTTTCATCTGCTCAACAGAACCTAAACCAACCCTTATATAGGGCTCAAGGCACAGTTCCTTAAACCCTCCTTTTATCATAATTTTTTCTCTGAACAACAGTTTAACTATTTCTTCTGCTCTTTTTCTACTACTAACATTAATCAATACGAAGTTGGCGTGACTCTCCTCCATATGAAGCCCTAGCTCAGGTATTTTTTTTTCAAGATAATGTTTTCCTGCAGATATCTGCCCTAAGTAATCATCTAAAATTTCAGGGTGGTATAATAGGTAACAACCAAAACTAACGGCAAATGAATTAACTTCGTACATTGGCCTTACCTTAAACAAATCACTAATTATTTGTTTGGAACTGGCAAGGTATCCTAGGCGAGCGGATGCCAGGCCCAAAGCCTTAGAAAATGTCCTGGAAACCACTAAGTTGTCGTAGTCACTTAAAAAATCCAGCATAGTTTGTCCGTAAAATTGCTGGTATGCCTCATCTATCAGAACCAATGCACCATATTTTCTTGCAGCCTCGATAATTTTATTTAAATCCTGTTGCGAAAAAACTGTCCCTGTAGGACTATTTGGGTTGGGAATACAAACTAATCTTGTCGCTGAAGTAATCTTGTTGATAATTTTTTCTGGCGAAATAATAAAGCCCTTGCCATACACGCATTCTTCTAGCCGGGCCTGGAACATCTGCACGTAAACATAGTACATGGCATAGGTGGGGCTGATCAAAATCACTTCATCGCCTGGTTCCACATAGGCCTCAAACACACTTTTAATTGCCGCATCGGAGCCGGAAGAAAGATATATTTGGCCCAGATCTAATGCCAATGTTTCAGCTAATTTCGCGTAAAGAGGTTTTACATCAGGGTAGGAACTAACCAAATCAGGGGTAATCAAACTGCATAAATCTTGCAATACTTCTCCAGAAAAACCAATCACATTTTCATTTCTATCTAAAGAAAGATAGCTTGAACGGTTGAAGCTTGCATTAGCAACCCGGTGGAGATCTGCAATATGTTTTTTTTGTTTGATGGGCATTGTGAAAGAATTTAAAGACTAAACTAAATGCCTTATTTAGGTGACACTATTCTTGTTGTTATAAGGGGTCTTTGATTCTGAAAATTCGTTTTTTTGTAACTAGTATTCTACTTGAGGAATTCGCCTGCATATTTTATTATCATTTTTATGAGAACCGTCTTCCGTAGAGAAGATTCCGATATCTACGCCGAGCGTGAACCATGGCACCTTCGTAGCTGAACGTTGAGGAGGCTACCATGAGACAAGCTTATCACATTATGGATAGAGGCGCAGGAAGAGATGCCGAGCTATCGGGCTACGATGGCCAGTTACAGTGGGAAGGTCCAGATCCAGCGTGGGCCGATGGCAGGACAAAAAGATGGTTTTACATTGGACGGCCTCGGAATTTTACATAAGTCCGGCTTCCATAAATGTATGAATCTGGTGTCTTTGTTTTTGAGTGAATTGGGTGTAAGCTCTTACCGTGGCCCTTTGATTTGCCGATTTAGGAAAAGTGTTGAGTTTTTCACAGCTTGCCTCTTGGTCAATCACCAAAATTGCACTTACAAATTAACTTCAAGCCAAACTAAACAAATAAGATGAATGCCACAAAAAAGGTCGCCGTTTGCTCCCGTTCTTTTTCACAAAATTCTATTCTGCGCTCCGAATTGTTGGCAACGTATCAACATGTCACCTTCAATGATGCAGGCCTTCAATTAAAGGGCGACAGCCTGGTCGAGTTCCTAATGGGGCATGACAAGGCAATAATCGCTCTTGAGGCAATGGATGAGTCAGTACTCTCCCGTCTGCCCAAGCTTCAGGTCATCAGCAAATATGGCGTTGGAATGGACAGAATAGACATAGTGGCCATGCGTACTTATGGTAAGCGCCTAGGATGGACGGGCGGAGTTAACCGCCGCTCTGTATCCGAATTGGTGATTTCGTTCTCCATAGCTCTGCTACGCCATGTGCCTGCGGCTCATCGCGAAGTCCTTTCAGGATCCTGGAACCAGAAATTGGGCAGCTATTTGACAAGAAAGACTGTTGGCATAATTGGTTGTGGTCATATTGGCAAAGATTTGGTCTCCCTGTTGCAGGCTTTCGATTGCCCAATTTTGGTGAACGATATTCTGGATTTCCCCGATTTCTATGCGGCCCACGGGATCGAGGCGGTCAATCTGGAGGAGCTCTTAAAGCGATCCGACGTTGTTACCCTGCACGTACCTCTAGACGAAAGCACTCGTGGGATGCTTGATAGCCAAAGGCTGGCACTGTTGAAGCCAAGCGCTGTTTTGGTCAATGCTGCCCGCGGAGGTTTGGTTGATGAAGTGGCATTGAAACGGATGTTGCAGGACAAACGTTTGGCTGCCGCTGCCTTCGATGTATTCGCTGAAGAGCCACCTCGGGATCAAGAACTGCTGGCGCTACCTAACTTTCTTGCCACCCCACATATTGGTGGCAGTGCCCACGAGGCAATTTTGGCCATGGGGAGGGCAGCAATTGATGGCTTGGATAATAATAAAATTCCAGATATATTTTAGGAAAACTTTCGATGGACAGATGTCTTGGCATTTTGTGCGATTAATTCTTTGAATCCATTATACGATGATTTATAGTGCCCTGTTTAGCAAGATGAAAAAATTAAAAGAGATGGAAAGATGAAAGCGATAGGAATTATTCCTGCTCGTCTTGGGGCGACCCGCTATCCCAATAAGCCTATGGCTCTCATTCATGGTATGCCCATGGTGGGGCATTGTTATCACCGTACCCGCCTGACTCCAGGGATTGAAGCTACCTATGTAGCAACCTGTGACGAAGAAGTTGCTGATTATGTGCGTAGCATAGGCGGTTTGGTCGCTATGACCTCAACCAGCCATACCCGGGCTACGACGCGTACTGCTGAAGCGATGGAGCATATCGAGGTGGAAACCGGCGAGCGAGCCGATGTGGTGGTAATGGTGCAAGGAGATGAACCTCTGATATCGATTGAGGCAATCGCAGAGACCCTTAAACACTTTGGCGATCCCGCTGTTGAAATCGTAAACATCATGTCACGCCTTAGCACCTATGAGCAGTTTGTCGATAAAAATAATATAAAAGTGGTTGTAAATCATTGTAACGATGCTCTCTATTTCTCCCGCGAACCCATCCCTTCCTCTTGGCAAGGCCTGGAAGGTTTACCGATGTATATGCAGACCGGCATCATTGCTTTTCGCCGCAACGCTCTATTGCACTTCAACAATATGGATGAGACCCGGCTGGAGCAAATTGAATCCGTGGACATGAACCGGGTTCTAGAAACGGGTGGTCGAATTCGTATGGTCCTGACTGAAGCCGTCACCATTGGTGTCGATACCCCTCAGGAACTCAAAGATGCTGAGAAACTGATGAATAACGACCCAACTCTAGCCCAATATCTGGTCCGATGAAAAAACATGGAATCCGGCCAACGGCACCACTGAATCGATACTCCTGCTGAGTACTGAAGATGCAGAAAACTGCTTTGTCAATGGAACGTGTTTAGGGATTGACTCATGACGAAATTAAAAGTAGGCATAGCTGGATTTGGAATAGTAGGAAAACGCCGTAAGGACTGTATTGATCGTCATTCCAATTTACGTTTGGTTGCGGTATGCGACAAGACACTTGACGGAGAAGGCACATTCGCCGATGGTATTCGCTATTATAACAATTATCGGCGCTTGTTAACGGAAGATATGGACATCTTGGTCGTCTGCATGACCAACGATATTGCTGCGGAAGTGACGATTGCCGGCTTGGAGGTAGGTCTGCATGTTTTTTGCGAAAAACCACCAGGTCGCAATGTCGAAGACGTGGTAAAAGTCATCGCCGAAGAACGTCAGCATCCCAACCTTAAGCTTAAGTACGGTTTTAATCATCGCTACCATGAATCTGTTCAGGAGGCTCTCAGGATTTTAGACTCGGGAGAGCTTGGCAGTGTCATCAATATGCGTGGCGTATATGGAAAAGCAAAGCTTATTTCCTTCAACCAACCGGTCTGGCGCACCAAACGAGAGATTGCTGGCGGAGGAGTTTTGCTGGATCAAGGTATACACATGGTGGATCTCATGCTATTGTTTGGGGGTGTTTTCACCGAAGTGCACAGCTTTATCGCCAATAGCTACTGGGGACATGATGTTGAAGACAACGCTTATGCTCTGATGCGAACACCGGGCGGTGTAATCGGGATGCTCAATTCCTCAGCAACGCAATGGCGGCATCGCTTTAATCTAGATATCAACTTAGAGCGGGGTAGCCTTATTCTAGGCGGTATACTTTCTGAAACCAAGAGCTATGGTGCCGAGACTTTGACCGTAGTACGAGCCGATCCCGACAACGATCGCGGTGACCCCATGGAACAGTTAACTCGTTACAACCAGGATCGATCATGGGATGAAGAAATCGCCGATTTTATCAAATGTATCCTGAATGATAAACCCGTTCAAAACGGCAACTCTAAAGAGGCCTTGTGCACTATGCGGCTCGTTTTTAAAATCTACTATGCAGACCCCGCCTGGCGCAAAAGCTATGGGATCCCAAACCCTGATTAATTTTGTTCTAGACAATGCCCGTATCCATAACCATTTTATTGGTTCTGTCTTGTCGATTGGATAAAATAAGAGCACCCAAGACTCCAATTTGTCCTAGGACAAGAACCCGAATCAAACCTGATTTTCCGTTTAAAATTTGCTAGGAGGAGGATTTTGGCATGCTTGAAGTCAATGAACTTCTGGAGTTGGCTAAATCCATTTCGACCAGGGCGGGCCTACGACTACTAAACAGCCTGGACCAGGGAAAAAAGGAGTATGTTTGTAGCAGTGAGCATCCAAAGGAGATCAAGGCGTTAGCCGATACTGTGTTGGAGAAGGACATTCTGCAAGCTCTTATCCCCAAAGGCCTTCCAATTTTGAGCGAAGAGTCTGGTTTTATCTCAGGGGAGCGAGAATCCAAATATTGGTTTATTGTTGATCCGCTCGATGGGACTTTCAATTTCGTTAAAGGACTGGGCCCATCCGCTATCTCCATCGCTCTCTGGCAAGATCAAAAGCCGATATTTGGTGTGATTTATAGTCTGACGGAGCGGCAACTCTTTTGGGGTGGAGTTGGCATTGGCGCCTACTGTGATGGCCAGAAAATACTGGTTTCTGATACCTTGAGTAAGGCGGAGGCATCTATTTGCACAGGATTTCCTGTGAGGTTCGAAAGCAAAAGTGATCTCGCCATACAAAAATTTTTGCGCATGGTCAGACAGTATTCCAAGGTTCGAATGCTTGGTTCCGCAGCAATTTCTCTCATAAATATTGCAAAGGGGGCTGCTGATGTGTATTCAGAACAAAATATTATGATCTGGGATGTTGCGGCGGGTCTTGCAATTGTTGGAGGAGCCGGAGGGTCTGTCCATTTTAATCCGGGGACCATCGAACATTCATTAGATGTCTACGCGAGCAATCGACACCTTTTTGAACCTAATTAAACCAAAAAGTTAGAATGCTTCCTAACCACCTGTTCTGGTTATAACCTTTTTTATAAGCAGGTGATCAAGGGAATTCCAAACTCTATTTCCAGCATGAGTGAAAATCTGCACCGACCAAAGAACTCCTTCGATCTCTCAATAAAAAAAGTTAACAGTACTGTCGAAATTGAAGCCCCCAGTGAGGGCCCAGTCATGCGCTACCTAGAAAACGATATGGAAAGATACCAGAGGCATAGCGATATCGATATCTGAACTAGTCCCTATGATCAGAACCTCGCGTGTCATTTCGGCCCAGCTTGATTAGAGGAATCTTTTAACTCGGCCCAGGCCTCGGCATGTTTCCTACCCATCAATGAACCATCTACATCACAGACATTGCAGGGTTTGAAATTTCGATCTGCATCGTTCAAACGGTGCCGTATTGTCATCAACAACTTTGAAAACCATATCTCTATGAAGTCCTGCTTGTACAGGTTGCCGACGACCATTTTCTTACCCCAATCGTGGGTACAGAGCAGAACATCTCCAAGATAATCCATGACGAAACTGTAACCTGGATAAAAACAGGGCTTGGCTAGAGGTTCAACCAGAGAAGGACGCTTGAATTCCGCGTTATCCATCATTCCCGCCCGATTGGTCAGGGTGATTCCAAAATCCTGTTCCTGAGGAAGGTAGCGGTTCCGGATGACAAACTGATCGTCCTGGAGGCCAACGCTACGACACATATTTTCGAAACGGTCCGCATCCTCCTTGCCGTCATAAACGCTAATCGACAGGGTTGAGAGACCACTGGTAAAGAGGCGGCCCAGCCTTTCTTCGTTAAGCACATCACCGTTGGTGACAATCTCGATCCGGGCCGTTGGAAGTTGATTTCTGAAAAGGGCTACATGCTCATATAATTTTTTATCTAGCAATGGTTCTACAAAACCCGAAAATATGACCAAACCAGAAAATTCGACCGCAGCCAGTTGGGTGCTTAGTTTCTCCGTCAAACCCAGAGGCATGAACTCCTCAACGTCAGGATAAGTGGGATCGCTGCGAGGGCAGAAAACACAGGTTCGGTTGCAGGTTCCAGAGGTACTCAGCTCCACTATGGAAGGAAGAGGCAGGCGGCGGTTTTCCAAGGCGAAACCACTGTCGACAATCGCCGACTTCCGCAAAATACCAGGATCAAAGAACTTGGGTGATGAAGTGTTTTGTTCATTCATTGTTCTTTAAAAATCTACTTATGTTTCCATGACCGAGCCAAATGAAAATGCCTTCATGAAAGGAGGCCTTTGCATTTGCAAATTAGATGCAAGTCGACAAGTTTGACCAAGAAAGGAAGGCTTTTAATAAAGTTTTTTATTCGTTTTTAGAATGACTACTTATTGATCAATTTTTTTATCCCTCACCTCTATTCCTTCCAGGCAGGATATGTCAAGCATTCTAATATCCACACTATAAGCCAAAAATAGAAATCCATCCTTAACCAAAGAATCAAGTTTTTTTGGGTCCGCTTCGACCACATGGAGACCGCCAGGTTTATTGGCGGTCAACCCGGCATGCTTTATTTTTTTTATCGCAGTAAGGACATCAGGGTGATCCAAGTCACCGGGAACTCCCATAGAAGCTGAAAGATCGTAGGGGCCAATGAGATATCCATCTACTTTTTCAGATGATAAAATAGAATCAATATTATTTACGGCATCAATATTTTCAATTTGTGCAATGAGAACAGCGTTTTCCCCCAGCCAGTTTTTATACTCTTGAAATCTGGCACCATAACCCTGAGCTCGCGCCAACCCCACACCCCTAGTTCCAGTAGGTGGATAATGAATAGCGGAAAATGCTTTATTAATATCTTCAAGCGACCGAACCATAGGAAGGATTATTCCAACCGAACCCGCATCCATCACTCGTTTAATCTGGACCGGATCATTCGAGGAAAGCCTTACCAAAGGTGTATTACCGCATAAATCAATGACCCGGATTAACTCTTCCGCCTCCTGAATATTAATCATACTGTGTTCTAAATCTATGGTTACCCAATCGAATCCTCTTCGGCTCATAATCTCTGCGATAGCAGGATGAGCTAAAGTTATCCACGATCCAACGGTAAGCATATTATTTTTTAATTTAGACTTTAGTTGCATTTTACGGTGGGATAGTTTTTGAGAGGAGAATCCTAATTTGAAACCACATAAAGTTTTACTATTTTTTATTCGAAAAACACTTGCGAACAATATCAGACCCTGCTACCGCTAATCGAAAAACTCGTCCAAGCTATCTACCCGAACTAAATTCGCAAACTACTACCGGGGGCAAAGTTATCCTTTGAAGAATAGCCCATAAGATGCATGGAAAACAAGGGTTTTTCTGGGCCTTTGATTGCTGGTTTTTCATAAAAACGTCTCATCGGTTGACGTAGATGCCGATTTTAAAATGAAGGTTAAAAAAAAGGGGGGGGGGCTAAAGTTCTCCATGAGCGCGGATTTGCATATCGAGAAAAACGACTTGCAGAAATGTCTGACCTTGGCAGGCTTAAAAATACTTACAGCGAAATATGGGTAAAGCAGTAGTATTTTGTAAGCGAGGATTTTCCTTTCTCCAGATAGGTGTGCCCGCAAAAAACGGGAGGGGACACCAGAAACCCGTCTGTATTAAATACTATGAAATAAAAATCCCTTCTCTACGCTTTATCATTTCAATCAGCATATCGCCTATTTCTTTTTGCATCATCCAGTCAGGCGGGCTTTCATTCTTGCCGAGAAAGTCTCTAATCAGCGTCCCGCTGACCGGGTGAATGCAGGAGGGCGGGTGCTCACAGGATAATCTCATCGCTTCGCATTTATCACAGTAAGCGGCCTCATCAAAAAAAATTGGTTTAACTCCTATATCTCCAACCTCCTCAAAAAAACGAATGTTTGCTTCCTTCGGGTAAAAACCATTGACCCCTGTATGGTCTCTTCCCACAATAAAATGCGAGCACCCATAATTTTTTCTGCATATTGCCGTAAAGACGGCCTCTCTAGGCCCCGCATACCTTGAGAAAGAAAAGAATGCCCCTATCAACACCCGGTTCTTTGGATATAGATTAAGTTCGATCATACGCTGATATGCCATCAAAACCGGTTCATTTTTAAAGTCGTTTTTCCTTTTAGGGCCCACCACAGGGCTGATAAATAATCCATCACAGAAATATTCATCCAGAGCCTTTTGCTGGATATATTCATGCGCCGCATGAACAATATTACGCGTATGAAAACCGGCTACTCGATACCAGTTTTTTTGCTCAAATATCATCCGTGTATTTTGGGGCGTAAAAATAAATGGCGCGACCTCCTGGGATTTACTGGAAAACCTGACCAAGTCAACCTTTCCTCCCAACAACGTATCTCCTGAATGCTTTAACTGTTTTACACCAGGATGCTCCGGGGAATTTGTTCCAAACATTCGCTTGGTCATAGATTCAAACTGCATGGGAAATATTTCTTCAAGATGTAGCAAAGCAAATATTTCCCCAGAGTGAGCATTCTTTAAAGCAACAGAATCACCCTTTTGGAGTTTTCTAATCGAATCGCCCCAGACCGGAAGAATAATAGGCAACGTCCAAATTGTACCTTCTGGAAGTAAATTATTATTTAATACACCTTCCACCTGCTCTTTAGTCATGAAGCCTTGCAAAGGGGAATAAACTCCCGTAGCAATCTGTTCGCAATCCGAAACTATTTTCTCATCTACTTCGAGAGTGGGCAGTTTAGACAGCTCTTTAATGTCAGGTTTTGTTTCGACTCTGGATACCAGCGAGCCACCATGGGCTTCGATCAACAATGATCTTTTTTCATACTTGGAAATATCTGTATCAAATTTATTAAAATAATTGAACTGGTCCATTAATTTTGAAATCATATTGACACAACCTACAGGGTTGCTACCTATTGCCGTTTCCGCAGCCAAAACCAGGCCATCAGCCCCATCAAGCAGAGTATTGAAAATATCGTTCACTTCAGCCCGGGTAGGATTTGTTTGAGTCACCATAGATTCAAGGAGGTTGGTTGCCACATACACCTTTGTCTTGGTGCTTTTGGCTTTATCAATTATATGCTTTTGAAGAAGGGGGATGGATTCAATAGGCTCTTCACGGGACAAATCTCCCCGGTCTATTAGAACAGCATCTGACGCATTGGCAATAGCCTCCAAATTTCTAATTCCTTCACGGCTTTCTATCTTGGAAATAATAAAGCTGCTCTTTGGCGTATGGTTCCGGATTGCCTGAACATCTTCCAGGTGATTGGCAAAAGAAAGTGCGAAATGCCTAATTCCAAATTCGATAGCAATCTTTATCGATTCTTCGTCTTTCCTAGTCAGGGGATTCATTCGTATCCGCCTATTTACCGAGACAGCTTTATTGCTTCCAATGGATCCTTCGGTGATAACCTTCGCCATCAAATGATCAGATTTTTTTTCAACCACCTGGATCAACGCCGTATTAAAATCTATGGAAATCAGATCATAAATTTGAATAAGGTCTATTGATTCTTCAGGATAAAAACTTATATGCCTTGAATTACCGGCAACCGATTGTCGGTCTATTTTTATCAATTCGCCTTCTTTAAGACATGCAGTACCGTTATACATTTTTCCGGTCCGGATTTGAGCACCCTCGGAATCTATACATATGGGAATTGAAGTGATTTCTTTTACGTACTGAATATGCTTCGGCAGGTCTTCGATCGAGGTATGAGACAAGTTGATCCGCAACAGAGAAACGGGGAGTTCATTCAATCGTTCCAAAACAGACTTTTTAAGGGAAGCCGGCCCAATTGTACAGAGAATTTCTTTGCTCATAATTTTATATCTTTAAATACGTCCATGCCATAAGGGCTATAGTATAAATGGCTCCGATAATTTCTGACAAAAATAAAGTATTAGCCATTCTGAGCAGGCGGCGTAGTCCCATTGTCAGTTGAAATTGAACAATGCCTTACGCCACTTTAATAATATTTTCTTTAAAATTC
>Ga0008649_10001961_pt1 | contig 15416 bp, 11 predicted proteins | sample SaaInlV_130m_DNA_2_FD_66601 | JGI IMG/M metagenome (GOLD analysis project Ga0008649, IMG submission 66601) | Marine microbial communities from expanding oxygen minimum zones in the Saanich Inlet - SI037_S2LV_130m_DNA | ecosystem: Environmental > Aquatic > Marine > Intertidal zone ... | reverse complement strand
CTAGCTCTTTTTGGTAATCGAACCATTGATGGAATGGGTAATAGTTTTTCTCGTTACCCAGAGAAAAGTAGCACATTATCAGCAATCTATGCTGATACCATGGAGTCTGGAAATGACTTTTTTGTAAGAGGTGACTTCATTCGTCAAGGTAGTACATGGATGACTAATGCTAACGTAACTAGTACTCCTGCTTACTCAATATTTAACCTAAGAGCAGGTTTGGAATCTGATTCATGGCGGGTTGAAGTTTATGCAAACAACTTGTTTGATAAAGAAGGTTACTCCAATCTTCAACTTTTCCCTGATCTATCAGGTCTAAGTGGTCCTTTCACTAGAGGAATCATGGCTGGAATGATTCAGCAGAGATCATATGGAATAAGAACTACCTTTGATTTCTAAAAACGTAGGGGCACAACCATATTATATTCCCCATAAAATTTCTCTCGGTTGTGCCCTTAACAGCTTTTCAAGTAAACTAAACCTATAAAAGTACTAAGAACTACATAGTAATTAGCACTAAGGTAAAAATTGATATGACTACTAATAAAGCAATTTATATTCGTGGGAAAACTGCAGGAGTCTTCCCGTCTCTTTCATCACGTCGAGATGAAGCTTATGTTGGTTTTATAGAAGATGCTCGTAATGTATTACTGCATGCCCAACAGAAGCCTCTTTCAGAATATTGTCGACACATGATCAAGGATGCTGGAAAAACCTTGAACTCTGATCAAAAAAATACAGCAGAAGCAAAAGATTTGCTCATGAAAGATAATGTTTTAAAAACCTATTACCGAGTAAAACGTACTCTTCAAGAATCATTTTGGGAATGTCTTCGCAATTCTTTTGACATGCGAAAAAATGATCTACTACAAGCACTCGATGATGCTGAAAGTATTGGTCCAGGATCAGTAGAATACAGTTCAGAATTTTTAACTCCTGAGTATGCTAATACTGAGATACATATACAGCCTGGCGGTAATGTCAATGAACCGCTTTCAGGTTTTCTTTATGACTATGGAGCAAAGGTATTTATGGGTGGTGCAGCTGATAATGACATGTTAAGTGATATGCAAGCCAGCACAGTAGCTGTTCCTAAAGATGGAAAAGTTAAACGAATTCTTGATCTTGGATGCAGTGCAGGTGTTACGACAACAGCTATGAAACGCATATATCCAGACGCTGAAATATGGGGGATTGATTTTAGTTCTCATATGGTTCGTTATGCGCATGCTAGAGCGATAGAGAATAATTATGATATAAATTTTAAACAAATGCTTGCTGAAGATCTTAACTTTGAAGACAATAATTTTGATATTATCGTTGCAAATTTATTATTTCATGAGGTTCCAGTTTCAGTCTCAAAGAAAATACTATCAGAAACATTGAGGGTTTTAAGGCCAGGAGGTAGTTTTACATTGATTGATTTTCCTGGTGATAAAAATGGAGATGTTTACGGCATGTTTTTTGGAGAAATGGATGCTGCTGATAATGGAGAACCTTTCCTTCCTGGTTTTGTCCGTTCTAATGTTGAAGATATTATGAAAGAAACAGGTTTTGAGATGGAAGTATACGACCCATCCAAATCTCTACTTGCAGGAAGAATAGGATATAAACCAATTAATTAAAATGAAAGCTAAATGATAGATGACAAATCAAAGGATCTAGAAAATTTTGATAATCTTCCTGGGTTTAAGAGAGGAAATCCTACCTATTTCGAAAATGAAGTAATTGATCATCTTATTGATATAACACTTGAATTAGGTGCAGAGCTTTGGGTTGTTAAAGACAGACTTGCTCATCTTGAAGAAATACTATCAAATGAGAACAAAGTATCTTTAAACTCACTCGACAATGATAAGCCATCAGAAGAACTTCAAAAAAAACTAAACAATGAACGTATTCAATTAATAAAACGTATTTATGGAAGACTCTATTCTAAATATGGTGGCGAATCTGCAGATGAAAAGAGTGCTATTTAAAATTTACTTTTTCTTTTAATTAATGATAGAAAAAAAAGTCAAAAATTATAAATTATATAATTCATCACTTTAATCAATTATTCGTAATTACATAGAAGAATTAAATATCACTATAACTATTGCACACGTTTGCAAAATATTTCAATGTCATTATAGTTATATTAAAGACTTTACATAAAAATGAGGGAGCATCTAAAAATGAGAAACATAAATATTTCGATTAAGTTAATTGTAATAGTACTATTATTTTCCTTAGAGCCTTTGATAGCGCAAACAGTGATCGAGGAAATTACTGTCACAGCTAGAAATCGTGCTGAGAATCTACAAGAAGTTCCACTTGCTATTTCTGTTTTTACATCCGAACAATTAGATAAAGCGACCATTAAGAATATTAATGATTTAGCTAACTATACATCAAATATGACTTTCAATAGTAGTGAGAATGGTCGTTTAAACATTCCAGTAATTCGAGGAATGGGAATGATAGATACTCGTGGATTTGATAATAATGTCAGTATTTTTCTTGATGGTGTTTTTGTTTCAGGTAGAAGTTCTCAGAATGTATCAATGCTAGATTTGGAACGAGTTGAAGTTGTTAAAGGTCCTCAAAGTGCCCTTTATGGACGTAACTCTTTTTCAGGGGCTATAAATTATGTAACTAAGAAACCAAATGATGAATTTTTAGGCAAAGTGACCACAACTGTTGATTTAGACAATATTCGTCAAGTTATAGCTACATTAAGTGGTCCAATTATAGAAGGAAAACTCTATGGAAGCTTAGCTTTAGACTCTGATCATGATGGAGGTACTTATATCAACCGACCCATAGATCGAGAATATCAACTAGGAGGACATGATAATGAAAATCTAATGGCTACTCTCCGATATACTCCTGATGAGGCTACTGATATAATTTTTAGTGCTTTTCATGGTAGAGAAGATATAGATCAACTGCCAATTTCAATTGATGCAAATAATTGTGGTGAGTATAACAATCCATCGGGTGGTTATGACAAGGGAGCTGCTTATTACCATTGTGGAGAAATTAATGGTTCAGGTACAGATGAATTCAGTATGTCTCCTGAAGCTTATTCTGCTAAAGGTAGTTCATCACGATTTACTCTAAAAATGGATTTTACTTATGATGATTACAACCTAATATCCACTTCATCTTATTCAGAGAGTGATAGTCATGGAAATATGGATCTTGATAGGGGATATAGAGGCGCTGAACATTATGGTTGGACTACTGTAGCAGCTGCACAATCATATTTTTATGGAGGTCCTCTTGCTGGTCGTAGAGCTAATTTAGGACCTATGGGAACTCCACCTCTGTTATCATCTGATCCAGGATTTCCAGCTCCAACTATACCAATCGGAGGGCTATTTCAGGCTGATACTTATCTGGGAGCACAGAACCTTGATCAGGAGTATTTGTCGCAAGAAATAAGAATAGAATCAAACTCAGATCAAAGACTAAGATGGTCTGCGGGCGCATTTTATTTTAAATCTGAAAGCACTTCATCAACAGCATTCAATGTTGATGTAAGTGATGCACTTGAAGCATCTGGTCTGCCTGCTGATCAACTTATTTTTCTAACAGCAGAACCTTTGTTTTTCCCCACAGCATTCCACCCAATGTTTGGCTTTCCTATCGCCTTTTTCAATGGAAATATGGGAGTTAGTCACCCCGTTCTTGCTCAACCATCTCTGGATCCGGCAAGTACTGGAATAATTTGGTGGGATGGAAGTAATCCAAATAATCATCTAACTTCTGGTATTGAAAAAGTCACACAACATGCACTCTTTGGTTCTGTTCAATATGATATTTCAGATCAACTTACTATAACAACAGAATTGCGTTGGACTAATGATGATCGTAGCCTTTTAAGCACAAAAGATGATTTCTTTTTCTCGCTTAAGACCTTTGAAGCAGCTGGAGTGCCAGCTTACCATGAAGTTAAGCATGATTATTGGGATCCAAGAGTAACTCTGAGTTATAAAGCAACTGAGAAAAGTATGCTCTATGCTTCTGCTTCTCATGGCACTCGATCGGGTGGAATTAACCCCAGTCTTCCTATTACAGCAGATCCATCTTATGACCCTGAAGAGAATTGGACTTATGAAGTAGGGGCTAAAACTACATTACTTAATGGCAAATTACAGATTAATGCTGCCGCTTTTGTTATTGACTGGACGGACGCACAATTTAGACAGATATTATCTAACTTCTTAACAACAACAGCTAATTCAGAAGGCTTAGATATTAATGGCTTTGAGATTGATTTCATTTATAACCCAACTGATAATTTATTAATTGCTGGTGGTTATGGTTATGCCAATGCTGAATTTGCAGATGGAACACTTTGGACAGGTGGTAATGCATTTTGTAGCAAGATGTTAGGACAAGATTCTAGTAGTTACCAGTCACTACCAATTAATTGTGTAACATCATCTATCAATGGTAAAAGCTATCCTGATATGAGTAAAAAAATGCCTAAACGTTCTAGTAAGAACACTGCTAATTTAGCTGTTGAATATAGAAAAGCATTGCCTAAATCCTTGATAAATGATCTTGATGGTTTCATCAGACTTGATTCTTATTATCGATCTAAACAATACATGGATGAAATGAATGTAGCTTTTGTTCCAGATCGTATAGTTATGAATTTTAGTGCTGGCGTTGAATCAGGAAATTTTGATCTAAAAATTTGGGTACGTAATTTACTAGATGATGATAAACCAATTTATGCACAACAATTTGGAACAGACTTTAATTCACAGTTAACAGTATCAGGCGTAGTGAATCCAACGCTAAGGCAAATTGGTTTTACTGGCACATATAGATTTTAATAGAGTTTTTACTGAACAATAATTAAATACAATCTAATTTAGATATTTTTATCTAAAGGGGCATTAATACCAATGACAGTTTCAAGAAATAAAATTGCTACTTTAATCTTTAGCATTATGTTTTTAAGTATGTCTTTATTTCATTCAGTGATAGCAGATACAACAAATGAAGATGAGCTGATCTTAGTTGTTGGCGCTTCGGGTAGAACAGGATCTTACGTTATAAAGTACTTAAAACAGCAAGACAGAAACTTTATCCCAATGACTAGTAATAAAGAACGTGCTGCTAAAAAAATTAGTGAAAAATATAATTGGGTTGAAGCGGATGTCAAAAACCCAAAGTCATTAGATTCTATTATGGTCGGCGTTACCGCAATCATATCAGGCCTTGGGTCAAATATATTTGAAGGACCTAACAGCCCTGAATTTATAGATTATGGTGGAACAAAAAATCTGATAGATGCTGCCAAAAAAGCAGGAACAGTAAAACAATTTATTCAAATGTCATCATCTGGTATTACTCAAGAAAATAATCCTCTTAATAAATATGGCAATGTTTTGATATGGAAACTCAAAGGTGAAGATTACATTCGATCAAGTTCTATCACTCATACAATTATTAGAGCAGGTGGGTTAACTAATGATGAGTCAGGTGTTAAAGGAGCAAGAATGCAACAAGGAGATACTGTTCCTATAAATGGTGGTTTGACCAGTCGAGGTAACCTTGCTGCTATTTGTATAGAAGCATTAACCAATAAGAATGCAAAAAATAAAACATTTGAAGTTTTTGATGATGAAACAATGAATGCTGATGCTTGGCGAGAGGATTTTGCAAAACTTATACCAGACACAAAATTATAATAGAAATCTATTATTGGTTATTAATCGAATTATAGGCATATGAAGAAGGAGAAAAGTAGGATCACCTCCTATAATGTTGCTAAGTTAGCAGGTGTATCAAGATCAGCTGTATCAAGAGCATTTACTCCAAATGCTAGCGTCTCTCTAAAGACTAGAGAAAAAGTTAATAAAGCAGCTAAAAAACTTGGTTATCATCCTAACGTTATCGCCCGTAGTTTGATTACAAAAAAAACTCAGATGATAGGGCTACTTATGGCTGATTGGGAGAATCCTTTCTACGCTAGTGCATTAAAAAAATATAGTGAAAAACTTCAAAAAGAAAATTATCAAACCGTTTTAGCTACTATTAATGAAAATAGTGATATTAATACTTCCATTGAGTTTCTAATGCAATACCAGGTAGATGGAATCATCATGCTTTCTGCTTTACCATCTGAAGATCTAGTTCGCAAATGTAATCAAAAACATACACCAATAGTTTTAGTAGGTAATTCATCAAAAGAAATAAATACTTGTACAGTCAATATTGATCATAATGCGATTGGAGAGAACTTAGCTGATTTAGCTTTAAATCTTGGTTATAGACGTTTTGTCATGATAAGGGGTGATAAGAATATTGAATCAGGGATTCAAAGAACCGATTCATTTTCCAAGGTTATAGAAGAAAAAGAAGAAGGAAAAATCCTTGCTAATCTTACAGGTATATTAGGCCATGATGAGGGACGAAATGCCATGGCAGATATCATAAAAATAGATCCAGAACTTGTAATATGTTCTTCCGATTTGACAGCATTAGGCATTATTGATGGAGCACGCATAGATTATAATCTTGAGATACCTCGTGATATGGCTGTAATTGGTTTTGGAGATAATCCTATATCTTCTTGGGGTATGAATCGTTTAACTACTGTTCAATTACCATATGAAAAATTAATCGATGAGTCCATTAGATGTCTCATTAGACGCATTAATAACCCGGAACTCCCACCTAAAAATATAGAACTACTTTCAGATATCATAACCCGTGATACAACCAGAAAACTTATGCAATAAGCTTATTCTGGTTTTTTAAATTTGAATATAAATCGTTCTGATTTTCCACGCACATCAGGCATCATAACCATCGTGTTGAGAGCATCATCAGGGTTATTCAAGATGTTACTTTCAGCAACAAAACGAAAACCAGAATTTTCAACTTCTTCCTTAACAAGTAGCTTATCTATGCGATGAAATTTCTCAACATCTCGTGTCCCTGATCCTAATTCAGCTTTATGATCAACAATTATCAGAGTACCACCTGGTTTGATTGCATCAAACAATGCCTTATTCATAGCTTCTGTATTAATGTTCAGTTGAGATAAATGTGTGTCATGATAGATCAGTACAATGATCGCAGCATCAAGCATTTTAGAAAAAACAGGAGCATTAAATGTACCCATAATACTAGTCACATTAGCGCGCTCTTCCGCTATAGGGTCTGTTGGATTACCATTTTTAAAAACACGTGCAAATTCTTTACCATTAAATCCGTAAACATGACCGGTTGTTCCGACTATATCACTTAGAATTCTAGTGTAATAACCACCTGCTGAACCAATATCTGCCACTATATCTCCAGGTCCTATGTCAGAGAAACTCATAATTTCAAATGGCTTTCTGTCTATGTCACGTTGTCTATCTTTTGCAGGCCTTGTTTGATTTTCAATAGCCTTTTGTATGATACTTTCATTTTTCTCATGAGCATTAGTGCTTTCTGGTGCTGTAATAGCAAAGACCGGTAATAAGAGAATAAGTGTATAAAAAGTGGTTCGTTTTATTTTCATCATTATTTTAATCCTTTATAAATTTTTTATAATGCAGTAACTTGAATCAAATTAGTCCATGAACATTTGGTATAGATACAACATATCTGAATCATAAGCAGTAAATGTTTTTCCAATAGATTGCTTATTACCTAATGCCTCGATTGCTAGATTAGCAACATCCACTCTGGCAATAAAGCTAAAAGCTAAAGGATCTTCTGTTAGTTTTGCCTTGCCTGAGGATTGTCCATTGCTGAAACCACCAGGACGAATAATAGTATAGGCAAGACCACTTTCACGAAGATGATTTTCAGCCTTTTCTTTTTGTTTAATAACTTCTTTGTGGCCTCTTCTAGCAAGTGGAGGCAGAGCATTATATGACTCTCCTGTACCAATCACTGTAATGAAAATAAAGCGATTAGCGCCCATTGCTTTTGCTGAATCTATAATATTACGATTTCCAATAAAGTCAGGACGCTTATTAGGATCCATTTTTACTTCACCTTTGAACATCGATTGAATGAAATTTTGTCGCTTCGGTAGATCTTTAGCTGAAGTGCCAAGTGTTGATATCACTGTACCAAAGTTATTTTGAGAAAAAATACTCTCAACTTGTTCTTTAATGAGAGCATCAGCAATAACTTGTTTAACCCCTAGTTGATTTAATTGTTGAACGTTTGAAGTAGATCGAACCATCGCTGTTACGTCTTCTCCACGATCTATTAACTTTTTAATAATTTCAAGCCCAACACCTCGAGTCCCTCCAACAATTAGAATTTTATTTGAGGGGGTGACGTAATTTGATGATGTTAAAAATTTTGTAGGAGTGTGATAAATACTACTCATTAAGATCAAATATGCACTTATTATAAATACAAAACCAATTATGAGTGAAATTAGATAACGTGATATTTTTAAAATTATATTCATGTCCTTATTTCCTTCATTTATTTAATAAGTTATTTCTTCAATAGAATTGATTTATTTTTTGTAAAAAATATAGATTATTAAGAGTATAATTTATCAAAAGACATTGCAAACGTGTGCAATTGCTATGGCTAAAAAATATCAGGAGTTTAATAATTGTCCACTAATGAGACATATAGTGGGCTCTAGTTGCCTGTTATCAATCAGTTGATATTAATATAGTTATTAGTAATGCTTTATACTAGCTAAGCTATTAAATGTCAGAAGATAAAAGTACTTTTAGATTTTAATTAAATAAGGTTTATAAATATCCCAACACGCGATCGAAAAATTAGTCTTCCAATTAAATTAGCCCATGGAATAGGATTGGGTGCGGAAGCTATTAAGACTAATTCCTTAGAGTTTTTTTTATTATTCTATTATGTTCAAGTTTTACACCTAGATCCAATACTTGCAGGTACCGCTCTTCTCTTAGCATTGGTATTTGATAGTATTAGTGATCCCATTATTGGTGCATTTTCAGATAACTATAATTCTAAATTAGGTAGGCGACATCCATTCATGTATGCCTCTGCAATACCATTTGGATTAGCTTTTTATTTGCTTTTTAGTCCTCCAGAAAGTTTTTCTGGAATGAACCTTTTTTTATGGCTAACATTTTTTGCAATTACTCTACGTTTAATGATGACTTTTTTTCTTCTACCGTATTATGCTTTAGGCGCAGAATTGACTGAAAACTATGAAGATCGTACTGCTCTTGTAGCTATTAGAAATATGTTTTCTTTTATTGCAGCGATGATCTTATCTATAGTTGCATTTACTGTCTATTTTAAGGCCACTGATGATTATCCTCAAGGACAACTCAACCCTGATGCTTATCCTGCTTTTGCATTTACATTTGCGATTGTATCTATAATCGTAATCTTTATTACAACTTTAGGGACTCAATCACAGATTCCTTTTATGCATAAAAATAATAGTGATAATGAACAATTTACTAATAGCTTCACTAGTTTTTATAGATATTTTTATAAGGGCCTGCTTGAGACTTTAAAAAATCGCTCCTTTCTTTCAATTTTTCTTGTTTCTATTACTTTTTTTATATTAAGTGGACTCCAACGTGCACTTGTATTGCATATGAATACTTATTTTTGGGCTCTTGAGACATCGAAAATACAATATATGTTTTATGCTTTTTTTGTTTCAACTGTGTTGGTCATCCCATTTGTTAAACACATCATTAATTGGTTGGATAAAAAAAGATCAATGTATTTAGGATTATCAATAATTTTAACTTCATTTGTTTTGCCAACGATACTTCGTCTAATTGGTTTATTTCCAGAAAATGACAGTTCATTATTATTACCTTTTTTAATTGTTAGCCAAATAACAACAGGTTTTGGTATGGCAATTATGGTGGTTGGTATGGGCTCTATTATGGCTGATATTGCTGATGATCAAGAGTTGAAAACTGGTAAGCGTCAAGAAGGTTTGATTTTCTCATTTATTGGCTTGGCCAGTAAAGCTACTTCTGGAGTAGGTCATTTCTTAGCTGGATTAGCTCTTTCATTAATTTCTTTTCCTACTTCAGAGAATGTTACTGCTAATGAAGTACCTGAAGATGTTATTTTTAATCTTGGATTGGTATATGGGCCAAGTGTCTTGATCTTTGGTTTAGCATGTTTTTATTTTTTCTCTTACTATAGTATTACTCGTAAAAGTCATGAGAAAACTCTAGAAACTTTAAGTCAAAGACGGTTATCAGAAAAAAAACAGTGAATAAGATTATATTATCTTTATAATCTACTCACATCATTCAAATAGCGCCCGTAGCTCAACTGGATAGAGCATCAGCCTTCTAAGCTGAGGGTTAGAGGTTCGAGTCCTCTCGGGCGCGCCAGAAAATCAAACCTTCTTAAAATTCTCGACCACTAGTTATGTATATAGGGGAGGAAATATGGCGACCTGCCTTCGCCTTGCATAAAAGTTTAATTTTGAGACACTAAACGTATTGGTATTAAATTGAAAGTAAGCACATATGAAAAAGTTTTTTAAGTATTTGTTGTTAGTGATCTTATTATTGGTTGTATCCAATACTGCCACAATTTGGTACATGAATCGAATTCCACCACAGCTCAAAGAACCTAATTATTATAGGCTCTATAAGAATCAGGATTATCAGATTGAAGGTAAAGCTGGAATCTTTATTTCCCATCTCATTATGCCTGAAGATATGGAACCGATTGAATTTCATACTATCGCCATGAAAACCATGCAATATATTCCATGGCCGTTTAGTTATTTGTTTGCAAAAGACAGGGGTTCGGTATTGTTGGATGAGGATAAATTTTATGAATTTGATGAATTTGTTCCTACTAAACTGGTTGACTCCGATGGCGATGAATTTGATGACGATGGAGTTGCCTACATTGATAAATTTAATGCTGGATTGATTGAATGGGTTCCACCTTCAGAAACCAGACATTTAGATCATGGTTATTTTTTAATGAAAGATAAATTGACAGGATTGCCAACGGTTTCAAGTAAATTAATTAACAAAGCAAATGTCTATTATTATTCGGAACGAGGCATTACCGGAGGCAAGATGCCACATGCTTCTGGTAATTATGACATCGCATCTAAAACCATTAAGAAAATCCATGATAAGCATGGCAACATTCCATGGCGTTGGGTGTCAGCTGAAAATCTAGATAACGCTGAAAACTTGATGCGATCGATGCTCGATGAAGGGGTTGATACGGTGGTACTGGCTCCGCCGAGACCAATTTACTCTCATCATGAGGAATTTAACGGTAGTTTTAAGCATGCTTTTGAATACATCCACAAGTGGGAGGAAGAAAATAATAAAGAGATTAAAGTAATAATGATGCCGCAACTTGCACATTTTCCAATTATCCGGTCAGCTTATACCTCAATGCTTAAGGATAGACTGGACACTTTGCCAGAAAAAAGTTCAGTTAAATTGGTGGTTTCAGTGCATGGTATGGCATGGGACTTAGTTCCTCATGAAGCGTGGATTGAATTATCACCCACTTATGTTGAGCCTATGATGAAAGACGTTGTTGAACTCGCAAATCAATATAAATTTAACCGAGTTGAAGTTGTAAAAAGCCAAGATCACTTTGCTGACCCTTATAATAATCCTGATGGTAAATACCTATCAACGAACACTGCCTTTCTTGAAGGCATTGCAGACGATTTTGATTATGTAATTAATTTACCCATCGAGTTTTTTGTAGAGAATACCGACACGTTATTTTCTCATGCAATGTTCAATTTCGAGGGATTCGAAGACTTTAATCGTTATGAACCAATTGAATACACTGATTGGAGTGTTCCATACACTAGAGAATTTCTAATTGATGGAACTACAGTTATCTATAATGGGTTGCCAGTGGGTAAATACAATCAGTCAATCATCGAAGCATTTTACCAGGCAATTGATTCTCTACTTTCACAAGAACTTGAGTCTTTTGCATCAAGTAATGAATAAACTCAAGGATTAATAGTCTCTCCCATATTGAGTGAAACCAACTCAACCTCTTGATTTACAGGTAATACCTCTGGATAGTTTATCTCTCTCTAAATGCCTCATTAGCTATTTTAGTAACTGGTTGTATTAAATATTCTAAAACAGTCTTTTCCCCACTAACTATATCAGCTTGAGCTACCATGCCGGGAAGTATCTTTATATTTTTACCAATGGATGTTAAATCATTACTATTGACTGCAATTTCACAAATGTACCAGATAGTACCGTCTTGTTTTTGAATAGAGTCAGCACCAACATTTACTACTTTACCTTTAAGTGATCCAAATTTATTAAAGTCGAAAGCTGTCAATTTAATTATAGCCTCTTGCCCTGGAAGAACATATGCAATGTCTTTTGGGCTAATTTCAACCTCCACAATTAAATCATCATCTATAGGTACAATCTCAATTAACGATTCACCAGGCTGAATAACTCCACCATTAGTATTGACTAGTAGTCTATTGACAATCCCTTCAACTGGAGCTACTACTGTTGTTCTAACCAGTCTGTCCTTAAGAATGGGTAGTGTTTCTTCTGCTGTCATCAGCTCTGTTTCTGCATCTGATATTCTTTGTAGCAAGCGTATTAACTCCATCCTAGATTCCACTCCTTTCTCTACCAATGGGTTCAATATTTCAAGTTCTTCATTTAGAAGTGATAAGCTTTTTTCGGCTGCTATTTTTAGTTTTTTTTGTGCTGATAATTCAGATTCAAATTTTGTTTTATCAAGTAAGATTAGTGGCTCACCAATGCTTACAGAAGAACCGGTTTTAGTTAGAATTTCTTTTATGATTCCACCCTCTAGATTTTGTATGACTTGTATCTTTGAGGAGGAAATAACTCTACCTTGGCCCCTTGTTACTTCCTCAAGAGTTGCATAGTATGACCATATAAAAATGATGACCCAGAAAACTACAATGGAGTACAAAATAATGTTTGCTTTATGCAGTTGTTTTTTTTCTACCATCTTAGGTTCTCAGTTGTTTTAGAACATCTTCTTTTTTACCATCTAGTGCAATCGCTCCATCGGCTAGAATAATTATGCGATCCACGAGTTCCAGCATGGGCAATCTATGTGTGACTAGAATTAATGTCTTGAGCATGCTCAAATCAAGATTATTAAGAAAATCTTTTTCAGCATTAAGATCAAGGGCTGATGTGGATTCATCTAATACTAATATCTCAGGCCTTCCAACTAATGCTCTAGCTAGTGCTATAGATTGTCTTTGTCCTGTGGATAATGATTGTCCTCTGTCAGAGAGTTTTGATTCAATGCCACCCGGTATCATGTGAAGAAAGTTTTTAGTTCCACTTGACTCTAATGCTGTTTCTATTTCATTTTCTTCAATCCACTCTCTACCCATTAAGATATTATCTTTAATGCTGCCAGAAAAGAGTTGAAAATCCTGAAGCACTACTGCTAGTTTTTTTCTATATATATTTTTATTGATTTGTTCAATGGGCAGTTTATTGTAAGTTAAACTTCCTTGCGTGGGCATGTAGAGGCCCGATAGAAGTTTAATTAATGTTGTCTTTCCTGATCCGTTTCTCCCCATGATGGCAACTCTTTCGCCTTCTTTTATAATTAAGTTTATTTGTGATAATGATTGTGTATTAGAGTCAAAGTAACTAAAACTGAGGTTTCTCAATTCAAGGTCACCCAGTTCTTGAATAATTATTCCATCATCTTCCTTGCTCTGAGTTTTAATAGACTGCATTAGCTGATCAATTTTTTTATAAGCAGTTCTAGCAGTATTGAGTCTGCCAAATAGGTTTGCTACTTGTGCCATTGGGCTTAATGCTCTTGATGATAATAATACAGCTGCAACCATTGCTCCCATCGAAACAGTTCCAGAGTCAATTAAATAAGTTCCATAAAAAATAATCCCAACTAAGCTGATAAGCTGAGCACTAGAAGCAGAGTTGGTTGCTAACTGCGATAAAACTTTTGATTTTCTCGATGAATTTGCTCCTTCTTTGACACTAGATCTATAACGGTCAATAAATAAAGGCGAACTATCATTGGTTTGAATTGCATCTATTCCACCTAAGCTTTCAACCATAAGACTGTACTTGCTTTGATTCATTTGAGATAGAGATTCACTATATTTAGCAATAAATGGCTGCACTACAATACCAATAATTAATATGATAGGAACGGTTGTTAATGGAATTATTGCAAGAGGTCCTGATATTAAATAAATGACTAGAATAAATAGGAAGACAAAAGGTAAATCAACCATTAATGCTATAGTTGCTGATGTAAAAAATTCTTTCAATGAATCAAATTCTTTAAAGGTATTGGCTAAACTACCCACTGAGCTATTGAGTTTATCCATAGGTGCATTAAGAATTCTATTATAAATATCCTCGCCAACACCAAGATCTAAATCTTGTCCTGCCAAATCAATAAACCATGATCTTAAATTCTTTAAAATAAAGTCAAAAATGACAACTATAGTCATACCGATCGTTAATGCAAAAAGTGATGAATAAGCAGCATTAGGTATAACCCTATCATAAACAACCATTATGAAGATCGAGCTTGCTACTGATAGTAAATTAATCATTATTGACGCAAGAATTACTTTTGAGTAAAGATTTTTATTTGCACTAAATGCAGTTTTGAACCAATGCTTATTATTCAATTTATAGCACCATTATCGTTTTGAATATTCTCTTCGAAATATTTCATAATTTTACTGGTTAAGAATAATTGATTGATTTGAGATGAGATGACTCCTTTTTTATTAAGGATAAATAATTCAGCTGATTCAATATAATCTCTTTCTGCTTGGAGTAGTTCAAGTAAAGAAACATTTGAAGATTCGAATTGTAATCTTAGTTTTTCTCTGCTGTCCCCATAAGATTCGTATGCATTATTAAATACATCCAATCGATTTTTAGTATTAATTATTTCAACAAAATTAGATTCACTGGATGCCATTAAACTCTTTTTAAAGATCTCTCTTTTTAATCTTGCAGACTTTAATTTTTCTTTAGCCAGTCTGACCATGGCTGATCTTTTTCCACCACTATAAATATCAACATTAACATTGATACCGGCATAGAGATCATAGTTTTTAGGGCCAGTAAAATCATAACGATCGCCTCTTAATTCAAAATTGATTCGAGGTTTGTAGCTAGATTTCGCAAGTTCTAAGTTAGTTTCTGACGCTTTTATTATTTCTGATGCTTTCAAAAGATTAAAATTATTTTCTAATTCATCTTCAAGTATTGTTTTTCTTATAATTAAATCTTTTTGATCAATGTTTATAAATTTTTTACAAGGCTTGGTGTTTGGCATCAATTGCATAAATGTTGCTCTAGAGCTTTTTAACTTTAAATCCATTGCAATTTTTTTTGCTCTCGCTTCAGCAAATCTAGCTTTTGCTTTAGTCATTTCCGCCTGAGCTGCTCTACCACTATCTACTCTCATTT
>Ga0008649_10001823_pt1 | contig 16051 bp, 15 predicted proteins | sample SaaInlV_130m_DNA_2_FD_66601 | JGI IMG/M metagenome (GOLD analysis project Ga0008649, IMG submission 66601) | Marine microbial communities from expanding oxygen minimum zones in the Saanich Inlet - SI037_S2LV_130m_DNA | ecosystem: Environmental > Aquatic > Marine > Intertidal zone ... | reverse complement strand
TAAAGCGGCAAAATTATAGACAACCTCTGCATCAACAATAGCTTGATTTAGCTTTTCACTATCCTCTACATCACCAATAATAATTTCTTGATCATTACGTAGCCATTGCGATTTGGTTTTGTCGTAGATAGTTACCTGATAACCTGCGTCACTAAGATGGTCTGCCACATGCGAGCCAATAAAACCACTTCCACCAACTACCACTGCTTTTTTAATCACAACCCCTCTCTTTGTACTGTGTATTCTTCTTCTGGAACCACGCTTTCTAATGTTTGACGATTCAAGAAACGTACTATCTCTTCAGTTGCCTCTATCTCCATTCTGGAACGACAATCTACTGACATAGAGCCCATATGGGCAGTTAAAATACAGCGTTTAATTTCACTCAATTTTCCGTCATAAGGCTCAAAATCAAAAACATCTATTGCTGCACCACTTAGATGATTTTCCTGCATTACATCATACAGATCCTGCTCATTGATTATTCCACCTCGCGCAGTATTAATGACAATCGCATCTTCTTTCATACAGAGTAATTGTTCTTTTTTAACCATATTTTTAGTTTGAGAAGTAAGTGGGGTATGAATGGTAATAATATCTGCTTGTTGATAAATCGTCTCTTTATCTGTCCATTTGATATTAAATTCTTTATTTAAATTGTGATTCGGCATAGTGTCATTGAGTAATATCTTTGGAGAACCAAAACCTTTTAAGTGTCTCAATACACCGGTGCCTATTCTGCCCACTCCGATAATACCAATCGTAACTTCTGACAATCTTCTACCAAAAAATCGATTCCATTTGCCGTTGCGCATTCCGATATTAGAGAGTTGCACTGAACGTAGTAGATCTATCATTAAGCCGATGGTAAGCTCTGCAACGGCTGGAGCTGGGGCATCTGGAGTATAAGAAACGACAATCCCTTGTTTTTCTGCTTGTAGTAAATCTACACTATCTAATCCAATTCCAACACGTGAAATCATTTTAAGATTTGATGCGCTATCCATCACTTTTTTAGTTATTGGTTCTGTGCCAGCAATAATAATATCAAAATCTGTTATCAATTCTGCTAACTCACCTTCAGTTAATTTTTTATTAAGAGGATTTATCAAAAATTCTATATTATTTCTTTCAAGTAACTCTAAAGGTAATCTATTTTTATCACCAAATGGGATTGTGGTTATCAATACTTTAGGCATATTCAATCTAATATTCGTTCTACTTTAAAAGCTTCTGCTGCACTCATACCCATTGTCGAACCACGGTAACGAGCTAAAATTGACACAGATTCAACCGAACGACTATGTGGAAATTTGCGCATTTCATTATCATATGCTTTAAGTGCGAGTAATTTACGGTCCAACGTAGAGCTAATATCAACAAATCTATTTGGTATAAAAAACGATTCGAGTGACGGGGTAGACCATTCAGTACTAGATAAAACCTCAAAACTATAAATCTCACGAACCGGACAATTGGGCTGAGGGCGTACAGCTGTCATTACTGCTTTATGAGTAATTTGGTGATCTATATTTAAGTCTCCCATATGGTGGGTATAAACTATTGTAGGATTTATTTCACTTACCACTCTTTCAACACTTTGTACCACATCAAGAAATGGAACTGTATCCATCTTATTATCTAAAAAATTAAGGTACTGTGGAGGCTCTGCACCTAAACAAACACTGGCATTAATTCCTGATTTAATACGCATCAATTTAGCCTTCTCATCACTTTTATTTGCACGTGATGTTACTCCATCTGATAAAAATAGTACAAATACTTTATCGCCATTATCAACATGGCGTGCTATTGTACCGCCACACCCTAAAACCTCATCATCAGGATGCGCTGCAACAACTAGAACATTATTACTTAACATAGTTTATTTATCCACAACAGAATGATAAAAATTACTCATAAGGCCATTATAATTAGTGTCTCCATAAACATAATGCTTTATTAGATTGTTTATACTTTTATGGTCTACCATGTCAAACACATCCTCCTTTGAATGACTAAGAATATCCATTAAATCATTTAAATTATTAGCTAGAATACATGCATCATTTTCTTCAAATATTGTAGTATTCGTATGAATATATTTTGGCATGATTAACGGCACTTTATCCTGCAACAACTGAAAAGCTATACTACTACCATAAACAATACCAACATCTGCCCATGATGATAGACTCAACGAGTTTATTTTACTTGCATCATAGCCGCCATTAAGCCATTCTGATTTAATCCTATCTAGGCCGTTCCGAGTGTGCGGCTTACATACAAAATTAATATTATTACATGATGATAATTTATCAATAGTTGCAATTAATTGATCAAGATTTACATTGTATTGTGGATGACTCATAAACAATACGACATTTATTCTATCATTGTCTCCATAAGTAAATCTATTTGAATGAACTACATGTTTTTTATACTTATTAATCCATTCATATGTAAAACGCGGCACACCAATTTCCAAAACTTTATATAAATATTGCTTATTAAAATTTGCCATCTGTGATGAACTATAAAGAGTATTTCTTTGATCAACTCCCACTAAATACCTATCAAAATAAACTCTATCCACCCTAGACAGTTTAACAATCTTTAAAATAAATGTTTTAATTGGGCTCAAAACTGACCTGTCTTTTTCTAAAGTGTCCAAGTTAGTATATATCCCAAAACCATGTAAATACCCGAGTACCGTAACATTATTTTTCTGTCCATATTTGACAATAGCTGTGCCATTTAAACTAAGTTCTTTGCCAAAGTCCATCATTATGACGCTGGAACATATATCTTTTTGAGCTTTATTAACTTCCTGTTGTGTGAGATATGCCGCTATTGGTCGAAGCCAAGTGAGTAACATTAAAAAAGGAAGAAGAGAAGAGTTTTGTTTTGCTTTGTGTGAAAAATCACTCAATTTCAAATACATATTCATAAACATTGAGTATTTTCTACTAAAATTTTGATCATAGTTAATTGTCGTCAAACCGTATGTATTTTTAAGATAATATAAATGGTCTTTACAACTACTTAAATTATTAATTTTTGTCGTATATAGAAAAATATTTGCTTTCTGATTTAATAACACATAATCAATAAAAGGTAATATGTGATCTACATCATTATATGAATCTATAAAAATAGTAATATTTTTCAACTTATATACCTGCCTGTTTAATAAAATTACTCATAATATTTGTAGCCATATTTTTAACTTCTTCCGAATTAGATGCAACTAGTCCAGACTTGTCAAAACCATTACTTAATAAAAATTTACTTCCATCACCAGTGCTAATACTACCGCCGGCCTCCTCCAATACTAACATTGGTGCAGCTACATCCCAATCACGAATTTTCACATCCTTAACAAAAAGATCTGCCATCCCATCTGCAACTCGGCAAATTTTTAATGAAATTCCCCCGCTTTCAATATAGTTTTTACAAGGAATCATTTTCATAATAATTTTTGCAATCCCCTCTGGTTTAGGGTAATTATCAATTAATCTTACTTGATCTTTATCTGACTTTTTAACCATTAACCGGCCACCATTAAGAGTTGAGCCTTCACCCTTACTTGCTAGATAAAGTAAATCTAAATCTGGTGCATATATAGCAGCTTTCAGAATAGTACCATGCTCAACCAATGCTACCTGAGTAACCCAACCCGGGTAACCATCTACAAAGCTCCTGGTGCCATCTATTGGGTCAATAATCCAATAACATTTAGGCCTTAATATAAGATGTGACTCAGAATCTTCTTCACTAATAATAGGTAATTTTTTTAATCTTAATAGTTTAGACACTAGTAGTTTATGTGCAAGCATATCAGCTTTTGTTTTTAACTGGTCACCATTCCATTGTCCGCCACTTATCAACAACTTTTTTTTTCTATTTATTTCTTTACCAACTTCAACAATTATTTCTGCTAATTTATGTTGCATAACTACATTAACCTAACTATTCATTACATCACTACGCACATCTCGTACTAACTGCTCTAAACGGTTTTTGAAATGCCCTCCTGAACACAAAAAATATTTTTTGCTTTTTTCTAAGTTTGCCTGAAAATTTGGCGCGCTAAGTGCGCCGTCATTCCACTCCACACTACAAATATCAGCTAATAATTTTATTACAGAAATAATATTAAATATATCACTGTATCCAATATTAATAGTATCACTTTCGGGGAAATCTCTTATTTTTGCTGCTCTTACACAACTATCAGCTGCATCTTCAACGTGCATTGCAGCCCATAATGGAGTGGATGTTAATTTAAATTCTTTTCCTGAAAGAAATGCATAAGCAGCTTTATATAAAACCCCTGTTATTCTGGGTTTACCGAATAATCCAGGTAATCTTAAAGTAATTAGGCCACTATTAGTCAGTTTTTCCATCCCTTTTTCAGCAGTATATTTACTTGCTGCGTATGGAGTACTGGACTCATATATGCCTGCCTCTTCACAAACAGGATTTTCTATAAATACACCGTTGTCATAAACACTCATTGAAGAAATAAAAACTACTGGGCAGGTTGATACTTCAGAAATATTTAATGCCATTGCAAGACTTTCTTCTGCTGCAGAAATACTTTTATAGCCTGTTACAACCCCTCCTACTTCCTTGGGTACTGCTGCTGCACAATGTATTATTCTAGATGGATTAGTTCTTTCGAGTAATTTTTTTACCTTACTTTTGCTTGTTAAGTCACAAACTTTTGTGTCTTCTTTTGTACTACTCCTTGTCACAGAAATAACTGCTATTTTCTCTTTCGTTAACTTTTTAACTATATGACTACCAAGATAACCCGTAGAGCCAGTAACTAATATTGGAGATAACACTAAATCATTTCCCAAGTCACCCATTCGTCTTGCTTAATATCTTGACGTGCTGTTCGGCCAATTATATTTGGCTGTAAGTATGGCGACAACCCCAATCCTGGCCTTTTAATTGTCAACATATTTTCTTGAATTATTTCACCATTAGCAATATCACAAGCTGCATGTATGCTTCTTCGCCCCTTATCAAACATTTCTTTTTCTTCTACCCGTGGACCATTTTTAATCCCATCGCCTAACGCGCTTTCAACTTCTCTAAGACGATACACAAGTTGCTTTAATTCCTGTGGTTCAATTGAAAATCGATGATCCGGTCCATTCATATCTCTATCAAGAGTAAAATGTTTCTCAATAATAGATGCACCACTTGCAACTGCAGCAAGACAAATATGATCCCCCATTGTATGGTCTGAATACCCTACAACAACATTAAATGCTTCTTGCATAATTTTCATAGAGCGTAGATTACTTAATTTAGCTGGTGCAGGATAGAGAGAAGTACATTGTAATAAAGCAATTTTCTCATTACCCATAGCATGTGCCATATCTACTGCTCGTTGTATATCCATCCAATTCGCCATCCCAGTAGAAAAAATAAGTGGCTTTCCCGTTTCTGCCATTTTTTTTACCAAAGTTAAGTCTGGTAAATCAAAAGATGCTAGTTTAAATGCTTCCATTCCTAACTGATCAAGTTCCACTATAGCGTTAATGTCACATGGAGAAGAAAGAAACACTAAACCAATGCTTTCACTATATTTTTTTAGTGGCTGATGCCAGTCTCTATTGATCTCAAGACTATGAATTAGATCATATGTCTCCACATCTTCTAAGTAGTCAAAACTCGGTGCTTTTTTTGAATAATGACTAGCAGCCCTAAATGTTTGAAATTTAACTGCATCCACTCCAGCTTCGGCAGCAGCGTCAATTAATTCAATTGCCTGATCATAATTATTATTATGATTAGAGCCTATTTCTGCTATTACAAAACATGGGTTTTTACCTCCAATTATATGATTAGCAATGTTAAATTTCTGCATCATTCTGCGCTAGCTAAAATCATTAGTCCAATATCGTTGCAATTTTAATCCTGTTTTGTAAGTTAATAACTTTTCCGGTGCACATTTTTGAGAATATATATCTATAGGATTTACGCCTGCCACTAAACTCATACAAAATGTTGTGGAAATACGTGGATTAATCTCAAAAGGAAAGACTTTTCCATCAGAAGTTAATATTAGCTGTATATTATAACAACCTCGTGTTGGCAATAAATTGTGTATATTTCTACACGCCTCTTCTACTAGCAAATTACGTTCTGTTATAGCACTAATTGTAATACCTTTCTTGCTTTTTATTTTAACTGGCACTACTGCATGGAGGTTTGCTTTTGAATCGGCCGCAACCAGTACAGTATACTCTATCCCAACAATTTTCTCTTGTAATACCGCCTTATACTCACTAATACCCGTCAAAGATAAGTATGCACTGATTTGTTTAGCAGACTCTATAATATACACATCTCTTGAACCTCGACCGCTCACAGGCTTAGCAATACATGGAAAATATGTCCAATTATTATTTTTATAATCCGAAATAAGAGTTGTAACAGGAGCATCTAAACCTAAACCTGATAATACTTGACTAGACTTAAACTTATCAAGCATTGTATTCACATAATCAGCATCTGGTAGCATTATATTAACAGAATCTAGTTCACCCAATAAGGCAAGCTCTTCATCTACGCCAGGTATAAGTAAATCTATTGATAACTGATCGCATATCTTTTTTACTCCTTCTAAAAATTTAGGATTATTGGCCATTGGTATAGAATGGCGGCGCTTTAAAGGTATCAATGGATTAATTGCATTAATATCAGCATCAGCAAAATACACATCATAAAAATCTTTCAAGATTCGATATATTGCTTCACTACCTGCACCCCCACCACCAGTAAATAGGATTTTCATATTTTAATTCTGCAACTGTGGTACATATTGTAATTGAAAGAGATCTACTCCGTATCTTGGTGAAGAAATCTTACTAAAACCCAACTCTTCAAATATTTTTTTTGATGCTAAATTACCCTTCTTTACCTCTCCAATTAAAGTATAAGCGTGTTTTTCTTGCAGATAATCTATCGCTTTTTTTAGCATTTCTTTACCTAAGCCAAAACCACGGAATTGTTTTGCTATCGAATAGTCAATTTTATAATTTGATCCTGAGCGATCAAAACGCACCTGACCAACTGAACCAAAGTCGCACTCTAATATTAGTAAAATAGCATTAACATCTTTTAACCTCTTTTCAAACCATATTTGGTGCCCTCTCCATTTTATAGACTTCTGATTAAAGGCACTCTCTCTAACCGTTAAATCATTTGCCCAACACCAATAGAGCAATGCATCTGACGATTTGGCTCTTCGCATAACTAATATATCTGCAGAAGGTCCATTTATTAACAAATCAGCAACAACTTGAGCCCCCTTTCCATTAACTAAATTTTGACAACTGCAAGCCTGTTCTCTTAGTTGGTCAGGGTTTTTAATAGCTTCTATCAGTGCATTGTAAATTACCCATTCATCTACTTGGTCTGCATTACCAATCCAGTTGATATAGCCATCTTGACTAAGATCTCTAGTAAGGTCGACCTGATTATCGGCAAGCGTCACAACTATACTTGGTATGCCTATAACCATTCGTTCCCATGTTGTGGTACCACCCGCACCTATAGCAATATCAGCTTTCGCCATTAACTCAGCCATATTGTCTATTTGAATATAAAGCTCCATATTAGGATGCTTATCTATCTCTGTTTTTAATTTTAACTTATGGGGGTTAGCAGAACCAATAACCACATCTACTGATAAATGCTTTAACTTAGGTTGAGAAAGTGCTTTTAAAGACATAATTGTCAAATTATCAAAGTCTGTTCCACCAAAAAAAACAAATACGTTTTTAATTATAAAATTATTTTGATTATGATTTTTCCTATTTTTAATAAAGTCTTTTCGAAGAAGCGCATATTTTGGACCCAACAACTTGATTGTGTCTGTTAAAAGTAACTGATCATAGCGTGTTTGATCATAAATGTAATTTTGATCCAATAATAAATCACAATTATGTTTGCGATTGGCAAGATCATCAATTACCATAATTTTTTTAGTATACGGCCTAACTTTCTCTTCCCATCTGTAGTCTAGAGAATAATGATCAACAATTATCCAATCAGGTCTCCTGTTTGCAAGTATTTGAACGGTAGCATTAGAATCTGTCAACTGCTTTACACCAAGTAATTTCTCTTGTTTAATTAAGTTTGTTTGTGATTGAGTTTTATCTATGTTAATCAATGAATGTACTTTAAATCCCTTGCGCTCAACTTGTTCACTTAGGTTTCCTGGATGATTCCGAGTAATAAATTCAATAGTTATACCCAAATTACGAAGATTTTCTGCAAGAGTAAGGCAGCGCATAATATGCCCAGAACCTAATTTTTGTGATGCGTCAGTTCGAATAACAATTAATTCCATACACTTAACTACTTTCTACATAGGTATACAGGAGAAACAACCGTACACTTACTGCAAAAATCATTATAGATGCTCTTCTTAAAATCCTCCCTAAGCTTAGTGTATTTAGAATTATTCCAAATATCTAATGCATTATCTTGATAAATATTACCAAGAATAACTTCTCCCCTTAAATCATAACAACAAACAACCACATCTCCATTAGTTAGTATTGTAAATGTTTCAAAAAGATTTGAACAATACGTTGGTTTTTTTTCAGTACCTTTGACTTTAAACATCTCTCCAAATTTTTCAAAACCAGGCCACACCATAGTAGGAATACTTCTGAAAGTTAACATATTTTTTTCATTGTCAAAATATTTTAAAAGATATCTAGGGGGGGGGATATTGTTAGATTTTAAAGATATAAAAGAATCAAGCTCATTTTTGTTAAGTATACGAACATTCGATATTATGACATTTATATTTTTATTAAGCTTTTGACTCTCTTCCAAAAGTACTTTTATGTTTTTTGCGCACTCTTTAAAATCACCTTTAACTCTGATTCTATCATTTTCATCTATACTATCACCATCTAACGAAATCTTAACTTCATCAATTCCAGATTCAATAAGTCTTTGCGCATTCTCTCTTGTTAATAAGCTTGCATTTGTGGTAATTACGATTTTCTGAACGCCTATTTTTTTTAGTTTTAGAATGAAATGATATATGTTTTTATTAAGAAGCGGTTCACCGCCATGATATAAAACAACTACCCTAGGTACGCCGCATACAGAAACTATTTGATTTACAAAAAAATCAAAATCATCTATTTTTAGTATGGATCGATTATTAGGATCTGTACCTGTAGGGCAGTGTATGCACTTAAAATTACACTTGCCAGTTGGTTCAATCCTTATAACATCAGGAAAATTACTGTTTATATTTTTCACAAGTATTTTTTTTCTAGAAGAAACCAAGTTATATCGTCTTGGGGAAAGTTTGGATCTCTATGATACAAAAAGCCATAGTCAGTCAATCTAAATTCTGGATATTTATCTATAATTTCTCCAGCAAAATCACGTTTGAAAAGTCGATCATTATGTCCACGATAAGGGATAGAGGTTGGTGATGGGTTATAATACTCAGCAACTAATAAATATTTATTAGTTGCTTTAACTAATTTGTCATATACGCTTGTTAACTCATCTGGATTAATGTGAATCAAAACTCCTTTAATTAAAACAAGATCATATTGCCTATTTTCATTAAATTCTAATATTGACTTTTGAAATATATTTTGATCAGGAATGACTTTAGATAACTCTTTTGATGCCTCTTTATTTATCTCAATGCCATATAATTTTTGACCAGGGTAAAGAAGCTTTAGTGCTTTTAAATTCATTCCAATATTTGCACCAAACTCAATACAAGAATTGATATTGTTTGTTGTTCTAAGTGCTTTGGAAAAGAAATTAAGGTTTGATGATAGTAATTTATCACCCCTATTCCGCTGAATATACCCTGACCCAAATTCTCCAGCCCAGAATTCTTCTTGTGTAGTTTTATAGGTCATACTTTCCTTACTTATAAATTATTTAACAACAACATAGAAAACATCAATTCAGCTCTAACCCAATCCTCTTCTACATCAATATCTTGCACTCTATATCTTGGTAATATATAAGGACTTGAATTCTGTAAAAATATTCCTGTATTTTCAACCCATGCACTAGTTTTACCCCAATAAAACTGTCCGGCATCATGATATGCTTCTTCTAAATCTTGTGAACGTTTATTATACATTTCAGGCTGAAACATTTCACAGCGTTTTTCCTTTGTAATACGTATCGATCTCTGAATAGGAAACGAATAATTAGTTACTGAAAAACAGTAGTCTGTATTTTCTTTTTTTATTTGCTTCAAGCTCTTTTTTATATCTTCTGATTGTATAAAAGGTGCTGTTGCATAAATACAACATACTAAATCAATACCTGTTTCATTCTTTTGTAAAAATTCTATAGCATGAGAAATTACGGCTGTCGTTGCAGTATAATCGTCAGACAGTGATTTCGGTCTTAAAAAAGGTATTTCAGCACCATACCTTTTTGCCACAGTAGCGATCTCTTCATCATCAGTAGAGCATATAATGCGATCAAAACATTCACTTTTTATTGCGGCTTCAATTGACCATGCAATCATTGGCTTTCCGTGAAATTGTTTAATATTTTTTCCTGGTATCCGTCTACTGCCACCTCTTGCTGGGATAATACAAATATTCATATAATCAACTAAAATACTCTCTAAGTATTATTTGTGAAGATCGCTTACCTGCAGCACCATCCATATACTCAGAAAAATATTCTCTGATCATATCTTTTCGTGCACCTTTTTTCTCCTCCCATAACTTATCTATTTTATCTAATGGCTGCGAAAGAAATTCTCTAAGGTTTTCATGGAAATTAATCTCATCATCATTAAAAACAAATAAACCACGAGATAAACTTAAATATGCATCGTCTGTTAGGGGCCCTCTTTCTTTCTGATTAATAAAGACAACCGGCTTTCCGGACATCACTGGCCAAGCCAATGTACTTGTTGCAACCGTTGTAATAAAAATACGATGTGCGCCTATCAAATAGCGCATATCAACTTTTCCAGGAGATAGTTCAATATTTTTTGCTGTATCTATGTCACGTAATACTGGATCAATATCAGAGTATCTGCGATTATCATCCGGATAGCTCTTGTAACACACATTATGCGGAAGACGACTTAAAACCTTATTAATAATCTTACTTTCCCATATAGCTGCATCATAGTCTGTTTTGTATGATACAAACTGGTCAAGGTTGCCGCGATATATATTGTATGAGATATAGACAATAGATGGAACTGATACATTTGTATTTTTAGCATATTTCATACTAATATGACGGTTAGATATGCCAACTACATACGTCTTTGCATAAGAAAAGTGACTTTTGTCTTCAACTTGGGCAGCCTTGAAACTATTGCACAATACAGCATCACCAACACTATTGTCGAATCCAACACTAAGTTCGCCATGAAGCCTACTAATCTCTACTGTTACTCCATGGGTGGCAGAGATAAATGGTATACAATTTCTTCTACAAACGTATGATAGCGCCTGACCTTTTCGAGTCCCTGGCGCATTCATTAGAACAGCACGTTTAATTTTATCGTTTCCTACAATAAGCTTTTCCCATTGAAAAATCATCTGATCTAAATATTTAATTTCTTCTGAAATTGTTTTTTTAAATAATAAAATTGTAGGCTCAACAAATGATGGAGATACCCACTGCTCTATTCTTTCTTGCATAATTGGTAAAATAGACTCATACAATCTTCTCAAATCGAGAGATGATGTTATATTTTTATTTTTATTTTTATTTTTAAGTTCAATCTTCGATACTTTTACACCATGCTTTATAAGTGATGCTACTACCTCTATAGTCAATTCGTTCTCATTAGGCACAAGAACCTCTCTCTTAAATAAATAATTAGGTAAATATTTCATTACTCGTATTGCCAACCTATATAGTATAGTTTCAATACCTGCTATCTTATAACGTTGCCAGTAGCTAACACCTCTCGTATTGAGCGTATTCCAATCATCATTTTGAAGTGTATAGTTAATTACTGAAAATGATGTGCTTTTACAAATTAGATGCCCCCATGGAGTGTTCATATTGTTTCCATTTGGTCCGCCATTACCCTCTACACGAATAAATAATCTAGCATGTAAGTGATCATTCTCATCTAGGCAAGCCGCTTTATATAGTACTTTCTGAAACATAACGGCGGATTGTGAAATAGCGAGTGCATACTCACGCTCTATACCGGCAATATTCAAAACAGCATCAAATATATCCTCAGAGAATTTTTGGATAGTATTTTGAAATTTTTTAAGCTCTTCAGTAGACCATCTAGCCTCAATATGTTGTATATTAGTATTACCACTACACAGCATCGCTGGTGAACTAGTCATGATAGTTGCACTTTTAGATAGCCCATGTCGATATGCCCAATTTAAAGCCTCTAAACTATCACAAAAAACACTTATATCCTCATACAATGACAAATCTTCTACAGTAATCTCTCTTGAAATAAACCTATTTTGACCTTCTTTATTTCTCATTAAGTACATCTACATCTAAAGATAGAAATGTCAAAAATTCACCACTATCGACTACTTAGCCCATGTATAACCTGTTCAGCTACTCTGTGCAATGTGCGATTTGTCATTGTAGGAAAAATTGGTAAAGAAATAGTGTGACGATAATATGTTTCAGCTTCTAATAATGGATCACTGCTAGTCATTTCTCTAAAATATGGTTGCATACTAACTGGAATATAATGCAAATTTACACCTATATTTTTTGTTATTAAAAAATTGTATAAAAAATCCCTTGCTGATACACCATCATCAACTTTTATTATATAAAGATGGTGCGCTGATTTTCTATTTGGTTTTTGTATCAATGGAGTAATTGCTACATTTTTGAACAGCTCATCATACCACTCTGCAATTTCAATTCTACGTGATACATACTTGTCAAGTCGATTTAATTGACTAATTCCAAGTGCTGCTTGAATATCTGTCATTCTATAATTAAACCCAAGATCAATCTGCTCATAATACCAAGGTCCGTCTGGTTTTTTATGCATTTTAGCTGGATCACGAGTTATACCATGACTTCTTAATAATTCCATTTTATCAGCTAGCAATGAACTATTAGTCATTGCTACACCGCCCTCTCCCGTAGTGATTATTTTGACCGGATGAAAACTAAATACAGTAATGTCAGAATATTGACAATTTCCAATTGTTTCGCCATAGTACTTTGCCCCAATTGCGTGCGCTGCATCCTCAATAATACTAAAACCATACCGCTTACTCAAAATATTCATTTCTTTCATATCACAAGGTTGGCCTGAAAAATGGACTGGAATAACTATTTTTGGTAATTTTCCTTCTTTTTCTGCTAACTCTAACTTCTCTGTTAACTTTTCGATACTTATGAGTATTGTATCTGGATCAATATCTACAAACTCTACAGTTGCGCCACAGTATAAAGCGCAGTTTGCAGAGGCCACAAATGTAACTGGGGATGTCCATAGTATATCACCAGGACCTAAAGCTAAAGCTAGACATGCAATATGTAAGGCAGAGGTGCAACTATTAACTGCAACAGCATGTTTTGCTTTGGTATAAGCGCATAGTCGCTTTTCAAATTCTGGAACAACTGGACCTTGAGTAAGAAAATCAGATCGCAAAACTTTAATAATGGCCTCAATATCACCTTCAGTAATATCTTGACGACCATAAGGAATGAATTTAAAATTTTCCAATTTTATTTTTGTTGTTCTTAACCCACTCTCTTAGAGTTTCCATACTCATCCATTCTCTATTATTGTCGCTTGTATAACTAAAATCCTTTACTACTCGTTTACCATTTTTAATTAGCTTTTCAGAAGAAGACCAATTATTAATAGCTGGCAGTATTTTATAATAATCATCATATTCATAAGTATAAATAGCGTCATCCTCTCCTATCATCTCTTCATGTAACTTTTCACCTGGTCTAATCCCAATAATTTCCTGAATAGCATCTTTATCTATTGCTGTTGCTAAGTCAATAACTTTCATAGATGGGATCTTTTTAACATAAATCTCACCTCCATGCATATCGTCAAACGCCGTCCAAACAAGCTTAACACCTTCTTCCAATGTGATCATAAAACGAGTCATACGATTATCTGTAATAGGGAGTATGCCATTATTTTTTTCTTGTATAAAAAATGGTATTACTGACCCCCTAGAACCCATAACATTACCATAGCGCACAACTGAAAATCGAGTTTTGTGCTCACCTGAATAAGCATTACTTGCCACAAACATTTTGTCAGATGCTAATTTTGTAGCACCATATAAGCTAACTGGCCTGCTAGCCTTATCAGTAGATAGTGCAACAACGTTTTTAATATTATGATCGATACATGCATCAATTAAATTCATAGCACCATTTACGTTTGTTTTAATACACTCAAATGGGTTGTATTCTGCTGTTGGTACAATCTTGGTAGCAGCAGCATGTACCACATAATCAATGCCATCTAATGCACGATACAATCTATCCTTATCTCTAACATCACCAATAAAAAACCTTACTCTTTTATCATCTTTATACAATTTTTGCATTTCCCATTGTTTCATCTCATCTCGAGATAGAATAACAATTTTTTTAGGATTGTACCTTTCCAAGGTCATTCGAACAAATGCATAGCCAAATGACCCCGTACCCCCTGTTATTAATATTGATGAATTAGTAAGCATTATAATTAAATCTATATTGTATTTTTTTATTACTCATGATAACTGTAAGTTGAATAGCCCTGTGCTTTACAAAGTTGGTCACGCTCTGCATCTTTTAAGTCTGCCACTACCATCTCTTTAACTAAATCCGAAAAGGTTATTTTTGGGGCCCAGCCTAGCTTCTTTTTAGCCTTGGTAGAATCGCCTAGTAGAGATTCTACCTCTGTAGGACGAAAATAACGTGAGTCAACAGAGACAATAGTCTTACCTTGCCAATATCCTCTCTCATTCACACCATTTCCTTGCCACTTAATATCCATCTCTAGTACTTCTGCAGCCACCTCTATAAACTCTCTAACAGTATGCTGCTCTCCTGTAGATATTGTGTAGTCTTCTGGTTTTTCTTGTTGCAACATAAGCCATTGCATCTCAACATAATCTTTGGCATGGCCCCAATCTCTTTTTGCATTCATGTTTCCTAGATAAAAAGAATCTTGCAATCCTAATTTTATTCTTGTTAAAGCACGTGTTATTTTTCTAGTAACAAAAGTTTCGCCACGAATTGGACTCTCATGGTTAAAGAGTATGCCGTTACATGCATAAATACCGTAAGCTTCACGGTAGTTAACAGTTATCCAATAAGCATAGAGTTTTGCTGCTGCATATGGGCTTCTTGGATAAAAAGGAGTAGTTTCAGATTGAGGAGTCTCTTGAACCTTTCCGTAAAGCTCCGATGTAGATGCCTGATAATAGCGAGTTTTTTTCTCTAAGCCCGAAATACGAATTGCCTCAAGGAGACGCAATGCACCAAGGCCGACAGTATCAGCAGTATATTCTGGGCTCTCAAAAGAAACAGCTACGTGAGATTGTGCACCAAGATTGTATATTTCATCTGGCTGAATCTGTTGAATGATACGCACTAAACTCATAGAGTCTGATAAGTCACCGTAATGAAGTATTAAGTGAGAAGTATTAGGCATTACATCATGTTGATCAGTATATAAATGATCAATACGCTCTGTATTAAAGGAGCTAGCGCGACGCTTAATACCGTGAACCTGATAACCTTTATTTAAAAGAAATTCGGCCAAATATGCACCATCTTGTCCTGTAATTCCCGTAATTAATGCTTTTTTTAGACGCATATACAATCTTCTATATAACTTAAAAGTCTATTTTTCGATACTTTTAATGAAGTTCCGCTACTTGTGTCTATAACAATTTCCGCATTATTAGGCTCATCATATGGATTTACTTCAGAATATCCAATAAGGTCATTAATTAGACCATTATCTGACGCAGCATACAGTCCTTTTGTATCTCTCTTTTTTAAAGAATCAATATCAGCTTTTACA
>Ga0008649_10001819_pt1 | contig 16059 bp, 12 predicted proteins | sample SaaInlV_130m_DNA_2_FD_66601 | JGI IMG/M metagenome (GOLD analysis project Ga0008649, IMG submission 66601) | Marine microbial communities from expanding oxygen minimum zones in the Saanich Inlet - SI037_S2LV_130m_DNA | ecosystem: Environmental > Aquatic > Marine > Intertidal zone ... | reverse complement strand
GATTAGCGTGTTTTGAGAATCGCTTAAAGATTGAGAAAAAAAGCTGTTCCCTAGGCATATATATCGCACCCTATACTTACCCCTAGGGGTACCCTCTATAGTCTCTAGGGACGTCGAAAAACGTGCTCCCTGGGACCTTAAAACGCGAATCCTCGAGGGGGTGAGCAAGTTCTCGAATTTAAGTTATGAGAGAGATCTCCCAAACGGTTTTTCCCTGTAAATTTTTACAAAAATTACCCAAAAAATTTTTCAGGCGTTAATAAATATTGATTCGTAGCCAGCGTTGCTTGTTCTTATGGTGATCTTTTTGTGTTGATTATTCGGGGGTGTGGATCGTTCCGTCAAAAGCTGGATTGATCCAGAGTAGGGCGTTGGGACCCCTATTGAAAAATCGAACTTCAAATTCTGGCTGTGCTGTCAGTGTGCTGTAACTGAGTCCTCTCCAGTCCATTCAGGTCCAGTTGCGTGGAGCTGGCGCCCAAGTGGTTTTATTTAACTGCTATTTTCTAAGTGTTTTAGAAAGAAAATGGTGGGCGCGGCTGGGATTGAACCAGCGACCCCTGCCGTGTGAAGGCAGTGCTCTCCCGCTGAGCTACGCGCCCCGTCTTTAGGGTGATGTGCGTCACCCTCGAACCTGGGACTCTTATTATAATTAGAATTCTACTTTTGACACCACGCGTGGTTAATTAATGTCTTCTGTTCGAACTCGTTTTGCTCCAAGCCCCACCGGATATCTCCATATCGGAGGTGTTCGTACGGCCCTTTTTTGTTGGCTTTATGCCCGGCATCATGGTGGTCAGTTTATTTTAAGAATTGAGGATACCGACCGGGAGCGATCCACTCAGGAATCGGTTGACGCTATTTTGCAGGGCATGGAGTGGATGGGTCTTTCGCCCGACGAAGGGCCGTTTTACCAGACTGACCGGATCGCGCGGTATCAGGAGGTGCTTGATCAGCTTTTAGATCAGGGCCTGGCCTATAAATGCTATTGCACACAGGCAGAGCTCGATCAGGTTCGGGAAGATCAGCGGGCAAAAAATATAAAACCGAGATATAACCGCAAATGTCGTGATGCAGCGCATCCGGAACGGGAAGGCATCGCGCCGGTCATTCGATTCCGAAATCCGCTAGAGGGTTCTGTGATCTTTGAAGATCTGGTTCGCGGCAAAGTAAATATCAGTAATGATGAGCTTGATGATCTGGTTATTGCCCGTGGAGATGGCATGCCAACGTATAATTTTGCGGTGGTTGTCGATGATATCGATATGGAGATCACTCATGTGATTCGGGGCGATGATCACGTAAACAATACCCCTCGCCAAGTTAATATTTTCAAAGCCCTTAAGGCGCCATTGCCGATTTTTGCCCATTTGCCAATGATCGTTGGACAGGACGGACAGCGACTGTCAAAACGCCATGGTGCGGTGAGCGTTCTGGAGTATCGTGATCAGGGATTTTTGCCTGAGGCAATGAGAAACTATCTCTTGCGGCTTGGATGGTCTCATGGCGATCAGGAAATCTTTTCGACCGAGGAGATGATTGAATTATTTGATCTTGCTGAGGTCAATCGAGCGGCATCTGCTTTTGATGTCGATAAGCTTAAATGGCTAAATCAGCATTACATTAAGGAAGCTGATAGCACAAGATTGACCGATTTGCTTTTGGAAAAGCTGACGCTCGCTAAATTGGAGGTTTCGGCGGGCCCACCTGTTGAGAAAGTAGTGACCGCTTTGCGAGAGCGCGCGCAGACCATCGATGAGTTTCTTGAAAAGAGCCGGTATTTTTATTCTGAAATATCAGGTTATGAAGAGGGCGCTGCAAAAAAGCACCTGAGACCCGTTGCCGAAGGCCTGCTGGTTGATATTCGTGCTCGATTCGAGTCGATTCAAACCTGGACTGCAAGTGCCATACATGAAGCGCTGGAGGCTTGCGTCGCTGCTCAGGACTCAAAGCTCGGCAAGATTGCACAGCCCCTTCGGGTGGCTGTTTCAGGGACGGCAGCCACGCCGCCAATCGATGAAACGCTCGAACTCGTTGGAAAAGTGCGAACCTTGTCGAGAATTGATGCGGCTTTAGCCTTTATTGAGAAACGAAAAGTGCAGGGTGCTTGACCCAAGGCAAGCAAAACCCGAGAATACGACCTTCTCTCGGGGCCGTAGCTCAGTTGGGAGAGCGCTACAATGGCATTGTAGAGGTCGTCGGTTCGATCCCGTCCGGCTCCACCATACATGTCCCCATCGTCTAGTTGGCCTAGGACACCGCCCTTTCACGGCGGCAACAGGGGTTCGAATCCCCTTGGGGACGCCAGTTTTCTGACGTTTTGTCTATCCCGAGTCGAACGATGATGAACATTATTGTTTGCCGCATTCACGGACTCATGACATCTCCTCTCGGAGACTGCATCTTCGCAAGCTTGATCTGTCAGTGCCTTCTGTGTCTGGGTACCAGAGTATTTCGAGAGCAACCGCAATACGTGTGTTGACGGCAATGCAATCCACTACGTTATTAGATTCCTGTTTTTAAATATTTCAGGGTCATTAAAAGTTTATAGGTTGAGCAGGTAAAGAAAATAATTTCTGGGGTCTAATGTGGGAAAAATTCTAAAACGATTGGAAAAAAAATGAATGCTTTGAAATTTTATATTGGTGGGGAGTGGGTCGATCCATCTCATGCTGAAACGATTGAGGTTATTAATCCAGCGACCGAAGAGGTGATTGAAACAATTAGTGCAGGAAGCGCTGAAGATGTCGATCGGGCGGTTTCGGCGGCCCGGACAGCTTTTCATGACTTCTCTCGCACCTCAAGGGGGGAACGCATTGAATTGCTCACGAAGGTTCGCGAAACCTACAAGAAGCGGTTCGAAGATATAGCAGAAGCGATTCGATTAGAGATGGGAGCTCCTTTGCATCTCGCGCGCGGTGGTCAAACCGCAGTGGGTCTCGGACATCTGGCAACGGCCATCCGAGTGCTTCAGGATTTCGAGTACGAAGAAGAAAAAGAAGGCTTTCTTATTCGGTATGAACCTATTGGCGTTTGCGGACTGATCACGCCCTGGAATTGGCCGATGAATCAGATTGTCGCAAAGCTCGCGCCTGCGGTGGCTTCTGGTTGTACCTGCGTCTTAAAGCCGAGTGAGCTTGCGCCATTATCGGCACACATCATGGCTGAAATTATGGATGAGGCTGGTGTACCCCCTGGCGTCTTTAATTTGGTAGATGGATATGGCCCTGTTGTCGGTGAAGCGATGTCGGCTCATCCGGATATTGACATGATGTCATTTACCGGTTCGACCCGTGGCGGTGTAGCGGTTGCCAAAGGGTCTGCCGATACCGTCAAGCGCGTGAGCCAGGAACTCGGTGGAAAGTCTGCGAACATTATTCTGGATGATGAACAGTTGGAAGAATCGGTGCGCAGGGGAGTGCTTGGATGCATGGAAAACACAGGCCAATCCTGTAATGCGCCGACAAGAATGTTGGTGCCCGCTGCACGCTATGACGAAGCTCTGGAGATTGCCCAGGAGGTTACCAAGTCTCTCGTGACGGATATGCCTGATCTTGAGGAAACCCAGATTGGTCCCGTGGTGAGTTCAACCCAGTTTGAGAAGGTGCAGGGATTGATTAGCTCAGGGATTGAAGAGAAAGCCACTTTAGTGGCCGGAGGGATTGGCCGACCAGAACACCTCGATACAGGCTATTTTGTCAGGCCGACAATATTCGGGGGCGTAACGCCCGATATGACGATTTTTAAAGAAGAAATCTTCGGTCCGGTATTGTCGATGATTCCCTACAGCAATTCGGAAGAGGCGGTACGCATCGCAAACGATACACCGTACGGGCTTGCCGCTTATGTATCGGGTTCTGACGAGACAGAGTTGTTGGGTTACGCGCGGGAACTTAGAGCAGGGCAAGTACACTTAAATTACACCGGCGGAGGAACCAATGCTCCGTTTGGCGGCTTTAAGCAGTCGGGCAATGGCCGCGAAAAAGCAGAGTGGGGATTCCACGAATTTATGGAGTGTAAAGCGATACTGGGTGGAGCGTAATCAACTGACATTACAGACTCTAATCAAAATAAAAAAAGAGGCTCTGCCTCTTTTTTTATATCAGAAGAATCCCAGGCGCATGACGCAAGAGTAGGCGGCAAAATTAGTTTGTGACTGTCCCGAGCCAGTTGCTAATGGCCGCCGTCATCTCGTCAGGATGATCAACAAAATAGTGATCGGCCCCTGGAAGCATGATTTGCTCGGATTTAGCGTTGCCGCCCTGTGTCATGAGTGCGAGACGCCGAGGCGCCAAGCGATGAACGGCGGGGAAGTCATTTTCACCATAGATATCAAGCACCGGAATATCTAAAGAAGCAAACGGAAATGGATGCTGCATGGGTTGTTTGTAATCGGTCGCGCCAACGCCGATGCCAACAAAACCGTCAATTCCTTTACCTTTTGACGATTCCAGCCACAGCATTGCCATATGCGCGCCACAACTGTGAGCCAGCAAAATAATGGGGGAGAGACCTTGTTCAGAGAGATACGCGATTGCGGCATCTAGCCGAGGTCCTGCCTCTGGAAGAACCGGTAGATAATCAAAATACTTTGCTGTTTTTTCAAGAACCGGCAGCTGCAGTGAGAGCGTTTGCCATCCGGCCTCAGAGAGTCCGACCCGCAAAGGTCCAATATTCTCTGGCCAATCAGCGTGAAAACCCCGACCATGCATTAAGATGATTCCGCCACGGGGCGAATCTTCGGAGAGCATTTCAACCGCAGCGAATTGCTCATCACCTGAGCCGAGTGAGATTACGTCGCCATCAAACAGGTTCGCTTGGATTTCTTCAACCAATCTCGCTTCTCGCTGCTCATTACCAGCTATCAGAGGACTTGAGCACAGCAGAAATAAAATTGGACCAAAATAAAGCCAAATCGTATGCGGAAAAGTAGCCAGAGGTGTCATATTAACGGGTTAAGTTAACTTTTAATCGATTAATCATACTAAAAAATCATACCTTGAGATCGAAGATAAATTTCACAGGCTCGTTTCATGAGCCACCATTAAAGTGATAATTGCCTGATCAAAGTAGTCTGAACGGCCAAACCCTTATCCAAAACCAATTTTTCCAGATTTTAGCGATATGCGCAGCGAGCTTGAAACGGTTTTACAACTGGCAACCGTCCTGATGGAGCGGGACTGGCGGCTTGCGACCGTTGAATCCTGTACTGGGGGGTCGATTGCTCAACTCCTGACCTCAGTTGCGGGGAGCTCGGAGTGGTTTGAGTGCGGTCTCGTCACTTACAGTAATCGCTCCAAAACAGAGCTTGTGGGCGTTCCAAAGCATTTGATTGATCAGTATGGCGCTGTCAGTGAAAAGGTCGCCTGCGCGATGGCAAGTGGCGCGATCTCTCGAACGGCGGCAACAGTCGCGCTATCGGTTACTGGAGTTGCAGGCCCGAGCGGGGGGAGCGCCGCAAAACCGGTGGGTACGGTTTACATTGCCTGGCAGTTTCCAGGGCTCCCGGTTCGGGCTGAACGGTTTCATTTTCATGGGGATCGCGACGCGGTTCGCCGTCAGTCGGTCAACATTGCGCTTGAAGAACTTCTGCGACTGATGAGTACTACAGTTTAGATAAAACTGTGAAGCAGTTCTCTAGGCTCAACACAAGGAGTATGAAATAATGCAATCACCAAATTTATGATTTTTGTTCAATCTCAGGATATTTTTTCCTGATGCGGAATTTCTTTAAAAACCGGTATTCATGAATCACAAGACTCATGCAAATGACTATCTCACAGTGGAGTTATAAATGAACGATAACAAACAAAAAGCACTGGATGCAGCGCTGGGTCAAATCGAGCGACAGTTTGGTAAAGGCTCGGTGATGCGCCTTGGCGATGGGCAGATTGGCCAGGGTATTGAGAGTATTTCTACGGGCTCACTGGGGCTTGATATCGCTCTCGGAATTGGCGGTTTGCCAAAAGGGCGGGTGATTGAAATATATGGCCCCGAGTCATCAGGCAAGACTACTCTTACGCTTTCAGTGATTGCAGAGGCGCAAAAAAAGGGGGGCACCTGCGCTTTTATTGATGCTGAGCACGCGCTTGATCCATCGTATGCTGAGCGCCTTGGCGTCAAGGTTGAGGATCTTTTAGTGTCCCAGCCGGATACCGGAGAGCAGGCGCTCGAGATCGCAGACATGCTCGTTCGGTCCGCCGCCGTCGATGTTGTGGTGATTGACTCGGTTGCCGCCCTGACACCTAAGGCCGAAATTGAAGGCGAGATGGGCGATCATCATGTGGGCTTGCAGGCTCGCCTAATGTCTCAGGCGCTCAGAAAGCTTACGGGAAATATCAAGCGGTCTAATACGATGGTTGTGTTTATTAACCAGATCCGTATGAAGATTGGCGTGATGTTTGGTAATCCAGAAACAACAACCGGTGGAAACGCTCTGAAGTTTTATTCCTCAGTGCGCATGGATATTCGGCGTATTGGAGCCGTTAAAAAGGGCGACGAAATTCTAGGTAATCAAACTCGAGTCAAAGTGGTTAAAAACAAAGTTGCTCCGCCGTTCCAAAAGTGCGAGTTTGATATTCTCTATAACGAGGGCATCTCGAAAGAGGGCGAGTTGATTGACATGGGAGTCGAGCACAAGATTGTTGATAAAGCCGGCGCTTGGTATTCCTACAATGGCGAAAGAATTGGCCAGGGACGTGACAATGTGCGGGAGTTCCTACGGGAGCATCCAGAGACAGCTGATGAAATTGAAAGCATTGTGAGAGGTAAGATGGGTCTGAATGGCGATGATGTCGCAGCCCCTGTCGTAGAGAAAGAAGAGGAAGCGCCTGAAGCGTCAGCCGAGGTGTAATGGAGGCTTCTTCAGCGGATCTGCAGGCTCAGGTCCGTGATCGGGCATGGATGCTGCTGACTAGGCGAGAGCATAGCGTAGAGGAACTCCGTCAGAAACTTGTTCAGCGGGGATTTGACTCCCAAGCAGTTGATTCAGTCCTAGTGGATCTTAAAAAAAGCGGCGATGTCTCTGACGTTCGATTCGCTGAGACAATGATCTCTCATCGTGCCAAGAGTGGTTACGGTCCGGCCTATATTCGTCAGGAGCTGCGAAAAAAGGGCATAACCCCTGATCTAGTTGCCTCAACGCTCGATTCTGCTGATATCTGTTGGCGCGAAATCGCAACTCTCAAATACACCGCGCGCTTTGCGGGCGACCCCATTTTGGACTACAAGGAATGGGCGCGCCGAGCTTCCTATTTAAAGCGGCGCGGTTTTGATTCGCAAACCATCGCCGAAATCCTCGGCGAATGGGAAACTCGCGGTTAGAATCATCCCTTTGAGGCTCGGTCTAGATGGTTGCCGGCTTTTTGCTTTTTAGACTCAAATTAAGATGAAAACCCGGGATATTCGACAAAAATTTCTTGATTACTTTGCGGCAAACGGTCACGAGATCGTTTCGAGCAGCCCGCTTGTGCCCAATAATGACCCTACTTTGTTATTCACCAATGCAGGGATGGTGCAATTCAAAGATGTATTTCTGGGTCATGAGAAACGATCTTATAACCGGGCGGTCACAGCGCAACGGTGCGTTCGAGCGGGAGGCAAACATAACGACCTCGATAACGTCGGCTACACGGCACGGCATCATACGTTTTTTGAGATGTTGGGTAATTTTAGTTTTGGCGATTACTTTAAACGCGAAGCGATCCAGCATGCCTGGACGTTGTTGACTGAGGGGTATGGACTGTCGCCTGAAAAACTGTGGGTGACGGTCTATGAGGAAGACGACGAAGCAGCGGATATCTGGTTGAACGAGATCGGTGTGCCACAGGAACGGTTTGCCCGAATCGGCGCGAGTGATAATTTCTGGTCCATGGGTGATACCGGTCCGTGTGGACCTTGTAGCGAGATCTTCTATGATCACGGGCCAGAAGTCGCCGGTGGTCCGCCGGGAACCCCCGAGGCGGATGGTGATCGTTACGTCGAGATTTGGAATCTCGTCTTTATGCAGTTCAATCGGGATGCGGGTGGTATCGACACGCCTCTGCCTCGACCTTCTGTCGATACCGGAATGGGACTTGAGCGGTTAGCAGCAGTCCTCCAAGGCGTACACAGCAACTATGAAACCGATTTATTTGTGGCACTCATCAAAGCAGCGGGAGAGGTTACGGGTTGCAAGGATCTGAATCAGACCTCTCTACGTGTCATCGCGGATCACATCCGCTCAAGCGCTTTTTTAATCACAGATGGCGTCCTCCCCTCAAATGAGGGTCGTGGGTATGTTTTGCGGCGAATTATCCGGCGCGCGATTCGCCATGGTTATCAGGTCGGTGCAACCGAGCCGTTCATGCATAAGTTGGTGGCGCCGCTGATTGCCGAGATGGGCGAGGCTTGCCCCGAATTGGTCGAGGCAGAAGCCCGCGTTCAAGAGGCCTTGGCTTTAGAGGGTGAGCGATTTGCTCAGACGCTGGTGCAGGGAATCCGGATTCTTGAGCACGAGCTTGAGGATTTGTCGGGCAAGATTATTCCAGGCGATCTTGCTTTTAGACTCTACGATACCTTCGGGTTTCCCGCTGACTTAACGGCAGACTATGCTCGAGAGCGTGGACTTAGCGTCGACATGCCAGGTTTTGAGCAGGCAATGGAGGCACAGCGTGAGCGTGCCCGCGCGGCGAGCCAGTTCCAGATGGACGGCATCGCGAGTGTTGCGATTGACGAGCGCACACCATTTACCGGATATGAAAGTCTAAACGGTGGATCTAAGATTCTGGCTTTGGTGTCCAACGACATTGAGGTTGATTTTCTCGCGACCGATGCCGAGGGCTTAATCGTGCTGGATGAGACGCCGTTCTATGCAGAAAGCGGGGGCCAGGTCGGGGATCTTGGCCGCATCTCCTGGTCGGGCGGAGAATTTCAGGTAACCGATGTCCGATATCTTGCTCACAAAGTTATCGCTCATTTTGGTCGCGTGGTCTCCGGCGCGCCCAAGCTCGGCGATTCAGCAGAGTGTGTTGTGGATAGCAGCAATCGCTTGGCGACAGCGGCAAATCACTCAGCAACTCATTTACTTCATTCTGCACTTCGCGAGGTTCTGGGGGATCATGTGCAGCAGAAAGGCTCAATGGTCAATGCAGAGCACCTGCGGTTTGACTTCTCTCATGGTGAGGCGGTCTCATCCGCGGATATCGACAAAATCGAGGGAATCGTAAATCACCAGATTCGGATCAATAGTGACGTGAACACTCGGGTGATGAATATCGATGATGCTCGTGAAGAAGGAGCCGCTGCGTTGTTTGGTGAGCGATATGAGGATGATGTCAGAGTTGTGGGCATGGGTGAATTCTCTCTGGAACTTTGCGGCGGCACGCACGTTAGTCGGACAGGAGATATCGGTGCGTTTCGGTTGATTGCCGAGAGCGGTATCGCCGCTGGCGTGCGACGACTCGAAGCGCTGACAGGTGAAGCCGCTCGGATGTACGGCGTTAACGAAAGTGACACGTTGTCGCGGATCTCAACGCTTCTTAAAACGGGGCGCTCTGACGTTGAAGATCGCGCGGTTTCTTTGGTGGGACGGGTTCGAGAGCTGGAACGGAAAATAGAGCAACTTCAGGGCCAGCTCGCAACCGGCGGGTCCGGGCAAGATCCTGTCGCCGAGGCAGTTGATGTTAATGGCGTCAAGTTGCTGATCAAGCGTTATGACGATACGGAGATTAAAGGTCTGCGCACCATTCTCGATCGACTGCGTGATCGAGTGACCTCTGGGATCATAGTCATCGGTGGGGCAAAAGATGGAAAGGCATCGTTGCTGGTGAGCGTTAGCAAGGATCTGGTTGATCGTTATAACGCAGGAAAACTCGTTAGCGCATTAGCAGCGATGGTCGGAGGAAAGGGCGGCGGCCGGCCTGATTCAGCGCAAGGAGGCGGTCCTGATGTTGGCGCAATTGATGATGCGCTTGCAGCAGCTCAGGAATGGATTTCGTCACAATCGTGACATCTGATATTAGCCCGACTTTACTCATTGACTTTAAAAAGGTCTAATGCACGACCTTCAAAAATTTGAAAAAATATGTTTTTGGTAGTTGAAAAATACGGTGGCACCTCTGTAGGATCTGTCGAGCGAATCAATGCGGTAGCAGCGCGGGTCGCGGCGAGTCATCAGAAGGGTGAGCGATTAGTTGTTGTGGTTTCCGCAATGTCGGGCGAGACCAACCGTCTCATTGCATTAGCCAATGAGATCAATCCGGATTCGGAAGCCCGAGAGATGGACGTCCTCGTTTCAACGGGCGAACAGGTCACTATCGCGCTATTGTCAATGGCGCTAAATAAGCTTGAGGTTGAGGCTCGCTCGTACACGGGCAGTCAGGTGCGAATTCTCACCGATAACGTTCATGGTAAAGCTCGGATTCTTGGTATTGACGACGCCAAAGTTCGAGAGGATCTGGAGCAGGGTCGGATCGTTGTGATTGCAGGTTTTCAGGGTGCGGACGAAAGCGGGAATATCACGACGTTAGGCCGGGGCGGCTCGGATACCACCGCGGTTGCGATGGCGGCAGCGCTTAAGGCTGATGAGTGCAGAATTTTTACGGATGTTGATGGCGTCTATACCACTGACCCCCGGATTGTCCCTGAGGCAAGACGACTGGATCAGATTACGGTTGAAGAGATGCTGGAGCTTGCGAGCCAGGGCGCTAAAGTCTTGCAAACCCGATCGGTCGAGTTTGCTGGAAAATATCGAGTTCCTTTAAGGGTTTTATCCTCTTTTGAGGATGGACCAGGCACATTGATTACACATGAGGTAAGGGATATGGAAGAGCCGCTGATTGCTGGCATTGCCTATAACCGGGACGAAGCCAAACTGACCATTCGCGGGGTTCCGGATGAACCCGGGATCGCATCACAGATTTTTGGTCCGCTCTCTGAGGCGCACCTGAATATCGATATGATTATCCAGAATGTTGCCCAAGATGGCACCACGGATCTCACGTTTACCGTTAATCGTGGCGAATACCCGTTAGCAAAGAAGCTTCTTGAGGAGATTTCAGAAAATTTGGCGGCCCGCGAGGTGGCGGGTGACGATACCTTAGCCAAGATTGCGATTGTTGGGGTTGGCATGCGCTCCCATTCCGGAATTGCAGCGAAGATGTTTGAAGCGTTAGCTCGAGAAGGGATCAACATCGAGTTAATCTCGACCTCGGAAATTAAAATCTCGATTGGCGTGAACGACAAGTATCTGGAGCTTGCCGTTCGAACGCTGCATAAGGCATTTGGACTTGACTCCGATCCTACTGAGGAAAGTCTGGGGCACCTTGGGGGAGAATGATTCAAGTCATTGCGGTGGTGTAAAATATTATTCTTCGATAAAAATATGGCGATCGTCTTGTACTTAAACCGCAGCGCGAGGCAAAGGAACATATTTGAGTGCTTATTCTGACTAGGAAAGTGGGGGAAACGTTATCTATTGGTGATAACATCGAGGTCACCGTGCTCGAGGTTCGGGGCGGTCAGGTCAGGGTCGGGGTTAACGCACCCCGCAATGTTGTCGTTAATCGTAAAGAAATTCTGAACCGATTGAAGCCGGAAGCAGATACGACCGAGGTGCAGGATCCGGAATAAAAGTCCCAAAACGAAAGTTTCAATTTAAACGGAGAGGTGGCCGAGCGGCTGAAGGCGCTCCCCTGCTAAGGGAGTATGGGGTTAGTAGCTCCATCGAGGGTTCGAATCCCTCCCTCTCCGCCATTTGATTCCGCATCAGTTCCAGCGTCGCGTGGTAAAATCGTAAACGGAAGCGCCCGTAGCTCAGTTGGATAGAGTGCATGGCTACGAACCATGAGGTCGGGAGTTCGAATCTCTCCGGGCGCGCCAATTTCTAAGTGATATCTACGGCATCACTCGTAGCCGCCCGATGAGTTCATATTTTTAGGAGCGCCGTATACCGTATGGCAGTTTCGTCAGTCGCGCGTATTCTCCTGCATCGATCATCATTCCGCGTTCTAGAAAATCGAGCATCATATCCATCTGATCGAGGCCCCAGAATCGTTGTTTGTTGATAACGAACGTAGGTACGCCGTATACCCCGTCTTTAATTGCGCTTTCGGTATTGCTTATTAATTCCGTTTTAACCTTAGGATCTGAAAGAAGTTGATCCAGATGGGTAACGCCGAGACGTTTAGCTAAACCCTGAATCGCTTCCGCCTGATGAGCGGGAGGACATTCGCCCCAAAGAAAGTTAAAAATATCGTGGATATTCCCCGGGGTGCTACCGAGGGCGATGCATAATCTCAAGTACGAAAGCGGGTTAAACGGATGTGCTTGGGGCACCTGAAATGGAATATCATGGGTATCTGCATACCACTGACAGAATTTATAAGTATCAAGGCGTTTGGGCTCTAGTTCAGCTGGCCCTTTATGCCCCCACTTTTTTAGTAATCCTGCAAACAAGACAGGAATCATCTCGATTTCGAGAGGGTGTTTTACTTGCTCAAGCTTTTTCAGTTGTAAATATGAAAAAGGCGATATGAAGTCGAAATACCATTTAATGCGTTTGGACATAATCTTTCTTTTTTGAAATTTTTTTAAACCTTAGGAATCAAGATTACAGCTTAGGAGTGAGGGTTGAAACATCATTATCTTTTTGCCATCCTGGCTCCGGTTTTTTGGAGTCTAGCAGGGGTGGTCGTGAAATCTCTCAGCGTTGCAACCGAGTGGCAGATTAACTTCTATCGCTGTGGTGCACTGACTCTTTTCGTCGGCCTTGTGATTCTGCTGAGATATCGACGGTCAGGACTGTCTGTCATCAGAAAAAGTGGAAAGAAAGGATTTTTTGCGGGGTGCTTGTTAAGCGGGGCTATGCTTTGCAATGTTGTGGCACTGAAGTACACAACAGTAGCGGTTGCCGTTTTTGTCATGGCAGCGGCTCCCGTTTTTGCAGCTCTGCTTGCAAACATTATCCTTCAAGAGCGAACCCATAAGCGCGGCTGGATTAGCATTGGCCTCGCGTTTGTGGGTATTGCCATTATGGTGGGTGGGCGGCTTCAGGTGGGGGACATATTTGGCGTTTCCGTTGCCATTCTGGGCATCATGTTTTTTGGTGCCTATGCCGTCAGTCTTCGGATTGGGAAAAATTTAGATATGACCCCCGCCGTGTTGTGTGGCGGGTTTGTGGGGACTCTCATTAGCTGTGGAATGAGTTTTGCGACAGGGGTTGGACTGTTAATACCGTTAGCGGAGGCCTTATGGTGCTCTGCGCTTGGAGTAGTGCAACTCGGGCTGGGTAGCGTGCTCTTTGCGCTCGCGGCTCAAACGGTGCCCGCGGTCCAATTGACACTATTTTCTTTAGGTGAACCGGTTTTGGCTCCGATATGGGTTTTGATTGCGTTCAATGAGGTTCCAACCGGGGCAACGTTAGTCGGCGGTGGAATATTACTCATCGCGCTTGTTTTGCAGTTGTTTGATCGATCCTCTTAGGGAGTACTTATCTTTCGTCTTGTGAGCAAATTTAAGTAGCAGGCAGCCGATATTCCTGATGCACTAAACAACATACACATGACAAGAATCTGATAACGAGCGGCAATCAGGGGTGAAATGCCGGACAACACCTGTCCTGTCATCATTCCGGGAAGAGAGACAATGCCCACCGCGAATAACGAGTTGACTAAAGGAATCATGGCCGCGTTCATGGCGATATTTCGCGCTTGGATAGGCGTCGAATTTCGGTCTAGTTCAGTCTCGAAGCGTTCTGCTGCGATGCTTACCGAGTTCATCGCGTTTGAAAAAATCATGCCTGCCAGTGGGATCAGGTATCGGGGTTCGAACCAGGGTTCTACCTGGATAACCAATTGGGTTGAGATAAGAAGAACGGGGAGACTTCCGACTGAGATTGCCCCGATTGACATCAGGTAGAGAGATTTAATTTTGGATCTAAGCGGTCGAAGCGCAATCCAGCTTGCTGTAGCAATCATGACGGCGAGGATCGTCAGAACAAGCAGGGGCTGATCGGAATCAAAAAGAAAGATTAATACGTAGCCCACGACTAGCAGCTGTGCAACCATTCTTGCCAAACCATAAATTGAGGTTCGGCCCGATAAAGACCATCGCCACTGTATCGCAACGACGACCAAAACGGGAATTAGGATGAGCGCTAACCGGGTCAGCGTAATTGGTTCAACTGATGGTCCCATGGTATCGTCTCAGAAGACGGCGAATACGGTCACAGAAGTTGAAAGGGCGCTGATTGGGATTTCAGCTTAATAAAACCTGCGTCAGGCTTTTTTCTTTGGAATTGTCCGCAGGTTCAGGTCTTCGATGAGGGTAACGCAATATTGTGATACTTCACGCTTTGTGCCTTGGCGATATCCAGTGACTGACGAGACAGAATTGGCGACGACGTACCGGTAGCACGTGCCGTCAGATCCGCCACTTGGAAGCTCCGCTTTTTCAATGGTGACGACGTTATAGCAAAGATGAGGGAAATCTTCGGTATTAAGTATAGGTTCAGCTTTTTTCATGAGTCTAAAACGGCCGGAGCTGGGAGATTAAGTTGCGCGAAAGATACGCGTCACTTGCGCCGATAAGCCTGTCAAGCGAGGCCGGATTCTAACATAAAACTGCTTTTCTTTGTGCCGGTTACCCGACGCTGGGAGGGGGTTATCTATTGGCTTTATGAATTGCCCGTCCGTCGGAGGCAAGGGCTGCTTCATGCAGGGCCTCTCCTAGCGTGGGATGGGCATGAACAGTTCGAGCAAGATCTTCCGCTGTGGCTTCCATCGACATTGCGAAGACCGCCTCATTGACCATTTCCGAGGCCTGCTTTCCAATGAGGTGGACTCCCAGAATGCGATCAGTGTTGTGATCAGCGAGTATCTTGATAAATCCGGCGGTAGCGCCAACGGCCTGAGCGCGACCTGATGCTGCAAAGGGGAAGATACCGGAGGTGTACTCAGCACTAGATGCCTTGAGTTCTGGTTCTGTCGCGCCGACCCATGCGATCTCGGGGTGAGAGTAGATCACCCAGGGAATGATATTCAGGTCCACATGACTTATTCCGGTCGCTATTTGCTCGGCAACTGCGATGCCCTCTTCAGAAGCTTTGTGAGCAAGCATAGGTCCACGCACGAGGTCGCCAATGGCCCAAACACCAGGTAACGCACTCTCGCATTTGTCGTCGACGTCAATGAGTCCTCGATCATTCGGTTTTAGACCGCACTCGGGTCCAATCAGGCTATCACTATACGGGCGTCGTCCCACGGCGACGATCAGTCGCTCAACCTCCAATTTCTGTTGACCTTCGGACGATTGATATTCAACGACGCATCCGCTTTGACTTGACTGCACTTTGTTCACTTTACAACTTAGACGAATATCCAAACCTTGTTGGGTGAACTGTTTTTTGGCCTCACGGGCAATCATTGGATCAGCAGTTGGGAGTAGGGATTCTTGCGCTTCAAGAATTACAACTGATGAGCCCAGACGCCGCCACACGCTGCCGAGTTCGAGTCCAATGACACCTGCACCAATGATGCCCAGCGTCTTGGGCACGCTCTGGAATTCAAGTGCGCCGCTGGAATCAAAGATAGTTTTGTCATTCACCTCAATGCCGGGAAGAGAAATTGGTGTTGAACCGCTCGCAAGAATGACATGTTCACTATGGAGGTTTTGCATGGATCCATCATTAAGCGTGACGTCCACCCGACCCTGGTTGGTGAGTACGCCGCGACCGCTTATGAAGGTTACTTTATTCGACTTGAACAGTGCGGTGATTCCACAGGTAAGGTCTCTAACAACTTTGTCTTTGCGCGCTTGCATTTTTGGTACGTCTATTGAGATTCCAGTTACATCAATACCGTGATCTGAAGCATGCAGTTGCATCTGCTCATAACGTTCCGAAGACTCAAGCAGCGCTTTTGAAGGAATGCATCCGACGTTCAGGCAGGTGCCACCTGGAGAGGCTGTGTTGTTACTGGTTACCCATCGGTCGACGCACGCGGTCTTCAGTCCTAATTGCGCACACCGAATCGCGGCGACATAACCCCCGGGCCCCGCACCGATGATGACAACATCAAATTC
>Ga0008649_10001792_pt1 | contig 16231 bp, 20 predicted proteins | sample SaaInlV_130m_DNA_2_FD_66601 | JGI IMG/M metagenome (GOLD analysis project Ga0008649, IMG submission 66601) | Marine microbial communities from expanding oxygen minimum zones in the Saanich Inlet - SI037_S2LV_130m_DNA | ecosystem: Environmental > Aquatic > Marine > Intertidal zone ... | reverse complement strand
ATGCTTTTTACTACAAATTCTTTCTTCATATCTAGAGTTGTATCTAATTCAATATAATTTTAAGTAAATGGTGAGAAAATGTCCTTATAATTTTTCAAACATAACTAGGAATAATCCCCTAATGCAATTTGTCAACAATACCAACATGAAGATTTTATCTTATTATTTTAAAATGATAACTCGTTAGGGTCGCCTAGTATGGTTATGGCGTGGTATTGAAAACACCATTATCCCTCGGTATCGTGGGTTCGAATCCCATCCCTAACGGGTTAATTGTAATCCATACAAGAATCATAAAAAGATTATTGATTATCTAAGGCGTGAAAATTATTAACGAACCAACATTAGATCAGGGTATTTTTATAGATATGAAGAATTGAAAAGATAATGGGGTTATCAGGATTTTCAAGTTTAAGCATTGAGGAAAACAGATTGAAAAATATTAAAAAACGATATGAAAAAACGATCAAACCAGAGACAGGGGATTCATTAACTAAATGGGCTACAAAGATTCTAGAAGATAGTATTACCAGGGAAGAATATTTGAAAAGCAGATTCCCAAACTATTCAGTAATCAAAGTTTTAGATAATGGTTTAGTAATTGATGACTCTAAAAATGATACAGTCGTTAAAGTTGTTATCAATGGAAATAATATCAAATGTTCAGATTCAGGAAAAGAATCAGATTCCTATATTCTATATGCAACACTTCACCCAGGATTTAAAACATCAAAAAATGATTGAAATAACTTAAGAGTAAATAAAAAATAGATACAAAATGTAGATCTTTAAACTACATAATTATTAAGAAATGTACTAAATATCAATAATAATAGTAATCATATTTTTTGTCCAGGAAAGCAATTCAAATTTTTTTCTAATTGATCAGTACGATCTGTTCGATAAGGAATTAATTCATATTCATCAAATAATTCTTCTTGCCCAACAAAATAATCATTCTCCATAGTGTTAGGTATCACATATCCCAAATTATCAAAATCATCAATACCATCTAAAGGATCATACATTAAATGATCAATTTTTGTAGAATGTCCTAATCCAAGAACATGGCCAATTTCATGTTTAATAGTATCTTTTATTGTGTCAGGAGTATAGAAGATAATATTATTATTACAATCAAATCCGCCATAATCAACAGTAATAATATTACTCCCACCATTTGTTTCAGTAGTTCCCATTACTGCAATTTTATCAAAATATATTTTATTAGCCCAATGAATAGTAATTTCAGATTCACTACTAGAATAAACTTGAACAAATATCAATTCAGGATTTAATTCAGTCCATTCAGTAAACGCTTTAGATATAGCATTATCCATATTTTTTTCTGTAATCGGTACAAGTGAAGAAGGTTCAACAAAATATGTAATCACACCATCATCAAAAATAGATCCAGATGTAACAACAACAGAGATTATTAATAAGAATACAAAAACGCCTAAAATAATCCAACGAATCATAGGATTAGAATTTAATTAAAATAATATAAAACTAGATCAAGCAACTTATCCTAAAACCCTCCAATACATCATAATTAATGCCAAATATACAAATCCAAGATAGTTGTCACAATTCTTCTCATATCTGATTCTAGTTCTGTGTAAACCACATTTGAGCCACGCAAAGAATCTCTCGACAACAAATCATTCTAGTTATAGTATATGGATTAGTGCATCATGTAAGAGTGTTAAGTATTCCGATTTATTCAATGTTCAAATGGACAACTCAATACAACTTAGAAAATTTTGGATATAAAACAAAAAAAGAATTAAAGGAATCCAAGAATTAGATCAAGATTAGATACTAATCTCTTTTTACTTCTCGGTGTTGACATTTAGAACAAGATACTATTTCAGCATCATTATTTTTTAAACACCATTCATGGCCGCATTTTTCACATTTCCAACCGTTAACTTTTGCTTTAGGCATATTGATTCATTACAAAAGAAGTATTTAAACTATAATGTTATGTTTAATTGTAAATATCATATATTTCAATAAGGTTTAAATGTATAGTAATATATCAAATAGCATGAAGAAGCAAATCAGCCAGCAAGATAGCATCAACCTGTTAACTGCAATGAATTATATGATCATTGAAGATAGTAGAAAAATTAGTGGTAAAGGCACAGAGTTTTTTTTAAGATATGATGCCACGGATATTATAACATTATCCAAAATGAAAGCAATAGATGAAATGCTAAAGCCCACAGAGATCTTTTTCTATAATGAAGAAGATGAAGAAACGCAAGATAAAGCAGGCACACACTACATAGGGATATTTTTTAATGAAAACATTACCAAGCCAGGAGAACTTTAGATTGAACCCATTAGAGAAACAACAACTTATTCAGGATATAGAAAATCTATGCAGTATAAAATCTATTTCTGAAATAAAAGAAAAACTCCAACATCTCAAAAAGGATATAGAATCTTGTTGAGTTCTTTTTTCTTAACATACTTTTCAAAAGGAGTAAATGGAGTGTTAACAACAAACATCAATCAAAAAAAAGGGGGGGTAACAAGAACCAAAAGGGTAATTCAAGTAAGGATCAATCATGATAGAAGTAGTTGTTGAAATTATAGGTACAATTATCCAAGCATTACCAATATTTTCAGGGAGTAAATTAAAATGATTGAAACGATCCTAATAGTTCCATCTAAGATTACTACTGGCTGTACTAAGTGTGGTCAGCACATAGACAAAGGAGAAACAGTATTTCAAGAAGGATTTAACATTAGGCACTATCCAGAATGTGAAATGAAGGAGATGAATTAATTTGGTTTACTGTATAGGCAAATGTAAAACATTGAAAGCATATAGGCAATATGCTAAAGATATAAAATTTTGCTCTAACTGTCAAATATTCATCAAGACAAATTCGTTATCCTGTGAATGTTGCAAAAGGAGATTAAGAACCAGTCCAAAATTTTACAAGAAAAAAACATTAGAAGAAGCTATAAGATATTAAGACAATAAAATCAAATGCAGATTCAACAAATATTTAAGTTACAAATGGTTTAATTTGCACATATGCCAAGGGATCCACAATATTATAGACAGTATTCAAAAGATACTAACAAAGAAAATAAAGAAATGCGTATTAGATACCATTCACCCGAAGCTAATCCAAGGGAATCATTCAGCAAATTCAAGAAACGAATGAAAGAAGAATCAAAAATTTAGATTAATATTAAAAGCAGATCTCTTTTTACTAGATTTCGTTTTAGATTTCTTATTTGATTTACGTTTAGATTTTTTACTTGTGCCAAAAGAAAGATCAATATCTTCTTTTTCAGCCAAAATAATTTTCCTGTCTCCATAAATTACTTCTTTTCTATCAAATAATTTATTTAAAATGTAATCACTAGAATTTCCCTGAAAACCAAATACTTTTCTATCTTTAGGATCAATCTTTTGTTTTTTACGAATTGCCATATTAGGTTTAACAAATAAGAATCCAGCTTTCTTTGTATTTCCAAAAGATACAGAATTGGTTAAAGTAATTCCAGATTTTATTCCAGGACTTCCAGGACTTCCAGGTGATTTACCAGGTGATTTACCAGGTGATTTACCAGGTGATTTACCAGGTGATTTACCAGGTGATTTACCAGGTGATTTACCAGGTGATTTACCAGGTGATTTATCAAAAATAGAATCTATTGATGTATCAACAAGAGGTCTAGAAGCGGATTTAGAAGCGGATTTAGAAGCGGATCTTCTAGAAGATGTATCAAAAATAGAATCTATTGATGTATCAACAAGAGGTCTAGAAGCGGATTTAGAAGCGGATTTAGAAATAAATGTAACATTAACAGAATTTTCTTTTTTGGGTTTTGATTTAGAAGAAGATATTCTTTTAGGTTGTTTTTTTGTTGTCAAAACATCATCAGAGTTTAAATTTATTTTAGTTGTTGGGATTACACCAGGTTTAACAAAATCAGAATTAGATTTTGCAGACATTGAAAAAAGACTCGTAACACTAGGAGAATTTACAATTTCAGTATCACTTTTTAACAAACTTGTAAAATCTAATTCTGGATTCTTAGATCTGATTTTTTCAGCAATAATATCAAGTTCTTTTCCTTTTTTAGTTTGGCCTATATCAGTAAGTTTTTCGGATTGAGATTTGAAAATATTATACAAATCAATAGTATCTTTTCCTCTTAATGCAGGGGGATTAATGTTAAGAATCCCATCATCAATTAACTTATTTTGTTTTGCTTCCCAACTTATTTTAAATTCAGGATTTAATTGAGTTGGGAATGTTCCTTTAAATTTTTCAGTAGATTTTCCCTGAACAGATAGAACACTTGAAGCCTTGGCCAAAGTTTGATCCTTAATATCTCTGATAACAAGACCGGTATCTTTTTCTTTAATTGGTCTAGAAGTTAATTTTGCAATCAAAGAATCAGATTTGTATTTTTCACCAAATCTTAATCCTGATTTTGTGGCTTCAAGGTTTCCTTTTAGTGCATCTTTAGGACTAAGAAATTCCACAAATTCATCAGAACCAGTTTTATCTTTAACCATAACTTTAGTTCCTCTATCAGAGAGGACGAATTCTTTATCTTTTGTTGACAAAGGTTTCATAAAATTTTCAACAGTTTCAGCTCCACGCTTAGCAAGTTTTTCACTAGAAACATCAATATCAATATCATGAATAGAGGATTTTTGATATTTCTTTTTGAGTTGAGGGTTCTGAGATAAGGAACCTCCAATTTGACCAATTTTTCTTCTACCTAGAATCCAATTTTTTTTATTTTGTAAATAACTTAGAGATTTGAAAAGGGTTTTAGTTTGCAGTCCTTCATCAATAGATCCTAAGGGTTTTACTCCAAAGTTATCGAATATTTTTGATGGAGCTTTGTTAGAAATTTTAACACCATCTTCAACTAAATTAACAAAATCAAGTTCTTTCTGGTCTAGTTTTCCACGACCAACTAATTCTTTTAATACATCTTTATTGAATTTTGTTTGCTCTTTTCCACCTGTTAAGACTTCATACCCCCTACCTTGAGGATTAAATTCCACTCTATCAAGAACTTTTTCTGGTTTTGTTGAGCCAAAATTAAAATCTCCTTTCTTTGAATTAGTTCCTTTAACAATTTCTTTTTTACCTTGCTTTACAGATTTTAAAATTTCAGGATTTTTGTAAGTTTTTGTTGCAATAGTTTTTCCTAAAATTGTTATTTCTTTTGAAACTGGTACAGATTCTTTTACAGGAGTTCCAATAATAGTTCTCGCAGTAATGGGCAATCTTACAACTTTACTTCCAGTTCCTAATTTAGAAATAATACCAACTCCACCAGATAGAAACATTGGAATTGCATCCCCTGAAACCTGGCCTAAGTTAGTTGCTAAATCTTGTTTATTCCAAATCTTACTGAATTCTTTAGCTCCTTCACCCTTTCGAGGATCAATAGATATTTTTCCAGCAAAAATATCTTTAAAACTCCCTCCAACATATCCACCGGTGTTTAATTCAGATACAAACAAATCTTTTTTCTTTACAGTCACTTTTCCAAATATTCGTTCATCTACAACCGTATCTATTGTCCTTCCCAAATTTAACACACTTGGAATTATATTCACTATTGAAGAAGTTAAAGCCGCAGAATAACTTTCAAATGTACCAGGTTTTTCTTTTGCTATGTCTTTTTGAGTTGCATCAATTTTTCTTACAGATTCATCAATGAAGCTTAAAGCAGTATTAAAAAACGGTTTTTCACTAAATTTTATAGGCTCTCCTTTTGCTTCTAAAAAGTTTCTTTGATCATTTTTATCAATAATTTCAAATTCAGGTTTTACGGCTCCTTGTATTGGCTTTCCATCAATTCCATATCCAATATAAGAAAAATCATAATCCATACCATCATCTAGTTTTTTAGAGAATTTTTTATTATTTTCTTTGTTTTGAATAAGTAATGATGAAACGTTACTTTGATCAGGTTGAGAATTCTTAATTGGATCAGTAGTTGTTCCAGTTCCTGTACTTTCAGAAATTACAGGTTCAGGTTTTGGTTTTTGGCTTTCACGAATTTCATTTGCTTTTATTTTCCTATCATCCTCAAATTTAGATCCAGTTGATACATAACCTAATTCTTTAGTTTCTTTTGTAAATCCCCCATCAAAATTATTTCCCGTTTCAGAGTTAGATGGAGGAACAGTATTTGATCTGGAATTTCTTTGCTGTCTTAGTGTATCATCACCAATAGTTCCAGCATCTTTAATTCGATTAATTTCAGAAACAGAAAGATTAGGATTATTATTTAATTTTTGTAAGGCTTCTTGAGATCTAGCTAATTGACCAGAAGAAGATTTTATGGCACGTCTTTGAACTTCAGGATCTTTATAGTTTTTATTTTTGGCTTTATCTAAATTTGCCTGATTAAAAATCCTAACCTGTTCAAGTCTTTTTTCAGCAGATTTTCGAGCTGTCTTTTGTTTTTCTCCATTCATACCATCATTCCCAGACTTGAATCCAGCCATGAGTAAAATACACATTCCTAGTTTTTAACAGTATTCTTAATTTCTCATCTTACCGATTAGACTCGTTAATTACTCGTCAATATTTTTAAACATAGTTGCAGACACACATTAAAGAAATCATAAAATTCATAAAAATAGATGAAATCCTCGTTAGAGTCATTTGGAGCTAACGGTAAAACATACAGAAACATATCATTCAGACAAACAGAGTCAATCTAAAAACTAGAAAAGAACAAAAGAAGAATTCACACATTCATTACATCTTAGAATTTAATACATTCAGCAATAACCAACATAGACAAATCCAGAGATACGGCAATAGATGAAATTAGATAAGAGAGTAAACAGCCACACAATATAACAAATATTCACAGATAAATCAATGAGATATTAGCATGAAACATCTTTTTAGATTGTCTTTAAGAATATTTTGCACTTGCAAATACTCCGATAGTCTTACTGTTCAAATTTTTTAGTATTCTACAATACAAGATATAGGCACATTCACGTGCTGGACGTATATATAAAAGGATTTTTTATTGTTACTAATTAGTATGTTTTTTTGTTTTTTCTCTAAGAAAAACAATGTGTTAAATCAGTCACGGTTTTAGGCTGTTTCATACTCTCCATAGAACATGAAACAGACTTATTACCATCTAACGATTAGATAACGTGTGAATGAGTTAAAGACTGCAGTAGAAACAAAGGGGTATGTTTCAACCAGACAATCAGTATCAATAAAAAGTAAAGACTGGAGATACTAAACTAAATTTTTAGATATGCAAGACAAAGTAAATTATATTTCACCTGAAACCTTTGAAAAGATTTTAGCATATGTGCCTAACCTGAACATCAGGAAACAGAAAGATGAAGATGTTCAAATGTTATTCAAAATATTGTATGAGTGTGCATTACGACCAATAGAAGGAATCATGCTATTGAAAGAGGATTTTAATTTAGAAGATAGAGAAGTTTTCTTAGGCAAAACAAAGACAACTAAAAACGATAACGGAGCAATTCCAAAAGAATTCTTAAAGGAATTAAGTTACTATCTAGATCTTAAAGAACCAGGAAGATTATTCCCTGGCTTGACATATCGCACTATGTTCCATTGGATTACTAGAATTGGTGAGGCTTTAGAGATTAAAGCCTGGACAACACCCGAAGCCATCAGCGGAGAGAAAACAAAGGGGCATATTTTTAGAAAATCTATTGGGAAGGATATGTTAAAAGGAGCATTTGGAGAAAAGGCCAAGAACATAGCCATCATTTCAAAACATCTAAGACATAAAAAAATAAGCACAACATTAGATCATTATCTAAAATTAGATCTAGAAGCAGTAAAAGAGGCTCTATAAAATGAAAGGCATGATGAGTATTGAAATCATATGTCCAGGGTGTAAACGGCTGATAGACTGTCCTTTACCCATTCCTTTAGAATATGGAGATGGTAAAAATTACACGTGTAGAGAATGTGAAGCACATCTATTTCGATTCAGAGTAGATGATGATGATGAAGAAACATAGTAAATTTTTCATTAATGCTGCAACAAAATAATAATTCAAACATTACAAATTAGACAAAAGTAAAATTGCTCCTGGTAATGGAATTTATGGAATTCTCGATAGCCTCAAAAGAAGCTATCGAGGGATTAATCCTCAGCATTAGAAGAAGCTAAGGATCAAGTATTGCAGGGCATGAAGTATCTAAAGAATGATCAATAGTATAGTAGGTTTTCAATATTCGTTTATGCGTGGAGTGGTAATCAAGGTAAACATTCCCTCTCTCGTCTAGTGTCCTGGTGTGCCTCGTCTAGTTGATTCATCTAGACATTAGGCATTAAAAGGAGAGAAATTCAAGAAGCATCTAGACAATTAGATAATATCATCAACTAATACATTTGGAAATTGATTTTGATCTAGGTATGGATTCAACAAATAAGAAAATATTTTGTTCGGAGTAGAAGTAAAGGTGTGGGGGTATATTTTCTCCCCCTAACCATCTAGACATTAGGCATTAAAAGGAGAGAAATTCAAGAAGCATCTAGACAATTAGATAATATCATCAACTAATACATTTGGAAATTGTTTCTTAAGTTTAGAATGTGTTGTATAATATTCTCTAAATGTAATAAATTGACTTCCAACAGTAACGATATGATGTGCAAATCTGTCTTCATCTCCATTCATATATTCATGATCATAGTCTTTTTTCAAATCATGTGATTCTTGTTTAAGTAAAGACATAGGTATCATGCCCTTTAGAGAGATATGGCAACCATTACAATTAGAAGCACCACAATCATAAGCAAACTCCACATAGTACCCATCAGGATTTAACTTTGAAAGTTTTCTAGTTCTATAGTATTGAGTACACGCTTTTTGCATACCGCCATTAGATAATTTTTCACAGCCATCTATCATTTCAATATAACAAACATGATCATTATCCGTAAGAAAAGTTCTAAGGTTATTATGAAAAGATGTTCTAAACTTTATTGAATCTATTTTTTCTCTACTGGGAGAACCGAAAGTAGATGATAAATCATATTTATTTTTATTCCTATTGCACGGATAACATGAAGGAACTAAATCAGGATCAGTAGGATCATTATGTTGACCATCATTAGATAACTTATCAAGTAAAATTACAGGTAATTTTCTAGAGATTCCTGTTAGTTCTTCTTTAAGATCAGCAGATTCTACCAGGTCAATAATAGAAATGCCGCAATGATAACATTTTCTACCATATCGGGCAAAAGCATAACAACGGCCAATATCTCTATCGCGTGAATTCATATTTTGATAATCAAAAGTCATTTTATTAATACGCCAGTTCCAATATCATAAATTGAATCAACGATTGAATCATTAACAAAATCAGGATCATTTTTACAATTCAAACAAAGAAGTTTAGGAGATTCTTTAGAAAGGATTCCCTGAATGATTTGGGATTTGTAGGTTACTAGAAAAATTCTATTATCATGAGAGCATCCCATATATTGCAGGCTCAATGTTGGGTAACCTCAATCATATTTTTTATTTCAGTAGGAGTTTTTAGTATGAGAATATTTAGATAATAATCTGTAGTTTGTTTTCTGTGCATTGTTTTATAATGACTTGCCAGTTGATTTCTATCAAAATTTACATCTAGATTTTTACATACAACACAATACAAATTATTAGATGGAGTAATAGATACAAGGAGATTAACAAGTTTATGAAAATTAGGAATAATAAAAAAGAGCCATTGTTTACGACTTGCAGTAATAGGAGAGCCTAAGACAGTAAGATGATTGAAACCAGTTATCATTTTTTTAACTCCAAATGTTTTATGAGTAGGTTAATTCTGTAAACTAATTCAGATATTCTAAGATAAGATAAATGATTTATCAAATTTTCAGAAATTTTTCTATCAGTATTAATTTTAAATAATTCTTTAAGATAGATCTTTAACTTTTCTTTTTTGTTAGTACCAATTCTAGAATTAGAATCAATATAGGAAATAGCATTAACCAGATTCATTTTAATTTAATTCCTCCTGCACTTTTGAAATTTTTATTAAAGTAAAAAATCAAAAGATCAATATTCTTACTTCGAAAACCATAACCCACTATCTTATCAAATTTTTTCATAGATTCAATAGATAGATGTAAACCGTGCATTTCCAGTTTAGATTTTTTTTCAGTATCAGCATAAGAAGATCTATCAAGTTTAGAAAATGCTTTAGGATTTTTTAAGAAAATAGAAACTAGATTATTAACGGTTTTACTTTTTTCACGAGGAAGTACATTCTTCACAAATTCATCAAAGTTAGTTCCGGTTAATTTTAAAAAATATCTTTTTGTTATAAACATATTATTTAATCGTACAACCAATATAAAACACTTGTTACTAACACGTTAAATAATTACTAAATTAATTAGTTACACGTCAATAACTCATTAACAGATCAGTTTCAATATCAAAATTTAAATAAAAATAGGCACAGAATTTAAGCATCAATACCCCCTACCCTTTTCATTGAGATATGGTGACGAGTATCGTTTTTTGATTAACTGATTTAGTAAATTTTAATTAAAAATTATTGAGTTGAGTTAATTATAATTCGGTAATCGTTTTTTGATAGATTTAGATTTTAAAATATCTAAAAAAATAAAACAAAGCGATCAAGAGGAACCATTGAAAAATAAGATAATTTTTTCACAAGTTTAACAATACTTAATTTTCATGACTGAACTTTCAATTGCTGCAGAAATTTGGACCATTTTTTGTTAGTCGTTAAAGTTTAGTATTACTTAATCAGATATAGAAAAATCCGTGAGAGTCATTTGGAGCTAACGGTGAACTAGGAGTAAATTTACTAAATTTTTATAGATGTATTTTTTTTTCTCTCCAAGAGTTCATCAATTCTTTTGTTTATGGCTTCATCAGTAATTTTAGTATTCAATGCAATATCACGATATTTTCTCTCAATCAATTCTTTTTCTTTGATAATAGATTTTTTTTCTTTGATAGTTTTTTCATATAACGAATTAATTTCTTTAAGATCGGTTTTATCATTTTCTAATTTTTCAATTTTAATTTTATTTCTAATTGAATCATCAATGGTTAAAACAGATATACATTTTTTGTAAGCCTCAAACATTTTTTCTTTAGTTGGCTTGTAATAATTTCCGTCTAATGGATTTATCCCTACATGGTTAATTAATTTCTCAGTCATTGTAGGGCTGATACCTTCAACGTCTTTTATCACAGTAGCATAAAATTTTCTAAAGCCGTGATTCATTGCAACATCATATCTATCTGTTTTACCTACCTTTTTCCTATCAATTACCGATATTAATCGCATCATGACTTTAATCAGACTGTCACTAGTACAAGGAATTACTTTTTGTATTCCAAGTCTATAAGTAGATCTAAACAAAGGAGATTCATTATCTATATATTCACCGTCTTTTTTTCGTTTTTCTAGATATTCATCTATTGATTCTGTTGCTTCGGGTGTTGTAAAGATGAAAGATTCTTCAGTTGAATCCTCATAAATTAAAATACAATAACTATTTTCCATTCTAGACATATGTTTTAATTTAATTTCAGGTATTGCACCTTGACGAATACCAGACGAAGCAAGTAACAGAACTAAAGCTCTACTCCTAACAACATTACAATTAGTTAGTATCTTTTGAATTTCTTGTAATGTGTAACCTCTACCATTTCCCATCTTTACTTTTTCAGGAAATAATTTTCTAATCTTTTTAAAATTTAGAATAACATCATTCATAGTAAAAAATAATTCAATACAAGCGTAATAGGTAGGAACTGAATTAGCAGATACAGTATTTTTTAAATGAAATACATAGTCCTCTACTAGTTCCTGAATTTGTTTCTGTGGAGCCTGAAGTAATCCATCATAGTTTTTTATTTTAGACCATTCCAAGAATCTCTTTAAGTTATACTTGTACACTTTTCGGGTCACTGGTGATTTTATCGCTTGTTCAAACAATAACATGGAACGCTGTTTACTCATTCTATCTACAATAGGAACGTATCATTATAAGGACACCTAACCACCTTTTAATTTTAATTTTAAGGTCAATTTGTACTAGATTAGGCAAGTTTGAAGCTTTAATTACAATTTTTAGGATTTTAAATCATTGTCAGAAAATGTAAAAACGACATTACGATATTATGGGATTTCACCATGGGAAATCGAGGTCCTATACGGATATCTAAATTCCCGCTTTACTGTAATTCAAAATGAAATAGAGGCAGATGATGAAAATTTTGTCAGTTTCCTAGATATTGATATTCCACTGCAATTCAATGAAGAATTTTTCCAATGGTTTGATTTCAAACGTTGGGAGCAAATCAAAGCAGTATTCAAAGAAATGAAAAGAAGAAGAGGCAGTGGAAATGCTTTAAAAATTGTGATTAACTTTTCTGGAAAACCAAAAATAATTTTCAGAATAGATATTGAAGAAAAACAATGGTTTGATAATGCATTAGAAAAAATTGATTTTGTATTAGAATTATTGCCATATCATCTAGATCCAAAAAAAATCCCATCAGATATTTCTAAAATAGAATACAAATTTGATCCAGAGTCAATCAGATGGCGTTTAGATACCGCATCATCTGAAAATAAAAAATATACATTTTCAGGAGATACGTGGAATGAAATTATTTAAGATCTTTTTGTAAAGGCTCTAACAATCCATGCAATTCCTTATACTTTGATTCTAAAAATTCAAGTGCATCAACGAGTTTTTTAGATTTGCCATATTTGTAACGAATCAATTCTCTATGATGCCAAAACGTTTGATTCTCATTAACAGATAAAGTTGTAAAATAATCAGTACCCTTCAAAGAATCAGGGAGTTTTACATCATGTGGAAATAAAATATCTACAATAAACCATTCATCACCATCTGGATAATCAGAACCAGTTTCTACATCAAAGAATACATGCAGTAAATCAGACTGCATAAGACCATCATCACTAATAGAGGGATGTTTGACAGATGATTTTTTAAAATCTAAATTAACTAATTGTGGTTCAAAGAAACCTTTGATGATAGATTTTCTAAATATTTTATTTGCTTCATTAATATTCAAATGCAGAATAATATTCTACGAAACTTGCCTATAACTTCTTAGGTTCAGGGTAACAATCTAGACTTCTAAGGAATCTAATATTTTTGAAATATCAGTATTAGAATGACCATTTTTTGAAATATTTTGTTTTGCAGGTGGATTTTCTAAATAATTTGGGATTTTGTCTTGTAGTCTTGCAGTGTATGGGGTAGTGTTTTCATTTTTGTAAAATACTCCAGTTGGTATTTTATTTCCCCACTCTAGGGATTTAATCAAAGCTTGAGATAGTTTTTCATTAATTTCAATTTCTGAATCATAATGGACTGTTGGCTCAAATCCAGTGTCCTCTAGTTTGTAAATTCTAGAATGTCTTTTTTGAGCCTCATCCATCAAATCAGCACCGGCATACCAGTCTCTAGTGTTAAGATCATTGTAAGTTGGACATGGTTGCAATACATCAAGAAATGAAAGACCTTTGTGATTTACAGCTTGAACTATCAAATCTTTGAGATGTCGAACATCATAAGAATAACCACGAGCTACAAACGTAAAACCACTAGCAATTGCCAATCCAATTGGATTAACATTAGAATTTGTATTTGGAGAAGGTAATGATTTTGTTTTTTCTCCCAATTTCAAAGTAGGAGATGCTTGACCTTTTGTCAAACCATAAACTCCGTTATCAAAAATAATGTATGTCATGTTTACATTTCGTCTGCCAGCAGCTACAAAATGACCAGCACCGATTCCCAAACCATCACCGTCTCCCCCTACTGCAACTACAGTCATCTCAGGGTTTGCAATCTTTGCACCTTGAGCAAATGTCAAAACTCTACCATGTAGTGTGTGGACACCGTATGTGTTAATGTAATGAGATGTTTTTCCAGAACATCCAATTCCTGAAAATATTGCAGTCTTGTCTCTTGGAGCACCCATGTCAGCTAATGCCATTTGTATAGCATTGACGATACCAAAATCCCCACATCCAGGACACCAATCGTTATGAACATCTGTTTTAAATTCTGCAGGTTTAAGCGCCATGCATTAAGACCTCCCTTTTTTCTGCTTTGTTTTCAACAATTTTCTTGAGTGCATCATAAACTTCAGTACTAGTCATTGCACGTCCAGTATATTTTAAGATAAAATAGTCAATATCACGTCCAATATTTTGTTTGAATAATTTTCCAAGCTGACCGGAGTGATTTGCTTCTACATCAATTATTGTTTTAGCGTCTTTAAGTAAAGATGAAACATATTCTGATGGAAATGGATGCATCAGTTTTAGTTGAAGTAATCCTATCGAAATCCCTTCTTTCTTTAGCATGTCTATTGCATCTTTAACTGGACCAATTGTAGAACCCCAAGAAATTATGGTGTAATCTTCAATACCATACGATACTGCTTGTTCTTCATTTGGAATGCGTTTTAAAATTAAATCCAATCTAGACATTCTCTTATCCATCATCTTTACACGTATGATTGGATCCTCTGTGATATGGCCTGTTTCATCAGATTCATCGCCAGTATTCCAAAAAATCCCATTATCCATTCCAAGTCTTGAGCGAGGAGAAACACCATCTTCAGTGAATTCAAATCTTCTGTAACCATCCTCAACTGTATCCAGTAATAGACCCCTATCAATTGAAATTTTTTCAGTGTCAAATCTTTTGCAAGTGATAACAGAACTCGCATGAAATTTATCCATCATGTGGATTACTGGAACTTGGAAAATATCTGCATAGTTAAAACAATTACCAGTATCATAGAAGCTCTCTTCAATTTCTCCGGATGCATAAACTATCTTTGGGAAATCACCGTGTCCGGCAAATACTGAAAATAGTAAATCATCTTGTCCATGTCTTGTTGGTAATCCAGTTGATGGGCCACTTCTCTGATATGCAGTAATCACCACAGGAACTTCGTTTATTCCTGCCCAACCTAGCATTTCAGTCATTAATGCAAATCCAGGTCCGGATGTACAAGTAGCAGAACGTGTTCCAGTTAAAGCACCACCAATAGTCATACCCATTGCACAAATTTCATCTTCAGTTTGAATTACTGCAGTAGAGCCGGGTCTATCACCAATTATTTCTAAAATTTCATTTGATTCCAAAAATACAGATTCATCAGAAGCTGGTGTGATTGGATAGTATGGTTGGAATCTACATCCAGATGCCATCTTTCCTAATGCCGTTCCCTGAAATCCCTGAACAAGTAAAGTTCCAGGTTCTTTTTGTGTTCCAAGTAAAGTGTGAGCAAAGTTTTCAAATTTTGCTGTAGCATAATTGTAAGAGTATGTTGCAGTCTGTTGATTGATTTTTGCAATTTCAGGTTTTTTTGAAAAAATATTGTTAATTGTTTTTTGCAAAGAATCAGGAGGCATTTTGACAAGACCCAAAGATAATGATACACCAATCACATTATACATTCTGATTAGTCCCTTTAGACGTGGGTTTTCAGTTTCTTCAGATAATGTCAAAAGAATTGATTTGAAAGATACAGGATATAGTAAAACGCCTTTTTCTTTTGCAATTTCTAAAACGCCTGCGACAGTAAATGGTTTATTTTTTGACTCTAATTCTTTGTGCAGTCTTTCTTTAAACGGTGCATCAAGGGTGTGAACTCCATCAGTTTTAGTTTCTGCAATATCTGAATCATAAATTATTCCACCACCAGAAACTACTTCATCGTAATGACGGAAAATTGTTTCAGCATCAAAACATGCCATTAAATCTACAGCATTAACATTTGAATGAATTTTTTTATCAGCAATTCTTACTGTGAAATAACTGTGTTCACCTTTGATGTTTGAATAAAATTCCCTCTTTCCAAAAATTTGATAACCCATTTCAGCACATACACGAGAGAAAATATTGGCACCGGATTCAACCCCACTTCCTTGAGGGCCTCCAATCAACCACGTGAAATCAACTGAACTCACAGATATTCACACATTTCCTGAATTTTAATAGTAAGATGACGCATATCGTCTAACCTCCGGTGGCTGCATCAAACAATGCACACTCACATTTATCACGTTCACCACAATAAGGACACACACATACACATTTTTCAATCGAATTTCCACATTCTACACAAATAGCAAATTCTTCCTCTTCT
>Ga0008649_10001779_pt1 | contig 16289 bp, 17 predicted proteins | sample SaaInlV_130m_DNA_2_FD_66601 | JGI IMG/M metagenome (GOLD analysis project Ga0008649, IMG submission 66601) | Marine microbial communities from expanding oxygen minimum zones in the Saanich Inlet - SI037_S2LV_130m_DNA | ecosystem: Environmental > Aquatic > Marine > Intertidal zone ... | reverse complement strand
GCCTACGTGCTGTGGCTTGATCATTAGCCTGTTTGGGTCGATAGCCTCGTTTACCAGTATTACGCCTAATCTCGCGAGAGATAGTTGCAGGACTTCTATTTAACAGTTTAGCGATGCTAAGTTCATGCCCTTTGCCAATAGCAACAGTAGTGGTCGCCCATTCTCCTACACCATCGAGCGTAACAACAACTGCCTCTTCAAAAGGTGAGGCGTAAAATGCACTAGCAGCATGACTAAAGTGATGCTCGCCAAACATCATTTTGTCATCATTAAAGTTTTTATCAATTTTTTTGATTTCCTTGATTAGCATATCTTTTAAGAATAGCTTTTCACGTAGCCATATCGGCATCGACATTCTGAACGATTGCAAGCCTTTTGGTGCAAGGGCAACATAAGTTTCTAGTAAGCGCTCAAACTTTAAAAAAGGCTTATCATAAAAAGCAATGTAATCTACCTGGTCAAGTGATATGTTAGCTTCTGATAGGCAATAGTTAATTGCATTAGTTGGATACGATGGGTCGTGCTTCTTACGAGTAAAGCGCTCTTCTTGGGCGGCGGCAATTATCTTACCGTCAACTATTAATGCTGCTGCACTATCGTGATAAAAGGCAGAGATGCCAAGTATTTTTGTCATTACTTAGAACAATGTATAAATAAACGGTGCCACTGCAGAGCCTTGACTCAGCACAATCAATCCGCCAAATAAAGCCATCATAAGCATAATCGGAAGCAACCAAAACTTCTTTCTAACACGCATAAAATTCCATAGTTCTTTAATAAATGACATAATTCAAACTCCTAAAATTGATTTTTCATTGAGCCCATAGGCTCGCTACGCTCTATCCAATATGACTTGGAATTTTTATCTAGTTTTTGCTTAAGCAAATCCTTACCTAAAAGACGCATAATAAGTCCAGTAGGCAGCACTGTAAAGAAATATACCAGCGCCATAACAATGGGTGCAACAATAGAGCCGAGCAATATTCCAAACTTAAACCAAAGCTTGTTTGGAAGAGTCAGCATCTTGGGTGATGCAAAAGCTAACAATAAAAATATAGTTGATACAACTAACGACCAAATTCGGAAATTTCCAGAATTAAATAAAGGATATAGAGCAACGACTAAAAATACAATCGAAAATACAATACCGAAGGATCTTTCCGAACCTTGCTCCACCTTTTCATCATGTAATTCGAACATATGTTACACCCTATTATAATTAAATCTATCTGGAAGCTTTTCTGACCACACCCAATCACTACTTTGTTTGTCTAATTTTATGTCGATACTATCATCTTTTATACAAGAAAAAATTAGACTTATCGTATGATACGGCACATCATCAAAAGCATTGTTGTCAAAATTATCTTCATAGCAACCTTCAAATAACAGATCTTTCACTTCAAGGTCGGCTTCTTCTTTTAGCTTTCTTTTTGCTGCATCTTGGGCTTTTTCCATGTGTTCAATTCTTCCACCAACTACCCACCATTGCCCCTTCAAAGGATTATTTTTTCTTTTAACAAGAAGGAATTTTCCATCTGTATTTTTTACAACAATATCTACACAGACAATTGGCAAAAGCCTGATTATACTTTTATATAGATCAGTTTGGATCACTATTCTACAACCTTAAACTCGGGCAATGGAACAATGAATTTACCACCTTTAGAGCGCCATTCAGCCTCTCGTTCATAGAATTCATCAAAAAATGCCCATGGCAATACAAGAAAGTAATCTGGTTGTGCTTTACGTGCTTCTTCTTCTGATATTATTGGGATCCATGTTCCAATTGTATACTTTCCCCATTTCTCTGGGCTGCGCTCAGAAGCTGCAGTTATTAAATCTGGACCTAAATCATAATATTGCAATATTACATTTCCTTTCGTAGATGCTCCGTACACATATACAGTCTTTCCTTTTGCCACCTCTTCTTTAATAAAGTTTACACACTTGTCCCGATTACTATCTATTCTTGACTTAAATTCATGTAAATCATTAATTGAATAACTTTCATCAAAATGGATGCTGCCTTTATCCAAATGTCTCGCAAATATTCGATAACTACCTCCATTAACCTCATTTTCGTCAATTTTAAATATTTCTAGACCATTCGATTCAAACATATAACGCAGAGACTCTAATGAATAGAACTCAATATGTTCATGGCAAATATTACCTAAATCATTTTTTTTAAGCATGTTTGATAAGCACATCAACTGAGCAACAAAAACTCCGTCTTTATCCAAAGCCTTGGCAACATCATTTATAAAAATATTGGGTTCATCCAAGTCATAGAACATGCCTATAGCGGTAATCACCTTAGCCTTACCCAGTCCCCACTTTTCTGTATGTTTTTTATAACTATCATAAATCCAAAAATCATGCATTACATAGTCAGTTACCTCACCCAAAGAATCAACCAAGTTATTAGCTGGTTCACAACCTATAAGTTTTAGCCCGGGAATGGAGTAAGTATTGAGTAACGTCCCATCATTCGCACCTATATCAAGCACAACATCACCATCTGTAAGATTAACCATGCTCTCAATAGTTTCAGATACATTCCTAAGCTCTCGTATCATTGTGTCTGTAATGCCTGACCGATACCAATAAAAACGAGAGTACAAAAGCTCCTGTGGAGCAGTATGCTTTAATTGAATAAGAGAACAATTGTTACACATTATTAAATCTAAAGGTGCTTTTATACCTTGCCCCACTTTCTCTATTGGCACAAAGTCATTTATATATTGATCACCTATACTAAATGCTTCCACTAAATCTTTAGAGCCGCATAGGCGGCATTTTTTATGTTCAATTACTTTCATATAATCTTTACTCACAAACTTACTCCCTTAAAAAATTAAATTAACATCATATTTATATCGATAAATATCATTCTGCCCTCTAATCAAGTTTATTAAATTAATAAAAAATTTAGCTTGATTTTGATCCAAATATCATATATGTCATACCTATAAAATGCTTCCACGCTTTATCAGAATCATTAAATTTACGCCATGGGTCCAGATGTTGCAAAATATATTGCACATATTTCTTTTGTAATGACAAAGGAAGTGATAACAGTGGAAAGGGCGTTATGCATCGCGTTTCTATATTATCGAGCCCAGAATTTTTTGCTGCATTTTCATAATCAGCAAGAGTTGCACTATTAATATTGTAATGTTTTGGAACTAAATTAACTGAATTGAATATGTCATTAAAATTTCCTTTTAATAGAGCTTTTATAGAATGGGCTGCTGTGCGTTGCCAATCTGCAACAGTCTGTATACTAAACTTTCTTGGAACCATATTAGCGGCAAAAATCCCTCCCGGGCGTAACACTCTTATCATTTCAGATATTGGGATTTCATAATTTTCAAAATATTCTAGAACACCGCCAGAAAAAACAACATCAAATGAATTATCTTCAAACGGTAATTTATAAATATCGCCCAAAACATAATTAGCCTTCAACCCTTTCTTAATAAAACCAGCCTTTGCTAATTTAATACTGGATTCTGTATAATCAAGAACAGTGGCCTCATACCCATACCCTGCCATGTATCTTGAAACAGTCGCTGATCCACAACCACACTCAAGTATCTTTGATCCTGGTGCTAAACTATCAAAAATACCTTTCCATTGCTCTAAGCCCACCTTCCAACTTATATCTTCCCAGCATTTTGGATTATCAATACCTAGCAATAGGTCGCGATTACTGCCATCAAGCCAGAAATCCTCCCAATTATTTTTTTTAGACATTGCCTGTCCGTGACTCTTTAATAATTTCTTGAATTGCATCTACTACAGTATTGACATCTTTCTCAGTTAATGTCATTCCTGATGGTAAATAAAGACCTTGTCTTGAAATTCGCTCGGTAACTGGAAAGGCATCAGACGATTTAACAAGTCCTTTTTTTAATAGAATAGGTTGCTCATGAAGGCCGACAAAAAATGGGCGCGTTCCAATACCTCGCTTTCTTAGAGCTTGCATCATAGCAGTAGAATCCATACCTAACGATTCATCTAACTCAATACAATACATCCAATAAACCATTTTTGCCCATTTTTGCTCTACCTGGGTTTTAATCCCATCAATATTACGCAAAGCATCCACATAAAGTTTACCAATATATCTTTTTCTTTTTACAAATTCATCCAATCTTTCTACTTGCGCAACTCCAATTGCCGCCTGTAAATTAGTCATTCGAAAGTTATACCCGAGATCTTCATGATAGAATCGACGATCTTCCTGAAAGCAAAGATTTCGATACGATCTTGCTCGTTTGGACATCTCTTTATCGCTAGTAATTACCATACCACCTTCGCCAGTTGTAATAATCTTATTGGCATAAAAGGAAAAAATAGAAATATGCCCAATTGCTCCACACTTTATGCCCTTATATTCAGCACCGTGCACTTGTGAAGCATCCTCCAATACCACTAGATCATGTTGATTTGCAATCTCCATTATTGGGGTCATATCAGCAGGATGTCCATACATATGCACCGCCATTATTAACTTTGTGCGTTCTGTAATATTCTTTTTAATCTGATTCACATTAATACACCAATTATCTGATTCCACATCTACAAATACTGGTTTTGCACCAAGACGTATCACTGCGATTGCACAAGAAATAATTGTAAAGGAGGGCATAATAACTTCGTCACCTTCACAAACTCCTGCAGAATAAAGTGCCGTTTCTAATGCTGCCGTCCCACTAGAAACTGCAACCCCATACTTTGCACCAAGATAACCCGAAAAGTCTTCTTCAAATTGCTTTATAAACGCACCATCGGAAGATATCCATCCCGATTCAATGGCTTCTATAAGGTAATCTTTTTCGTGTCCATCAAGAGCAGGCTCATTGACTGGTATCATTTCTCTTCTCCATTAACAAATTTAATTTTATCTTGATCACCTGCATATGGACCATTTTTAACTTCAACCATAATAGAATCTTCAATCATCTCAAAACCATGTCCGCCACTTAACAGTAAAACACTATCATCTTGCTCCAAATTATGCGATTCTAGATATTTACGATTTCTATCATAAAAATCCACTCTAACTAGACCTTTCTTTACATGAAGAAATTCCTGAGTGCCTGATGTTTTTCTTAAAAATGGCTTGTGCACATGGGGTGTAATTTTATAGCTTGATGGATATACAATATAACCCAACTGTAATGTGTGTTGATCCTCGGTAATAAATGTTGTCTTACTCGGGCAAAAATTTGAGCTTATGATTAAAGCTAGCAATATTTCCTTGTCGTAAATTTCTTTTATCATAATAATTATTAAACTTTTCTTACTATTGAGTTAAGCTATCGGGCGCTTTAAAAATATATTTAATATCATTAGCTGTCTTACTCAGCCAGAAAAATAATAATGCTGCAGGTATAGCTAAACAAATATAATATACTTCATATAGCATTGTCATTTTTAAATCCTCCCACACTGAAACACCCATAATAACTTTATCATCAATATATAAAGATATGGCAATAAATATAAAAAATGGAAAAATTATTTTCAAGGTATTAAAAATAACCCAATTCATACTAGACTTGATCACAGTAAATATAGACATTAGAAAAAACACCCCTCCTGCCAATGATACAGATAAAACAGCCAAAGCTCCTCCGTAAACGCCATACATTGAACCAAATATCCATGTCAACAAAATCTCCAACACTATCATTAATGTCAACATGACGAAAACTATTTTTTTTCTTTCAACTGATAGTAAAAAATTGCTTGTAACAGGTAACGCAAACAACGTACAGTTTGCCACAATAACTATCTTAATAAGATCTTCTCCGGGCAAGTAAGAATGTAGAAAATTATTAAGCAAGAATGGAATGCTAATAATTACCCCACCTGTGATGAATGCCATCCCATATGAGCTCACTAATAAAGAAACCGTTACCATTGTGCCGCTTGCAGCAGGATTACTGGTGGCGCCATATTTTTTGATTAATCTAGTTGATAATACCACTCCCAATACACTAGGTATTGTGTATAAAAACATTCCTATTGTCGCTCCAAACGCATAATAGCCAAAATCTATAGTAGGTATCATGCTTGTTAAAACCCAACGATCAGCGGTTCTAAATAGAACCACGACTATTGGAATTAAACTTAGCGGAAAACCCACTATTAATATTTTCCGGATTAGTATTAAATTTGGTTTAATAAGTGCAGATATGCGTAAATTAGCTGCAAGGTAAATCATAGATAAAAACATCCCCCCTAGCCATGCAATAGACACCCATTCCACAATATTCTCTTTTATAAATATTGACACAAACACTGTAAAAGCAAGACTAGCAGCTCCAGCCATCACCATAGACATACTTAAAATCTTAAAATTACCAACAATCCTTGCCTCTACATTATAAAAATTGATTAATGAGAATATCAAAATACTTGCCGCTGAAAGACGTATTATCATTGAGTAATTATTAATACCCTCGAAAGGTAAAAATGAAATAGAAAAAACGAAAAATGACAATACGATACTTACGCCCAAAACAAACAAAAAACCTTGTTGACGAATTTCTTTCGCCTGTTCATATTGCTCTCGACCTGAATGTTTTGGCGCCTCGTATAAAACGCCTGTATTGGCGCCAAAATCACCATAGTTCGCATAGCCTAGAAGAGTTCTAATTAAATTCCAAATGCCAAATTGAGATGGATCTAGCATGCTTGCAATAAAAAACTGGCGGAAGACGCCTAATACAGCATTAACAATTGTAGCTATTGTTAAGTATACTGTATTGAGTGCAATTTTAACATGAGAAGTCATACATTAGCCTTGATACTATACTTTTTTTTCATTAGTAAAACTACTCATGATAGTTGTTATACACAGCATACCCCTGTTCTTTTATTATCTTGTCTTTTTTGGTCTCATGAAAATCTTTCATAGTCATTTCTTTTACAAGCTCTTCAAAAGTAATCTCCGGCTCCCATCCTAACTTTTCTTTTGCATACGCACTATCACCCAATAAAGTTTCAACTTCAGTAGGGCGAAAGTAATCTTTAGCTACACGAACTATTACCTTTCCAACACTTAAAGATGAATTTTCATTAATTGAATTAGAACCTATGCTTTCGACCGTTCCTTTCTCAGAAATCCCTTCACCACTCCAGGCTATTGTAATTCCATATTGTGTAGCTACATTTTCAACAAAATCACGTACGCTATATTGCTCACCTGAGGCAATTACAAAATCAACTGGTTCTTCTTGTTGGAGCATCATCCACATCATACGAACATAATCTTTAGCGTGCCCCCAATCACGCTTAGCATTAAGATTTCCAAGGTAAAGGCAATCTTGCATTCCTAAATCAATCTTAGCAAATGCACGTGTAATCTTTCTAGTCACAAATGTCTCGCCTCTAAGAGGAGATTCGTGATTAAACAATATTCCATTACATGCATACATTCCATACGCTTCTCTATAATTGACCGTAATCCAATAAGCGTAAAGTTTTGCAGCAGCATAAGGCGATCTTGGATAAAAAGGGGTTTTCTCTGTCTGAGGTGTCTCGTATACCATTCCGTACAATTCAGAAGTTGAAGCTTGATAATATCGTGTCTTATTATTTAAGCCCAATATACGTATCGCCTCAAGCAAACGAAGTGAACCTAGTGCATCTGAATTGGCTGTATATTCTGGTTCTTGAAATGATACCGCAACATGACTCTGTGCCGCTAGATTGTATATTTCATCTGGCTGAACCTCTTGAATTACACGTATCAAGCTTGATGTATCAGTCATATCTCCATAATGAAGTTTAAAATTACTACTATCCGAATGTGGGTCCTTATATAAATGATCTATTCGATCCGTATTAAATAATGATGAACGGCGTTTAATTCCATGAACTATGTACCCTTTGTTTAGTAAAAATTCCGCTAAATATGCTCCATCTTGGCCTGTTATACCAGTGATTAATGCCACTTTATTCATTTGAATATTATCCTTAAAATTATTAAAAATTGTCTAAAAAAAGCTAATCTCTTGCCTGTATTATCGATTCTGCAACCATAAAATCGAACCTTTCGTCAATATCTATGGAGTCCATTCTGCGCATCTTATAAGCATAGATGTTGTCTCTTAGAAAGAAAGACTTATTACTTAATAAAAGATCGGTACTGCATATATATATAGCACCATTAATTCTATAATACATTTCTAAATCTTGACTTCTTTTATTTATAACATTTTCCATCAAGAAGTTTTTCATGTTTTCATCTTCAGGTAGAACATTACTCCACAATGGAGTATGGCTCATTTCACATACACTTACTATGGCGTCTGCCTTTTTACTTTCGAGCAACTCAATAGCTTCATCTATGTGGTTAGCATTCCTTAATGGTGAAGTAGCCTGAAGTAAAATAATATAGTCAAATTTCTCACTATTTTCTATGACATGCTTTAATGCATCAAATGTCGTAGCTGTATCACTCGCTAAATCACCTGGTCTTTTAACAATGCCAACACCAAATTTATTAGATATTTGAATTATCTCGTCGTCATCACTCGTGACCACAACTTTATCAATATACTTACTTTCTAAGCCTGCATTAATACTCCAAGCTATCAATGGTTTACCATTTAGATCCAAAACATTCTTTCTAGGAAGCCTCTTACTTTGACCTCTAGCAGGAATAATAGCTAGAATTGATTTGTCTTTATACATATCTAATCAATCATCTTCATTCGACAAGATCATCCATAATTTTCAATAATTTATTACATATGTACTTTATCTCATCAATCTCTAGCAGTACAGAAGAAGGCAAACTTAGCCCACGATAAGAAATACTTATACTGTTTGATAATGCACCTTCAATGACAAGATTTGAAAAAGCTGGCATGTGATTCATAGGATAGAACACCGGCCTAGAATCGATTCCACTTTTAGACAATTTATCCATTAACAAATCTATATCAACTACCTTTTTAATTAAAAATGTATAAAGCCAATAACTTTCATTATTATCTTTATTTACCAAAGGCCTTTCAAATAATCCTGTAGGAATAAGAATATCATCATAAATGTCAAATATTTTTTTACGACGCTCAGTAAAAGAGGCGAGTTGCTCTAATTGCGCACACCCTATAGCTGCCTGTATATTAGTTAAACGATAATTGTAGCCAACCTCTTCATGCCAATATCTCTTATCTTTTGACATCCCATGATCACGTAGTATCCTTGCTTTTTCATATGTTAATTTATCCTTAAACGTAACTGCGCCACCTTCGCCACAGGTTATTATTTTATTGGCAAAAAAAGAAAATGCGGCCGCATCCCCAAAACTTCCAACAGGTTGGCCACTAATCTTTGCTCCCAATGCTTCTGCACAATCTTCAACAACTAACAAATCGTGTTCTTCTGCAATTTTCATAATTTCCACCATGTCGCATGGATTGCCATAAATATGGACAGGCATTATTGCCTTGGTCTTATGTGTTATAGCCGCTAGAATTGATTGAGGCGAGATATTCCATGTATCTATATTTACATCAACTAAGATAGGTGTGGCTCCTGAATGGATAATGGAATTGACTGATGCGCCAAAAGTAAGATTAGGCACAATAACTTCATCCCCCGCCCCAATGTTTAATGAAACAAGTGCCAAATGCAAAGCAACAGTTCCATTACTTGCAGCTAAACAATAATCAACGTTACACTGTTGTTGCAGCATCTGCTCAAATTTTAGAACATACCTTCCTTGTGAAGATATCCAATTCGTTTTAATACAATCGGTTACATACTCTAACTCATTTCCACCAAGTAAGGGCTCCATTACTGAAAAATTATGCAACCGAAATGTTGATGCATAATCAACTACAATGCCTTTATCATTCAATAAAGGGATGATTTTTATATTTTTTGATAGTGCTCTTTGTATTCTCTCCTCTGGTACACCCACTTGCATGGCGATGACTTCTTTATTGCAATACTTCACAATGTTATCATTATTATTAGCACCAGAAATAATCGCCCGACGTATATCACCGTCCGATAATGATCCCAAAAGTCGGCCTTCGTTTACTACAAAAACTATTCCTTGCGCATTCTTGTCTAATAACTCCATACAAGTCAAAATATCTTGATTGGATTCGATGCATAGATCTTTAACTTTTACCATTTCAATTCAAATGGGTGAAAGCAAGTTCTAATTGCTGTTTTAATACTTGTGCGCTAGCATTATAAATCTCAAGGGAATAATAATCTAGATTGGTATTAATATAAGGCCAAAACCAGGAATCATTACTAATCATGTCATTACTATCCTCCAAGCCTTGGTTGTCACTGAAATGATAAGCTTTTACTATTTCCTTAAAATTCATTAAATACTTTTCAGCTGAAAATCCTAATGTGTTGGCTGAAACTTTTAGATGAGCAACATCAATCAATAATCCAACGTTATCATCAGTTTTCTTGATAATTTCTTCAGTCTCTTTTTGGTCAACCATTAATAGCGGATTATCCCTGAACTCTTGGTAATTATTATGTGAAAGTACATTGTTTTCAATCAAAATCTCAATACCTTTATTAGCTGCATAACGCGATAATTCATTAATCCTTTCTATAAAAATATGTTTACTTTCTTCTCTATTATTAATCTTTCGTTGATTAATTTTTTTTCCCAGCTCATTAACCACAGGATCTATTAAATATCCAGCATGAAAACTGAAGTATTTAGAGCCAATTAATGATGTTAAATCAATAGAGCGTTTTGCATGTGATATGCTTTTATTAACAATTTCATCGTCTAAAGATGCTAAATTAAAGACAAATGGCTCTTTAGCAGGCGGAAAATAATTATGCAGAGTAACGTTGCATTCTTGGGGTATATTTTTAAGTCTAGTTTCAATATCTGCAACAAAAACACCGCCAGATAATTCAAATGCATTTATCCCTTTTTCGGATAAATACTTAACTGTTTGATCAAATGACCAATGTCTATGCCCTCCAGTTGATACATAAATCATTTTCTTATCACTCTCCCTGGATTCCCTACAAAAGTTGTGTTATTTTCATGAATACTTCTTATTACATTTGTTCCTGCACCTACGATAGTATTGTTCGCTATATACGTCTTATCAATGACTGTGCTATTAGCACCAATAAACACTCCATCACCAATATTAACAGCGCCACAAAGAATTGAAGATAATGATATATGGCAATGGCTACCAATGACAGACTGATGTTCAACCATAGCCGCCGAATTAATGATGTTATTAGAACCAATTTTTACCTCAGCACCAATAATTACATTAGGGCCTATCACATTACCTATTCCCATTAATACTGATTCATCCACAATAGCTGATGAATGTATTATACAGGGCAGCTTGAAACCCAATTCAACCACTTCTGCATACAGTTCTTTGCGTATTGTATTGTCTCCAATTGCCAAAATCACTACTTCAAACCCTTGATTTCGAAACTGGGGTAAAGAGTGACGACAACCAATAACAGGTGTGTCCATAATCACCTCTTCTGAGTTAAAACTTTCTCCTAAATCAATTAAACCAGCCACTTTATAGTCATCACCATATAAGATGGATAGTATGAACCTAGCATGTCCGCCACAACCTATCAATAAAATTCCTTGATTTTTATTACTCATTGTGAAAAATCGCCATACTGGATCATTTCACCTTGCTTGAGCGTCCGAAGGGCTTTTGTACCAACAATTTTAGAAATTAAATCTGCACTAAGGCCAGTACCCGGTCTTTTTAATATGAGGTCGCTTTCGAAAATCAGTGTATTCTTCGTAATATTTTTTGCTAAAAATAGGCTTTTTCTAGAGACTAGTCGCATTTGCACTTCTTCATCTTGAACTCGCTTTACTGGGCTTCCAAGGCTTATTTCGGCTATCCTTATAGCCTCAACCAGAGCTTTAAATTCTTTTGGTGTGCTAGACGCTTTATGATCTGGGCCGCTCATACCCCTATCAAGGGTAAAATGTTTTTCTATTACTTTAGCGCCTAACGCCAGTGATATCACTGCTGGGTATACTCCTTTAGCATGATCTGAATATCCAACTGGGACGTGAAAAGAATGATATAGCGTTTGTATTACTCTCAAATTTAAACTATCAAACTCACATGGATAATTAGATACACAATGTAACAAAACTATGTTGTCATTATCATTACGTCGATAGATATCAAGAACTAATTCAATTTCCCCTAGTGTTGCCATACCGGTCGAAATAATTACACTCTTTCCCGTACTTGCTAAAAACTCATGCAAAGGAAGATCGATAATATCTGCCGATGCAGTTTTAAAGATTTCAACTCCAAGTTGGTCCAAGAAATGTGCACTTTCAATATCATATGGGGTGGAAATAAAATCAATATCAAGCGATTGACAATAATTGATAATTGGTAAATGATCATCTCTTTTAAACTCTAAATTTTTAATCATATCAAAATGACTTTCATCATTATCTGTAGTTAGTTTCTGATACCCAACCTTTAGTGTGCCCTTGCTAACCAATGTCTCTGCTGTAAATGTTTGAAATTTAACAGCATTTGCTCCAGCTTTTTTTGAGGCTTTAATCATTTTTTTAGCTGTCTCCATGCAGCCACCATGATTTACTCCAATTTCTGAAATTATGTAACATTTATCCAAATTAAACATCATATTTTCGCTTAAAAATTAGTAATTAAGATAATCATTACAATCTCCATGTCGGCTTATCAACAATATTTTTAATATCAATTATTATTCTATCCTTCTTAGATAATTTTTGGTAGTCATTCTCTGTATAGGCCTTAAATTGCTTGTGCCCTACAGCCACTACAATAGCATCATATGTTCTATCTGATTCTAGTGGATTGCTAATAATACCGTGCTTATACCATTCGCCTTTTTCTGCATAATCAATCCAAGGATCGTACACATCTACGTTAATGCCAAAATCTTTTAATTCCTCGATAATATCGATTACCTTAGTATTGCGCATGTCTTGACAATCTTCCTTAAAGGTAATGCCCAACATTAAAACATTGGCGCCCTTAATAGTCTTTCCAGCTTTAATCATCGCCTTAATAGTTTGATCAGCAATATATTTACTCATGCCGTTATTAATTTGCCTTGCTGCAAGAATGAGATTAGGCTTATAGCCAATCTCTTCAGCCTTAAAAGTAAGGTAATATGGATCAACACCTATGCAATGTCCGCCAACCAAGCCTGGCGTTAGTTTAATAAAATTCCATTTTGTAGCTGCAGCTTCAATCACTTCATTGGTGTCAATACCCATTTGATCAAAAATAAGAGCAAGTTCATTAATCAATGCAATATTGACATCACGTTGAGTATTCTCAATAACTTTAGAGGCTTCAGCCACCTTAATACTTGATGCCAAATATGTTCCAGCTGTAATAATCTTCTTATACAGATTATCAACTTGATCAGCGATCTCTGGTGTTGATCCTGAAGTTACTTTAAGAATCTTAGTTACTGTATGTTCTTTGTCTCCCGGATTTATCCTTTCTGGCGAGTATCCACAAAAGAAATCTTGATTAAATTTGAGACCTGATGTAACCTCAAGTTCAGGTACACACACATCCTCAGTCACCCCCGGATATACAGTTGACTCATAAATAACAATGTTGCCTTTTCTTAATACAGAGCCGACTGTTTTTGAAGATTCAATCAAAGGTGTAAGGTTAGGACGATTGGTTGAATCAATAGGTGTAGGGACTGTAATAATATAAATATTACAGTCCTTTGTATCTTGAATATCTGATGTGTATTGAATACTGCCTTTTACTGAAGTTAGCAAATCATCATCAATTTCAAGTGTTCTATCATGACCGTCTTTCAATTCTTGGATACGTAAAAGATTAATATCAAAACCCAATACTTGGAATTTTTCTGCAAAGGCAACTGCCAAAGGAAGGCCGACATACCCTAGACCTATAAGACATATTTTGTTGTTTTTCATAAAGAATAGTTCCTGGTTGTATGCAAATAACTTACAAGTGTAATTTTCCAATTACAAATTGGAAAATTAAATTCTTTAATGATTTTATTTTTATTCATCAAAGTATTCCCTGGCCTCTTAGCAGGCGTCGGATATTGCTCTGTATTGATTGGATTAACTTGGCAATCAATCTTTGCTATTTTAAAGATTTCTTTGGAGAAATCATGCCAACTTGTCTCACCTTCATTTGAGTAATGATATATTTCAGTAGGTTGTTTTTTATCCTGATAGTCTTTGTTGTTTATTATTGTTAGTATGACTTCTGCCAAGTCAGTTGCACAAGTAGGCGATCCTATTTGATCACTCACTACATTTATTTCATCTCGCTCTTTGCCCAGTTTTAGCATAGTCTTTACAAAGTTATTACCGTACTCTGAGTACACCCAGCTGGTTCTAATTATAATAGCATTAATTGGCATAGCCTTTTGTAGTGCTTTTTCTCCTGCTAGTTTAGTTTTTCCATAAACATTGATAGGGTTAGTTTTGTCAGTTTCTATGTAAGGTTCGCTACTCTCTCCATCAAAAACGTAATCAGTAGACACGTGTATTATCCTGGATTTTTGCTTGTTGGTAATCTGTGCTAATTGTTTAACTGCTAGATGATTGATTTGGTTTGCTAATTCTGACTCTTTTTCTGCCTTGTCTACTGCTGTATAAGCGGCACAATTGATAATAATGTCAAATTTATTATTATCAAAGTAGTGATAAATATTACTTTCACTACTTAAATCTAACTCCCCTCTACCAACAAATACAAATTCATTATGGTTTGGATCGCCCTCTATTTTGGCTTTAATATTAATAAGTTTTTTAATAGATTGACCTAATTGGCCATTCTTGCCAGTGACTAGTATTCTCACGATTAACTATTCAAATAAGTCTTTAGCATTAACCAAGGCGGGATGTAATTTATCTTTGCCTGAGAGTTGTAACACTTCTAATGGTAGCTGCCAATCAATGGCTAAATCACTATCGTCAAATGCGATACCTCTATCATGCTCAGGATCATAATAGTTATCAACTTTATAAGCAAAGGTCGCGCTATCACTCAATACAACAAAACCGTGTGCAAAGCCGTGCGGTACAAATAACTGATGTTTATTTTTATTTGTGAGTTCTACTGCGACATATTGGCTAAAGGTAGGGCTTGATTTACGTATATCAACAGCCACATCTAATACACTACCTTCAATTACTCTTACTAACTTTGCTTGAGCATGTGGTGGGAGTTGATAATGCAGTCCACGCAACACACCCTTAGTTGATTTGGATTCATTATCTTGAATGAAGTTAACTTGATAGCCAATCGCCTCTTCAAACAGATCTTGTCTAAAGGTTTCTACAAAGTAGCCACGATCGTCACCATGCACAGTAGGTTTTATTAGAATCACACCAGGGATTGATTGATTTATAAACTTCAACTAACTTCCTCTGTACGTTTAAGTAAGTATTGCCCATATTGATTCTTAGCTAGAGGCTGGGCTAACTCTATAAGTTGTTCTTTATTGATGTAACCCTGTTCAAAGGCAATTTCTTCAATGCAAGCCACCTTCAGACCTTGGCGTCTCTCAATGATCTCAATAAAGGTTGAGGCCTCTAATAGACTTTCATGTGTACCTGTATCTAACCAAGCATAGCCTCTACCCATTAGCTCAACAGTTAAGCGCTCTTCACTTAAATACATTTGGTTCACAGTGGTAATTTCTAACTCACCCCTGTCAGATGGAACAACCTTAGTAGCTTTTTTCACCACATCATTCGGGTAGAAGTATAAACCCGTTACTGCATAATTACTTTTAGGGTTTTCTGGTTTTTCTTCAATACTAAGTGCTTTACCTGTACTGTCAAAGTCAACTATACCATAACGCTCTGGATCATATACATGATAACCAAATACTGTTGCCATATTTTTATCTTTAGCATTTGATACAGCATTGGACAACATATTAGTTATGCCGTGACCGTAATAAATGTTATCACCCAAGATTAAGCAAGCATCGTCATCACCAATAAAATCCTTACCTAAAATAAATGCTTGAGCGAGGCCATCAGGAGAAGGTTGTGCGATATATTCAAACTTCATGCCAATATCAGAACCATCACCAAATAATTGCTCAAACCTTGGCAGGTCTTCAAGCGTGGAAATAATAAGCACTTCTTGAATACCAGCAAGCATTAAAACTGATAACGGATAGTAAATCATCGGCTTATCGTAAATTGGCATAAGCTGTTTTGATACGCCTTTAGTAAGAGGATA
>Ga0008649_10001650_pt1 | contig 17018 bp, 14 predicted proteins | sample SaaInlV_130m_DNA_2_FD_66601 | JGI IMG/M metagenome (GOLD analysis project Ga0008649, IMG submission 66601) | Marine microbial communities from expanding oxygen minimum zones in the Saanich Inlet - SI037_S2LV_130m_DNA | ecosystem: Environmental > Aquatic > Marine > Intertidal zone ... | reverse complement strand
GTTGGTGCACTGGCCGATCAGCACGTTTCATCTGAAGAAGCCAAGATGATGGCGAAGGCAGCACTAAAACGAGCGCAACACCTCGCACAGGGCGAGGAAGTCAACGAACCGCTGTTCGGAGTCGGGTGCACTGCCGCAGTATCAACAGACAGGGTTCGTAGAGGTGAAGACAGAGCGCACGTTGCTTGGACGAACGGAACGCACTCCGGTGGGGCGTCGATATGGTTCGACAAGCAGGCTCGAACACGTGCTAACGAAGATGCTGTGGTTTCAGCTATAGTGCTGAACTCGATTGCTTTAGCGTTGAATATCGATGAGCGGCTCGATTTGAACGTTCTTGAAACGGAGCGATTTAATGAATTCGATTGAACGGCTCTATGCGGGGAAAATAGGTGCGATTGTAATTTCGTCGAACGGCGAAGTAAGCGAATCATTACCCTGCCATCCGTTGGTGCTAGCCGGATCGTTTAACCCGCTTCATCAAGGCCATCGACGAATGCTCGAAGCCGCTTCGCTGGCTGTTGACGGACCCACCTACTATGAAATTTCAATTTCAAACGTCGATAAACCGGTTCTGCCGGAAGCAGAACTCGAACGGCGTGTAGCGCGGGTGACTTCCAACGGTAATTCAATAATTGTTACGAATGCTCCACGATTCGCGGAGAAATCATCGATTCTCCCGGGCGCAACGTTCGTCATAGGATTCGATACCTACATCCGCTTGATGGACAAACGCTACTATCCCGATCATGTCGCAGGAGAGCACTCTCCGGTCGAGAACTCGCTCGACCTTATCTTCGAGAATCGCTGCGGATTCGTTGTGGCTGGTAGGGTCGATCACCAAAGCCAGTTTCGTCGGTTGCACGATGTCGAGTTCGAGATTCCGACTCGGTATCGAAGCATGTTCATAGAGCTAACCGAAGCTCAATTCAGGTCTGATCTCTCATCGACAGAAATTCGTAATCAAACCCAATAAACGCGTTAAACGGGTCACGAGTAGCCCGTAGTATCGTTATGCGATCGATGCGCATCTAAATGCCATAGGCAATACGAAACAATCACTTTTAACTATCCGCAACACACCTGAGTGCGTCACATCTGGGAATTAATTTACATATGACCGTTACTGATCCAAAGAACCCCCGAGTTGCATCATCATCAGTGGAGCCGATGTTCGTCGAGCGATGGTCGTCGAAAGCGTTTGCCGATAAAGCCCTTTCCGACGATCAAATCGCATCGTTATTCGAAGCCGCTCACTGGGCACCGTCAGGTAGCAATCGCCAACCTTGGTTGTTCGTGTATGCTACGGATGGCCCCGATCGTGAAAAATTTAACTCATTACTGAATGAAGGTAACGCTCGTTACGCTCCAAATGCAGCAATGTTCGTTCTGGTTTTCGCCCGAATTGTTGATGACGAAGGTAAAAAGATTCGAACTGCGCATTTCGATACAGGGGCTGCGTGGATGTCGTTGGCATTGCAGGCGAATCGAATTGGACTCAACACAAGGGCAATGGGCGGTATCGATCTCGATGCGGCTTACGACGTGGCTGGAGTGCCTCGTGACAAGTTCGAGACTATTTGTGCTATAGCTGTTGGCTACCGCGGGGCAGATGACGATATTCACGAACGAATGGTCAAGCAAAACTTCGCCAACGACCGCAAAGACGTGAGTGAAATAGCGTTCAAAGGCAGTTACTCGGGATAGCGACGAGCACTACGGCAGACGGGTGTCAGGATTCGCCCGAATGTATTCCGCTTGTCGGGTTCCAAAACGCTCTTGAAGCTGAATCGACAGACCGCCATCGATTGCCAGAGTGTGACCTGTGATGAACGATGCATCGTCTGAACACAGGAACGCAATGCCATTTGCGATGTCCTCAGGCAAACCGGTACGCCGAAGCGGGTACTGATTTGTGAAAAATGCGTGACCCGTCGGATTATCTTCCCACATCTTTGCCAGACCTTCCCCAACGATGTGCCCTGGGGCGATAGCGTTCACCCGGATGCCATCGGGTCCGAAGTCGGTTGCCATCTGACGGGTCATGCCTACAACACCGGCCTTCGCTGCCTCGTACACGAGCATCCCTGGCTCCTGAAGGAAGCTGTGGACTGATGCGAGGTTGATGATGTTGCCGCCGCCAGACGCACGCATGTGAGGAATGGCCTGCTTCGGCCCAAGATAAAGGGCTTTGAGAAGGACATCGATTCCGTAGTTCCAATCGTCCTCTTCCACGGTCAAGGCAGTGCCGTGAATCTTAGATTCGCCAGCCATAACGCCGAACGCATTCTGAACCAAAATATCTAGCCGCCCATACAGATCGGCCGCTTCATTCACCATTCGAGCGATATCCTCGCTGATTGAAACATCAATATGACTTGCCGCCGCAGTGCCGCCAGCCTGTTTAATTCGTTCGACATTCTCAGCTGCGGCAGCATCGTTGAAATCTGCGATGAATACTTTGGCGCCTTCAGAAGCGAGCTTGCGCGCTGTTGCCCCACCGATTCCCAGAGCACCACCGGTGATTATTGCGACCTGATCTTCAAACCTACTCATGCTTCCTCTTCGTGATTGTGAAATTGTTGCGAAACAACGCTATGAACGAAATAGTATCGGAACTCAGCGCATGGAATGCGCTCGCTGTGGACGTGAATCGAATCCGGTGTGAAACTACTGGTATGTCCACAATCCCGATTCGCCGTGAGCAGATAACCCCGGACTGGTTGAGCTCGATGCTGTTGAGCGTCGGTGATTGCCAGATTACAGCTCTCGATTTCGAAGAGATGACAGGGTATAACCCTGATCTCTCTCAGCTGTTCCGGGTGCGCATCGATTACTCGAAGAAGGAAGCTGCGCATCCCGACGTTGTGATCGTTAAAATTCCGCCGGTCGATGATGTTGTTAGACGTCGTGAGGCCGCGTATGGGCCGTACGCCAGTGAACTGGGTAGTTATCGTTTGCTAGAAACTTTTCAGGGTGGTTCGATCGCTCGGATGTACGGTGCCGATGAAGATTCCAGCGAGAACACTGTTTGCTTCGTTTTCGAGGATCTTGGAGAACTGCCAGCTGGGCAGAAGTATGCCAAAGTCGATCTTAAAATCGCCAAGGCAACGCTCGATCTAATGGCGTCGTTCCACGGTCGATTTTGGGAAGACGAATCGCTCGGTTCAGCCAATTGGGTTCGCAGTGCTGATTGGTCGTTCTTATTCAACCAGAACCCATTAGATTCTGCTCTTGGCTGGAAAGTTATTGTTGCTGATGACCGATTCGAGAAATCGGGCGGATTAGTGATTGCTGGAGAGTATCTAGGCGCGTCCCTGAACGATCTCCAGAAAGCTATGAGGATCCGACCGAACACTCTGACCCATAATGATTTTCACCAGGGCAACGTTCTATTGCGTCAGACATCGGCTGGTGTGCAACCCGTGCTCATCGATTGGCAAATGCCGGCGTTTGCTGGTGCGACCAATGACCTTGCAAAGTTCATGATGACCGCGGTGCCATTCGATATTTTTGCTAAATATGAGAGCAATCTGGTTGCGCATTACGTGGATCAGCTCAAAGTTAACGAAGTTGCCACCTACTCGTTTGACGAGTGTTGGCGGGACTATCGCCGGGCACAAGTTGCAACGTTCGCCAACTACGCCAGCAGCTGCTACGAAACATCTCCAGACGGCGATTTCATCGAGTCTTCTGGAGATTCAACGCATGCAGTGATCAAAGCACTCACGCTTACTGATCCCGCTGAGATGCGTGAATTCCTGCCGTAGTACAGGGCTGTTACTGAATCCGACCAAAGTTAGCGTTTCGACGCCTGCTTGAACAACGCAAAGCTTGCAGAATACCCGTGTAAAAACGTCTGGTCGCCAAGAGGGCCGATCTCGCCGTTCGAGAAAAACCCGGCGATCGGAATATCTGCCACCATGTCGGTAAACATCGAGGTGTCGTGATCTGGCGAGCCGTACAGGTACTGCCCGCGACCGATACAACTGAACAACAGAGCTGAAGCCGGAATATCGCCTTCGTCAAGATTATCGATGTATTCTTCGAGCATCATGCGCAGGTCTTCGTCAGCTGCCTGAGCGTCACGAACAAAGAACTGTACAACCTGTCCCTCTTGAACTAGTTCACCAACGGCAAGCGTGCCATCTTCTTCATCAGCGCCAAGCACGTTTCTGATCAGGAATTCGCCTTCTCTGCTGTTCTGCGCTAATCGATCCATGATGATCCCGATTTGGAGCGAGCGACGAATGAGACGTTTTTCACGAGTTTCAGCAGCTTCAAATAAATCTCGCAGCACTTCCAACGGGGTTTGATCACCAAGTTTCGAAATTACGTTGATTTCAGATTCAGTTACAACGAGTGGCTCGCCGATAGGTCGGCATCCCTGCGCCACAACCGTCTCGACCGCAAGATCACCAGTAAATGCAACCCCGACGGCTCCTGATCGAACTGAACGGTCGTTGATAAATAGTGCGTTCGCACCGGGCTGACCACCACCGCTGGCGAGTCCACCGATTTTGACAGTCGAGGGATATGCGAAATCTAAACCTGCAAGCAAGTGATCGCTTCGGAGCGTGAACGGATCGGGTAGTAACATAATTGCTGGGCAATCTTCCGCTCGGATGCCCAATAGCGCTTGCCACTCTTCAGGGCCAGCATCAGGACTAGGAAGCTCGTCTTGATTCAGATGAAATGGCGAAAGGTCAACACTGGGAAGAATGGCTGCTGAAATCGCAATACCGGGTCTTCGTTCAACTTCCTGACCACCGCCGATAACACCTGCGGCGGAACACCCGATAAGTACTTTGGCGCCAAGAGTTTCGGCTAGTAGTTCTGGTGCCACTACATACGAGGACATATGGTGGGACGATATGAATACCACAGCTAAATCAGGATTTTTGCCATCCAAATTAGCGAGTATTTGCTCAGATGCCTGGGTGACTGCCTCCGTGAAGGAAGGCGAGTCTGATACGGCAGAACTCCACTGCAAGTTTTGCTACTCCTGTCCCGGATCGAGCCATTTGCTCTACCGGAAGGTATCCAGTCACTCTGCGTCGAAACCGCTTGTGTTGCCGACGCAGAGTTTGGATATCTCTACAGGTTCGGCAGTACGGCGGCAGCCGCAGCGACAGTCTTGTCTATGTCTTCGTCTGTATGAGCTGAAGAAAGATGAATCCGACCATTTGAAGATAGTCGAATACCTTCCTTTAGCATCGCTTTGGCGAACCGAGAATACTTAGCGTCGTCGCAGTTTCTTGCATGGTCTCGCCAATTCGTTATTTCTTGTTTCGTGGTGAACGATATAGCGAATACCGAACCAACGCCTTGTACATGTAAGTCAGACTCTAGCGATTTTGCGAGATCGCTAAGTTCTTTCATTAAGCGTAGACCTTTGCCATTCAGATCGTCGTAGAAAGCGTCACCCTGATCGTTGATGTACTTCAACGAAGCGTACGTCGCAGAGATCGACATTACGTTCGAGTTGAAGCTACCACCGTGGTAAACGGTGCCGTCTCCGATGAGCGCCATAATGTCTTTACGACCTGCGATCATGGCTACGGGAAATCCGCCCGCCATGGACTTCGCATAAGTTGCCAAATCTGGGATTACGCCTAAGTACTCTTGGGCCCCTCCGCGGGCAATGCGGAAGCCTGTAATGACTTCGTCGAAAGCCAGCAGCGAACCATTTTCCTTGCAAAGTTTCTGGAGACCTTCCAAGAATTCAGCGTTAGGCACGATGCAATTGGTGTTGGCGAGAATAGGTTCCATGATGACACCGGCGATTTCATGCCCGTGCTTCTTGAAGATGATTTCTAGTTTTTCAAGATCGTTCCACTGAGATATCACCAGACCATCAGCGGTTGCCTGATCCATTCCCTCTGATTCACCAACCGCAACAGGCGCATCTTCCGGTCCGGCTTGGTCTAGAGGAGGGTGGACGCTCCAGTTAACCGAGTCCATCCAGCCGTGATAGTGGCCTTCGAACTTGAGAATCTTTGGTCGCCCAGTAAAACCGCGCATTGTGCGGAATAGCAACTGATCGATCTCAGTTCCCGACGACGCAAAACGAACTGTCGCGTCTGGCATTGGGATCATGTCCAGAATCATTTCGGCGACTTCTAGCTCTTGCTCGAATTGGGCGGAGAAAACGTAGCCTTTCTCCATATCTTTTTTAACTTGCTCGTTAATAAAGTCAGGAGAGTGCCCAAATAGATTTGGCCCCATCCCCTGAATGTAGTCGATGTACTCATTGCCATCGACATCCCACATTTTTGAACCCTTGGCGTGGGTAAAGAACAACGGCACATCGGCCGGTTCATTAATCCTGATCTGACTAGATACGCCACCAGCGACTAGTTCTTTCGCCTTTTCGAAAAGACGCGCAGAACGTTCGTGATTCATCGAAGTTTTACCTTTGAAAATTACCTTACTCGAACCGAGTGCATAAATTGTATCTGTGCGGCCAATAGGCAGCGAGCTAATTAACCGGCGAATTCTCAGTCGGTGAGCTAGATGACCCACACCAAATATTTAACGAGTCAATGCAGTATCTGAAGGTGTCCGGGCAGCCTGTGAGCACAGAGCTTCGTCGTCGATACCGTATGTATACGCTCGCTCATTCACATTCTCGTCGTCGAGCGTGTCGAGGCTTGAGGCAGGAAGTCTGAGCACAAACGTGCTTCCGCTGTCTTCGGTATCAGTATCGCCAGTTAGGGTGCCTTCGTGAAGTTCGGTTAGGTACCGTGCGCTTGAAAGGCCAAGACCTGGTCCTTACACGGGAGACGTATCGGCGAGCTTGCCTCGGTAATAGGGCGAGAATACCGATTCAACTTCTTTTTCGTTGATGCTGGAACCCTCGTCGATAACCCGAAGGACCTGATCTTCTTGTTCTAGCTTGATCTCGATTCGGATGAGACCGCCTTTTAGAGGATATTTATGTGCATTGCTAATAAAGTTCGCAATCATCGGAACTGGACCAGTCGCCGACGTCAAGACTTCTGGTTCGACCGCTATCGCGAAGGGCAAAGCTGAATTCGCCGTTGATGACTATGATCACAAAGGCAAGAAAGACTAGAAGCCTAAAAACCACGATCGCGACGACGACTAATCGTCTTCTCGTATGATAATTGAGTAAATAGAAAAGCCCCCGGATAACTTCCGAGGGCTTTTCTATTTAGCTATTTTCCTAGTCGTTTCGAAGCGAAAAATTTGCCCTACTCAGGTCCGTCGTCTCGAGTAACGTTTGGCGGGTGTGCAATGAAGCGGTGAATGGCCTCACTGAGCTCATCAACGCTATCGACATCGGCGTGAGGCGCTTCGTTCCACGAACGAGGCTGCTGGTTTGAATGCCGACCGCTTACAAAGCGTATTGTAGCCATTCCAAGCATTCGAGCGGGAACAATATCGTTATCGATCCTATCGCCAATCATGATCGCCTCTTGCGGTTCGATTCCCAGCCCTGCGCATGAATGTAGCAGCAGCCGTGGATCCGGTTTACGTAGATTTATCGAACCTGAGACTTCCCGATAGGTGAAGTACTGTGCGACGCCGAAACGTTCCATTTTCGTAACAGTACCCGCCGGCTGGTTTGCTGCCAGGCCAAGCAATAGCCCCTCTGCCGAAAGCTCAGCGAGTAATTCCGTCATTCCCTCTCGAAGTTCAAAGTCTCCCCGCAATTGATCTCGTTGAGGCACCGTATCCATTAGCTCCGACTCGACTCGTTCGATCAGCTTCATATCGCCTTGAGCGATTTTCCATATGATCGAGTGATACGTCTTGGCCGCGAATACATCGACTGCCCATCGATTTACGGCATCATATTCGCCATCGGAAATCGCAAGACCGTTCGAACGAAACGACGCCTTGATCTGCTCATCGATCTCTCGATCCATGATTTTTTCGGTGTCGAGAGGTCCACCGACATCGAATAGAACGGCTTTGATCTTATACGGCAATCTAAACCAGATACTTCTTAGCTACTTTTGCAATGTATGTATAGCTAGGGTTCACGAACTGAGTCACGCGAGCTTCTAAACACTGAGACAGGAATATGTACGCTTCGCCCTGGCTCATACCATAGCTTGCTTCGAGCCAAAGAATCATTTCAGATAGGGCGATACGGAAAGCATCCTCTGCTGGCTTCTCGCACGCTGTGGTCATGATGTAATCATCATTCTCAATTCGTGGCCAAGTCATTTCTGCTGGCTTCTTGCTCAGCGATACCCTAAGCGTTACATTACCACCGGTTTCAATCCCACCACCGCCGCAGATTTCACCATCGCCTTGGCGTGCGTGCATATCTCCAACGTGGAGCAGCGCGCCTTCGTGGTTGACTGGAATACTTAGCTTTGCACCGTTGGTCACTTCCTGAATATCGAAGTTGCCACCCCATTCGCCAGCCCAGCCGTTGTGACGTGCCTCCCGTTCAGGAGCCACGCCGATCACGCCCATCATAGGTTCAACCGGGAAGCGTAATTTGTCGCTCCAGATAATTTCGTCGTTTTCGATTCGACAGATACGAAATTGTTCGCCGATGTTTGATGGGCCAAGGTAACCGGGCATGGCTCCTGTAGATCCTCGGTATCGCGTCCAACCAACAGGGTGAACCTTGATTTCACCTATTTCGACAATTAAGAGATCGCCGGGCTTCGCGCCTTGGACGTAGATTGATCCTGATGCGGGGTTGCCACGATCGTTAGGTTGGCTATCGGATCGATATTGGTTGTACAGATCGCGAATATCGTCGGGAACTCTGTCGGCGTCAGGCCCTCGGTTCATCTGAGTTTCGACTTCAAACCATTCGTTCGGCTTCACAGTCATGGTGACTGGGTTGCTGGCTGAGTGTTCGTAGTACAGAGTTTCGGTCGTGGCTTTCAGCATCGAGTTATCACCGTGTTCACTTATGGAAAATTCACTGAATGGCAGTGTAGCTGCGGCAACCATCGGTGCAACTAGTGAAACCCGAGGAATTTTTCAGGTCTGAATTACTTATCAATTTGTTGGAGACTAAGCAGATTTGCCAGCCAGCTCGCCTGATGCATTCTCTGTCACTAGGCCATGTGAGAAGACTCGTACTCTAGCGGTCTCAGTAAGGATTCACTGTGTTTCGAGTTCGTTCTCAGTAGATGCTCGTGGAACCTCAACACTGGTAAGAATCTTGCGGATATCTTCCGAAGTCTCTTGTCACATTCGGCTAGCCATTTCATCGGCATCGGCTCGGGTCTGGCCCATTGGAGCATCAGCAGCAGCATGTGCGTTATCCTGAATCTCTTGAGAGTAGGTCCATGCATCTTCACTGAGTTAGCGAGTTCTGTGTCGATGTTTACTTGAATACGCGCCTGGTAAGAGTCGGCATTGCTTTTACGCGTTCGACTTCACTGAGATTGTCTTAAGTCTGTTGGGGCTTCATGCGAGGCTGAGCCAGAAGCACAGCGTATATTTGCTTTGTGACGATAATCGTATCGTTCTCGGCAGATTCTGCTTCTGCGCGTCACTTTAGGGCGGTTACTCGTTCGTCCCGAGAAAACTCTTTAAGACAGTAGGGTCTGTCTCCATCCAGCCTCAGCCGACGCATTGTCGGTAGACAGCGAGCTTAGCCTTGTAAGCAGAGAGTCTTTTTTAGATCGCTCAGCCGTAATTATCCTCGTTTGTCTTTACATACAACCCTGATGGCACGTTTGTGACGCCCTGGCCTATCACCAGCAAGTGGATGAGCTTTACATGCTGGGGTGTTATTCACACCAGACGTTTATTATCGTAGCCTTGCGTCCACTAGCGATACATGTTGCTAACAACGAGTTCGCGTGTGTGTGCACACTCAATTGCAACGTGCCAACAATAAAATTCATGCAGAATTACCGAGTAGGGCAAACAAACTCAAAATGAACGAGAATTTCGAAAATTTTGCTAATTCGCTTCCGATCATTGGGAGTTGCATTTCTCACCTCGAAACAACGACGTCGACAATGGATATTGCATGGACGCTCGCAGATGAAGGTGCGCCAGACGGCACTGTTGTAATCTCCGATCACCAATCGGCAGGTCGTGGGCGCTATGATCGCTCCTGGGTATCGAAGCCGGCGGAAGATATTCTTTGTTCCGTCTTACTCCGCCCCCGTGTTGCGCTGGCTGGAGAATTGCTGATGCTGGCGGCGTTAGCTGTTGCGAACGTGGCTGAAGATCTTGGAGTCGCTGTAGGGATCAAGTGGCCTAACGATGTCCAAGTCTTAGGAAAGAAGCTTGCCGGAGTGATTGCTGAATCTAAAACTGGCCTTGAGCTTGTAAGTGAGGATGGTGGACCTGAATCCGATTCACCGATCGTTCGAGTAGATCGAATCACTGCTGTTATAGGAATTGGTCTGAACGTAAATTTCGACTCAAAATCAACGAATGCGAATGTTCCTAATTCCACGAGTCTCGCAAATGAACTTGGCCGACAGCTCGATCGGCGTGAAGTGTTCGAAATACTCATGGAGTCTCTCGATAATCACTACCGTGCCATCACTGCAGGTGGCACGGTCCTTCCGGAATGGCGAGAGCGACTTACGACTTTAGATAAGCAGGTAACCATAGCTGTCGGAAAGACGAGTAGTTCACCAGAGCTGACTGGAATCGCCCATGACGTTGATTCAGCTGGACGGTTGATCGTGCGAGACGAAAGTGGGAGGGACTGGCCAGTGTCGGCAGGTGAAGTAACGATCAAGGACATTATTTAGCGATTTGTGTACAAACACTTCCCGTATCACAGTGTGAATTCAGACCCGTGCTTCTCGTAAAGAAATTCTTGGGCTAAACGATGACGTCTCGCTACGAGTGCGCGTGAAAATGGCACCTATCGATAGTGCTTAATGAGGGGCTTGTGAAGCTTCTCGCCAAGGTGCTCGGCGTACGTAAAAGTAGCGGCAGGATGGTTTTGGTGGGCGACAGCACGTAATAACATCATTGAAGTTGAACGGCTAACGACTGGCGAACTTAGAACCCGCTTGATTGACCCGTAAGCTGACTGGATACTGTGAACAATACGAGGATGACAATCATAGGACTAATGTCGATCATGCCGATTCGAGGGATGATTCGAGAAGCCGGGACCATCACTGGATCAGTGATCTGGTACAGCAGTTGAACGATCGGGTGGTGTCGAGCGTCGGGAAACCAAGATGTTAGTGCGCGCGCAACGATCAGGTATCCGAAGATACGCAGAAGCCAACCGATGTAGGCTAGGAATTCCTCGCTCATTTACCACTCGCCAGTTCTTCTCCACGTTCGTAAGCCGAACGAACAGCTTCAGCGATAATCGCCCTAAAGCCACCGTTTTCGAGAGCCGCTAAGCCTGCAGCCGTCGTGCCGCCCGGCGAGGTCACCATATTGCGCAGTTCTGCCGGGTGCTTGCCCGATTCGCGTTGAAGGGCAGCACTACCAAGCACCGTTTGGGAAGCTAAATGCTGTGCCACGTGAACGGGGAGTCCAAGTTCAACACCGGCATCAGAAAGAGCTTCGATCATCACGAAAACGTAACCGGGGCCACTTCCGCTTAGCGCGGTAGCGATATCGATATTCTTTTCGTCGCTGAACTTCAGCTCATCGCCGATAGCGTTGAGCATACTTGCAACAAAATCGAGAGTTGTCTGGTCAACGTCATCCGAAGCATGCCATGCCGAGATTCCCTTACTAATCTGAGCAGGTGTGTTCGGCATGACTCGAATGAGCTTGGTGTGACCGAGCTTCAACCCGATCGAATGCATCTTCACACCTGCCATGATCGAGAGGATAGTTTGCTGCGAGTTCAGCACGCCTTTGAGTTCAGCCGCAACCGAATCGAGCTGCTGAGGTTTCACGGCAAGAACGATGATATCCGCGCCCGAAATGGCTTCCTTGTTACTCGCAGTCGCCTCGACGCCCAAGTCCTCGACCAACGACGTACGTCGAGCCTCGAAGGGCTCGCCGACGATTATGCTGGCATCAAGCTCAGCATCTCTAACTCCGGAGATGATGGCCTGTGCCATTACTCCGCCACCTATGAATGCAATTCGCATATTCGAAATTTTTCTCTTGCTCTCAGTTCGTTTCCCTAAACGCTGGGGTTCTACGACCTGAGTTCCGATTATACGTACGACTCTGCGGGGATAACCCACGAAGTTCGTACTGACTTTTAGTGTCTCGCCAATCCAGCCGTTATGTTGAGAGGCCTTTTTTCGACGTAAGTGAGGCGCCCAACTTCAGTGCCTCGATCATGCTGACTTCGTTAGCAATGCCCATTCCAGCGATGTCGAACGCAGTCCCATGATCGACTGAAGTTCGAAGGAACGGTAGCCCAAGATTCACGGTGACCGACTCTTCAACGCCATAAACCTTTATAGGGATGTGACCTTGGTCGTGGTACATCACGACAACAACGTCGTACTTGCCCGCTGAAGCGTTGTTGAACACGGTATCGGCGGGATGCGGTCCGCTGGCATCGATTCCTTCCGCTATCGCCTGAGCGACAGCTGGAGCGATCTCGTCAGCTTCCTCGCTGCCGATAAGTCCGTTATCCGACGCGTGAGGATTCAAAGCAGCGATAGCGATTCGAGGATTATCGAATCCCCACTCTTTAAACATCTTTTGAGTAAGGCGAGTCGCCGTCATGATGTTCTCGGTGGTTACGTACTTCACCGCATCGCCTAACGATTTGTGAGTAGATAGGTGCATGCATCGCATTGGGCCACTAACGAGCATTGTCGCAACGTAACTCGATCCCGTTAGCCGCTTGAACACTTCCATGTGCCCTGTGTCTTTACTGCCACCGATGAACCACGACTCTTTGTTGACGGGAGCAGTGACCATGCCTTCAACATCGGCCGCTATGCACATCTTTGCTGCCTCTTCCACCCACAGGTGACTTGCAGCCCCGGAACCGGCGTCGTGTTTGCCTACAGGGAACTCGATGTCTTTCCAGTCGCCAGGGGAGATGACTTCGATTGTTCCGGCTTCGCACTTGGCGTCGGCTGCTGTGTCGACTCCAACAACGGTGTCTGTCGATTTGATCGTATCGAGTGCTTTTTGCACAACTCCAACGGTTCCGACGAGTACGGGTCGCATGATGGCGTACATCGATCGGTCTTGGAGTGCTTTGACGACTACTTCGGGTCCGATCCCTGAAGGATCGCCAATGGTCACTGCGAGAAGAGGTTTTTCTGTCATGGGTGGGTGGAGGATTTCTTCGCTTATTAGGGATTAGGTTGCAGGGTAGTTAGGGTACAGCGAATGATTCGGCTTAGCTTAATTGTCATTGCCACGTCGTGCCTCCTAGCAATAACAAAAATGGCCACGGAATGCCGCCGAGGGGTCTGGGGAGGGGTGTTCGCCTGTGGTCACAATCGAGTCTTTTGCCGAACATCGCGTCCCCCCGCTAGATCCCTCCTTCGTCGGGATGTCGAATTGTTCGCGCTGTCGAAACGCAAACAAAAAAATGGCCGATCAGATTGCTCCGGTCGGCCATTTTTAAGATTCTTACTAAGTACCTAGCACTTGCTATAGCCGCACGAGAAGCACTTCAAGCAGCCTTCAACATGCGCAACTGTGGATGAGCATTCAGGGCAAAGCTCGCCTGTCATCGCACCAACTGGAACGGCAACCTTTTGCTCCTGTCCCATCATTGGAACCGCATGAGCTGTTGGCAAGCCAATCTCGACTGGTGAAGGGCGGTTGAACATTCCTGCCTGACTCGACTCTGCTTCGCCGAGTTGCTCCTGAGTAGGCATAGCGGAGGCTTCATTGTTGATACGGTCGAGCACAGATGCAATAGCGTCTGGAACCGATCGAATCATTTCACCTTCGTCCCACGCAGGAACATCGGTGATGCCACGAAGCTGTTCTGATACATCGACAGGGTCGATACCTGATCGAAGTGAAAGTGAAGCCATGCGCGAAACGGCTTCTGCCATCGCAGCATCGTTACCGCCGGCTTTGCCGTGGGTAGCGAACACTTCGAACGGGCGGTTGTCGCTAGACATGTTGACCGTGACGAACAGGTTTCCACGACCTGTACGTACCCGACGTGTAATTCCGTTGAGCATTGCAGGTCGCTCTGCTGGAGTGATGTACTGCGGAATGCCCTGAGATTCGAATACTGAGGCAGCCGGTTCTGACTGCTGACTTTCGGTTGTGCCAGTAGTTAGAACTTCCTTCTCACGAGAACCAGCTCGGTAGACAGTGATTCCCTTGCAGTGCGTCTCCCACGCAAGCAAGTAAGCATCTTCAACGTCTTCAACAGTTGCTTCGTTAGGGAAGTTGACTGTCTTGGAAATTCCAGCGTCGGTAGCTTCTTGGAAAGCAGCCTGCATCATCACGTGGTCACGAGGCGAAATGTCGGATGCAACGTGGAACAGTCGCTTGATGTCATCTGGGACATCGTCACGATCCTGCAGCGAGCCACCATCGGAAAGGTGCTCCAAGAGGTCTTCGCTGAAGAACCCTCGTTCCTTCGAAATTCGTTCGAAGTTCTTGTCGACATAGAACAGAGTCTTGCCTTCAAGGATGTTCTGCTTTCGGAACGCCAATGCGAATATTGGCTCGATACCACTGGATGCGTTTGCGATCATCGAGATTGTTCCAGTAGGTGCAACTGTTAGTCGGCAGGCGTTGCGGTAAGGCTTGTCGCCACGCTTCGCAGCTTCTGAATCATGCCACGCAGGGAACGCTCCGCGCTCTTCAGCCATTGCCATCGACTCTTGGTCGGCATTGTCACGAATGAACGCCATCAGCTTGCGACCAAGCTCAACAGCTTCTTCGGTGTCATAAGGAATACCGAGTTGAACAAGCATATCGGCGAATCCCATTAGGCCAAGACCGAGCTTGCGAGTCGACTGCGTCATCGTTTCGATCGCCTCGACTGCGTACTTGTTGGCGTCGATAACATTATCGAGCATGCGAGTTGCAGTTCGAACGGTTTCACCGAGTCGATCCCAATTTAGGTCGGTCATACCGGATTCGTCAGATTCTAGGAATTTCGCAACGTCGATAGAACCGAGGTTACAAGATTCGTTCGGAAGAAGCGGCTGCTCGCCACATGGGTTGGTTGCAGTGATTCGTCCGAGGTGAAGAACTGGGCTGTTCCGGTTTACTTCGTCTAGGAAGATCATTCCTGGCTCACCGTTTCTCCACGCACCGTATACGATCTTGCTGAAGACCTCACGAGCGTTGAGTCGGTCGACTTCAACCATTCCACTATCGAGATCTGAGGGGTCTTGCAACGCACGCAATGCGAACGTTGTGTCGTCCTTTACAGCCTGCATGAACTCGTCGGATGCGCCGACAGAGATGTTGAAGTTGTGGATTTCGCCTTCAACCTGCTTGCAGTCGATGAATTCGAGAATATCGGGGTGGTGAACATCCATCACCGCCATGTTCGCACCGTCTCGCTTGCCGCCCTGAGTTACCAGAGTCGAAACCGAAGAAAGGTGTCGTAGAACCTGAATAGGTCCACATGCCTTACCGTGGGTAGTTGCGATGCCTGCACCGGTAGGGCGTAGTTCTGAAAGTGCGAATCCGGTTCCTCCACCGAACTTTTGAACCATTGCAGCATCGTGAGCGGCGCCCATTATGCCTACCATGCTGTCGGTGAGCGGAAGCACAAAACATGCTGAAAGAGTTCCTGCGCCTGTGCCAGCGTTCATCATCGTTGGCGAGTTAGGCAGGTATTCGAGACTTGCCATCATCTGGAAGAAACTCTCTTCAATAGCAGCGACTTCGTCGGGAGTCTTTTCGTACTTGAACTCTGGCGCTGCGAGAGCCTTAGCGACACGGCGGAACATCTCTTGCGGGTCTTCGATAATGTCCCCGGCATCGTTCTTTTGCAAATAGCGTTTATCCAGAACCACACGTGCGTTGTCTGATATCACGGCTGGTGTGAAATCTTCTGTTGGGGTAGTGCTGTTCGTGCTCATGTGTGTGTCCTGCGTTGTTGTCATCGATCTTCTTTTCGTGCGTTTTAGTGGTTTTGTATTAGTCGCCAGCCCTGACAGTCTTGCTGTAACAGCTGCCGATGTACCCGGAGTGTTAGATAGTGGGATTAGCTATGTCTTACACTCCGGCGGCGACCTCTTTGAGCCAGCCGGGGGACGTCATCGTCTATCAGCCGTAATTGGCTTTTTGACCCCGTACCTCCGGGTTCAGGATCGGTCAGTGCCTTTACCTCTTTAGTAAAGGAATCGACGTCTTGAAAATCTCGATATACCGAGGCGAACCTGATGTAGGCCACTCGATCGAGAACTTTTAGACGCTCTACACACATTTCTCCAAGAACTCTCGTTTCTACTTCAGCTTTCGAGAGTTTGTGCAACTCGTTTTCTATATCGACAACCATCTTCGAAATGGCGCCGACCTCCAAGGGTCTTTTGGCACAAGCTGTCTGTAACGACCGTTCCAGCTTGTCGGGCGAGAACGCTTCACGGCGGCCATCCCGCTTCGCGATCATCAACGGCAATGAGTGCACACGTTCATAGGTGGTGAACCGCAGTTCGCACCTTATGCACTCACGCCTACGTCGCACGCCATCGGGCGCTTCACGCGAGTCTATTACGCGTGATTCGTTGTTTCCGCAGAAGGGACACTGCATTGCCTGAAACGTGCCTTGCTAAGTAGTTCCGAAGAGCCGCGATGGTCTAGTTCCGTATGGCTGAAATCTTGCGATGAAAAGCCAGTTGACGGAGCAGGGCGTAAAACGATTTGTTGAACATACCACCTTGCGGCTGCGGACACAGCCAAACCCCACATTTAGTGGTGTGTAATGCACCCTACCACTAGACATAGAGGTACTGTCAATCCTCGGTGTCAGCAGGATCTGGTCACTTCTACTGAAATATCGGTCGGCGCAACTGCCATAATTGATTCGATTCGATTGTGATATATCGCACGAAGTAAGCGACGTTTTTCGTCGCTACCGTAGGGTTGCAGTTCAAGAAATCCATTTCCCTGTTTGTTGGGAATTGCGCAACATGTCACGTACCGACTCCACTAACAATGGCGACGTAACATCT
>Ga0008649_10001607_pt1 | contig 17372 bp, 21 predicted proteins | sample SaaInlV_130m_DNA_2_FD_66601 | JGI IMG/M metagenome (GOLD analysis project Ga0008649, IMG submission 66601) | Marine microbial communities from expanding oxygen minimum zones in the Saanich Inlet - SI037_S2LV_130m_DNA | ecosystem: Environmental > Aquatic > Marine > Intertidal zone ... | reverse complement strand
AATATTTCAAAAAAACCTACAGCCTTTAAGGCTAAAACGTAAAGTATAGCTAACAATCCTATTTGGAATTTAATCATTTTTCTCCTCTTTTGTTTTAATTATACTTTTAAGGTTTTCAACTTCCTCTATAATGTATTGAAGTGGTACATATGGTGCATAATTACCATACTCATCATAATTTTCAACAGTGTTGTATTTAATTGCTGTTAATACGTTTTTAACTTGCATGTCGTAGCTATCCATTTTTATCCCCTTTTCTATTTTCTTTGTTTTGGTTAAATGCCCATTTAATAGCGTCATTTCTTGATAATCCTATATAGACTAATTGTTTATTTAAATCTCTTACTATCCAGGTATTAAACTTACTACATTCAATATGATGCGTTAGTTTACTCATAATTTTATACCTCCAAGTTATTAATGTTTTAAATATGCTATCGTTTGTATCGGTTCCTTATAACATGCTCTACAATTGGAGCATTTGCCACCTTGATTAGAAGCTGGACAATAGAATAATTCCTTAGTACTCTTTTCTAATTTATTTACCACTACGCTTTGAAGTGGATATAAGCTTTTATTTATTTCTACCTTGTCTGCTCTATTGGATGCTCTTAATCTAACGTTAGGAAGCTTCCTAAGTACTTGTAACAGCCTTAGGAATTCATTGTTAGGATAATTCCAAGTGGTAGTAGGAATCCAATGTGTAGTATCAGATGTTTTTTCACATATTTCTATTAAAGCTTTTAAGAATTCAATTGAGAATATATCTCCACTATCGAACCACCTGAATTCTTTATTTCTCATCCTATTCAATTTACCTATCATCCAAAAAGTAAACTCTTCAGGTTTTTCATTAAATAAACTTAGATTGTCTTCTCTTACTTTTTTAGTATCGGGCATAGCATAAAATCCGCGATTATCCGCGTAACATCCTACGCATTTCTCCAATAGTTCTCCAGTTTTTTGATCTAACCTGCCTAGGCAAGTATTATCTCTTACAGGTATTGGAAAAGCTTTTGAGTTTAATTTTGATGGATTAGAAAATTTAAACTCTTTATTATTTATTACTGAGTTTTTCATTTGGTTCTCCAAGTTAATATTAAACTACCATTATAAACTTATCAGATACCTTGAAATTAATCAAGATATCCAATAAATTAATAATTACTAGCAATAAAGCTTTTTAGATCTAATTGTTTTTTGTTATGCTCTATCCACTCCCAATTATCTACTGTAATGGTAGACATAACATCACTTCCAAGTTTTATATTAGTCTTCCAAGCTTTTACGATATCATGAGAGTAGACTGAGCCTATCTCTCGATATAAACCATCTACGTCTACCATGCGTGTATTTCCCTTCATGTTATCTGCCATAATACCAAACCAACCATTATCTAATTTTACTACCATACCTTTTTTAATATCATTTGTTTTCATTTTGTACCTTTCATTTAAGTTGATAAAAAAATTAATATAATTGTTAATCTCTTTTTTACTCTCTTTTCATTTCATGTCAATAAAAGAATAATTAATTTTCTTTAATGAATCAATGTGGTTTATTACTACATATAGAAGAAACGAAAAAATATAAATACCCCACAACAAACAAGCACCCATGACTTGTGGCCCGCCTCGTTTACTTTGAAGTGAACTGCTAGTGGACTGTTAGTGAAAAAAAATGTCTCACGGGCTCCGGCCTGGACGCGCGCAATTAATAATGAAGGAACTCGATGGGGGAATTTTCGTTTTTTGTCCTACTACGATACCCACTCAGATTTTTGTGGTAAATTATTCTGTACTAACAGTAAACTTTTCGATTAACTCAAGGGTTCCTCTGAGTTTACTGGAGAGTGCTCTCAGTATAGGTACGAGAGCTTTGGGGTTATTCTTCATGAACTTTACAGCATCTTCTTCTTTGAGGACTCGAAGGACCACACGATCACTAATAGCTTTACAAGTAGCCGTGCGTGGTGTCCTTTCGAGCCATCCAATCTCTCCGAAGACCTCGTTTTTTTTGAGAGTAGCGAGGTAGCCATATCCAGCTTTACTGACTTCTACTTCACCTTCATCTATGATGTAAGCTTCAAAACTAAGTTCTCCTTCTTTAAGGATGACTTGGTTTTTCTTGAAGTAGACAGTTTTACTCATTTTCTGTTAATACGTCCTAAGCTTAACAGGCTTCTGTTTAGGGGGTTTTTTTCTTACCTTAGCCTTAGGCTTAGGATTAGGATAACCTTTCAATTTAGGCATACTCAGAGTCCTCTGTGGTTACGGATTTCTCCCTTTCGGGAATCATAAGGGAATTGTGTAGAAACTTTCTTAACTCCCTTGTTTTTTACTGTCATTGAACTTGTATCTCGTGCCGGTGGTACAGGATTACGTCTCCCAAGGCTCGTATTGAAGTCCCCTGAGCTTGTGTTTCCTGATATCTTTGATGCTCTCATGTTCTAACTCCTTGTATTTATGATTACGTTCTACTTTCCTAGTCCTGAAACGCTTGTCTCTGAACATCTTGTTGATCACTTGGTTCTCAAGTTCATACTTAGCTTTCTTGTCTATTATTCTCATTTTCTTTTGTTTTTACGCTTAGAAACTAAAGAAGCAGTTGTACTAGCAACAGCCGTAGCTGCGGCTGAAGCATTCAAAAGATGTTTGCTAAGCACGAATGGCACAGGACCCTTTGCCTCTTTGCGATAAGACTTGGCAGACTCCTGAGCTTTCTTATCAAAAAGCAACCTCTTCTCTTTTTTCTCAACAATCTTATCCGTCCTATCAGCAAGCTTTTTATTCTTAATAGCCTTATCCTTTTTCTTTTTAATAGATAAACCAGAGTCAACTTTAGGTTTCTTTCGTTGAGTTACTTTTTCTTTTTGTCTTTTTGATCCTTGTCCTCTATAACCTTTTTCAGTAGTTTCTTTCTTTTTACCTATCTCAGCTCGTTTCTTTGTAATAGCTTTTCGTAATTTTTTAGCTGCACCTTTTTTTAAATGTTTGCCAACCATATAAGTAGCTAATCTAATACCTAATCTGGCAGCAACAACAGCAATTATTGGTAAAGGCATATTACATTATACTCCTTTTATAAGGGACACATCCTAGATTAAAATAAGGAGGAATAGTACGTTTTTCTTCTTCAGCTTTCTTAAAGAATTCATTATGTTTCTCTGCACACGCTTGGTGACTTGGAAACGTACCTATTACTTCTCCATGTTGAATTTGAACAGGAGCAGATGTAAGATTTAAATGTATTACTATAAGTAACCAGATCATACCCTAACCCACACGTTTTCATCTTCTTGACTTACTTCAGCAGTATTCATAAATGATTTTATATTCTCTTCTAGTTCTTCTACTCTACGGTCATTATAGGCTATAGCTTCATCAGCAGCCATCTGTTCTACCCAGTAGTTAACTCCCATAGCCAGGACATCTATCCTATCGTCATACTGAAGTGAACCTTTATCTTTAGTAAGACGAGTCATTTGATAAAATAATTGTCTACGAGGCTCTTCTTTATTCTCCTCGTAGTCTCTTTCAGCCTCAGTTAAACTTATAATCAACCTATGTTGATTCATAATTGGTTCTAAAACATCTATAATTCTTGCTTCTTTTTGCTTGGAATGCTTGATTTCTTCTACATGACACTGGTGAAACTGGTTTAATACAGGTTTGAACAGCTCTGTATACATACCATCACCGAAATTAGCTTCAATTTCTATGGTATTTACCTTATGAGCTTGTGCTATCAGGGCTAACTTGCGTAATGTAGGCTTATCGTAGCCACCTTTTAGTCCACCTACAGCTAATACAAAGATTTTACCGTTTAATATCTTGGTAACAACGTATCCTGTCTCATCAGCTCCCCTACCAGCAGGATCTATGTGCATCGCAGCACCAGTATACTCGTAGTAATCCCCAGAAACCTCGAAAGGTTTGTAGAAATAATCTCCTGAGAGGCCAACCGCAGGTAAATCCATGAGTTCATCCCTAGCCCATTGGACTCTACCAGGAGATTTTTCAGTATTTAAAGGGATTACAAGTAGATCTCTGAGTTTAAGTGGGTATCTCTGGTCATCTTCACCGGAAGTATCCAGCATAAACTGTAAAGCAAACCCTGATTTACCATAAGATGCTTCTCTTTCTACTAAATCTAGGTCATCGAACCTGAAGGGGTCTGTAGGCTCGTTTACAGTCTTATTTAAGGTAGAGATGAACGGAGCTAGCTTAGTCCCATAAAACGTCTTTAAACGGCTCTCAGGCATCCTGGCTGGCCATATACGACACTTGTAACCTCTAGTCTGGAGGTTAGTGTAAAGACTCTCTTCAACTTGAGGTGTTCCTAAGTAGACTATGCGTCCCACTTTTGGCATTACAACAGCATCGAACTCTTTAACTACTTCTCCTAACTTATCTCTCATCACTTGAGTAAGAGCATTACTTAGAACTTCAACATCATCAGCAATAATAACATGAGCACGAGAACCAACTATTTGACCGGTGATACCAACAGACTTAACGCTAGGAGCATGAGAAGCCCTAGAGGGAGCAACATCAAAAGCAACATTAGAACTTCTCTGATCCTCTCTTGCCCTGAGATGTTGGAGGATAGGCATTTCATGAATGATTCTTTTAGTAAATGTAGAAAAGTCATCAGACCTCTGTTTAGATGCAGATACTACAAGGAACTTTAGTTGTGGATCACATAGTAACTTCCATACAACAAAAGCAGAAGTAATCCAAGATTTACCGACTCCTCTAAAGGCCTGGATAATAAGTCTCTTAGGCCCTCCTTGGAGATACTCAGCGATGTCGTATTGTATAGGAGTAGGATCAGGTAGAGCGAGATGCTTCCAAGCAAGATAGAGAAAATTACGGAAATCATCTTTAATTAACTGGAGCTGACTCTTGCTTTCTAGGCGTTTCATCAAAAGGTAATTCCTCTACTAGTGATTTTATATCCTCGTTATTAGTACCAAGGCACTCAATATTGTTGTCTCTGAGGAACTGCCTGACAACATTGAGGTGAGCTGGAGTAGCCTCACCCGATTGTAAAGTTTCTGCCAGAGTTCTCGCAAGTAATCCATGAAGTTCTCCTAAGTCATTTACTGTACCATTACTCATCTGTTAGTCTCCTTACTTTATCCTCTACTTTATCCATCATACTTTTTTCTACTTCACATACTTCTTTGTAAATATCATTATTTCTGCTTACTACAGCTAAATCTTTAGAGACAACTTCAGGAGGATTGTTCTCAAGGAACCACTTCTTAGTCGCATCATTCAGTTTAACCTCATCATACCATAAGCATTCTTTAGAGTAGTAATCATCGTGGTCATAAAAGCCTATCGCAAAGTTAGCTACAGGAGCTACTAGTTCTGGAAGGATACTACATCCCATCGAGAACGTCAGGCATACCAACACGATCCCTAACCTTAGCTTTAGCTTCGTCAATTTCTTTCTCCACTTCGACTTTAGCAGCCATCCCTTTAGGATGATTGATGTTATTAAAGATATTACCAGCTAACCAGTTAAATATAGGCCATACAGTTCCTAACATTGGAACTTTCTGTACCCACCTGTCAGGTAATGATCCGGTTACAACCGTAAACATAAGAACTATTTCTCCTGCTATTTGGAACCACCCTTGATTCATGAACATTTCCATCTTTAAAAATTCCTCTCTGTTATTTTATTGCCATTATTATTCTGTTCTTTGTCCATCTTTACTACAGTTATTTTACAAGTAGGACAATAATAATCCTTGTACCATTTGTAATCTGTCATACCTTGAGATACCTGTTGCATCTCTTCTGAGCATTGTTCACATTTTACTGGCAAATATAGACTCCGAATATAATACCTACAACCGACATTATTACCATCCATTTATAACAACACTTATTCATCATACCCATCAGTTAATCTCCTTATATCAGTTATTAAAGAACAAGGGATCATAGCAGTTCCCTTATAGGTCTTATTATCATCCTCCTTATTATAAGCTAATATAACATAGTCATCTTTAAAACTTAAGAAAAAACCTATAGTATCATAGTAGACTTCTTTAATCTCAAGTGTGTCTACTGTAACTTCATCTGGATAATCTACAGCATCTTTCCATGTAATAATAACAGGAGTATCTTTCTCAACCTTCTTAATCAATAGAAGTAATTGAGTTAGTTTCATAACTTTCATTTTGTTGTCAAACCTAACCAGGCAGCAGCAGCTCCTAATGCTGTCGCTATAGCAGTTCCTATCCCTTGTACTGTCTTGATCTTCGTTTCTATTCTATCAACTCTAGTATGAACACGTTTTATTGTGTTCTCATTTGAATCTACTTCCTTACTAAACTGGGATAACAATTCATCTATTCGCTTAAAACGCAAAGCCTCCAGATCCTCGTGTGCATTAAACTTATCATTAATAAATTCTTTTAGCTCATTATGTAATTCCGTCATTTACTTTCCTTTGAGTTACAAGTATGATTGCTAGTAATAATCTCATTTGAATTTAGAATCCACCCAGCATTTTCCGTAATACATAAGCCCTATCCATAGTGAAAACAAAAACCCTTCGATGTATCCCAACCCATTCCATATATCTAATACTTCCATTTATAATAATATTTCTTTAAGGTCTGGCATTCATTTAGTATTGCGAGGGGAGAAGAACATACATCCCACCCAGTAATAATGCTATGTAAAAAATTAGTTTAATCATTTCTCCACCCAGCTAGTATTATCTTCATGCCACAAATACATTTTGCCATCATCTGGATAAGGCGTAGGAGCATTCCATTTACAAGTTGATTCATTCAGTAACCAAGACGGATATGGTCGTTGACCTATAAAAGCGTCCCTAGTTTGATCGTATATAAAACCTATACCAGCATAATTTTTTCTCGTTCCATCTTTATAAGTTTGTTTCCAACTCGATGTATTATTATAGAGTTTATTCAAATATGTAATCCCAGCAGATTCAGTAGTTGCTACATGATCTGCAACTACCACTGAGGCTATGACCATGTTATTTTCATCTAATTCTACAAAATAAGCCATTAGTTGATGTCCTTAAGCTGTATATGTTCCATTTACAAGAAATTTAATAATGGTGTAATCTCCAGTTTCAACTGGAGTTACTGCATTTGTATATGTCCCTGAATAAGAAGATGTTAGTATTCGTAAAATTACTACTCCATTTCCTCCATCGCCTCCATTACCAATACCTTGATGAGTTGAACCTGCACCGCCACCGCCAAGACCATCTGTGCCATCTTCACCCGGTTCATTGCCTGTTCCTCCACCTCCATCACCGCCTATTCCACCTAAAGAAGTGCCAGAGCTTTGTCTACCACCTCCACCACCTCCAGCATATGTAATGGCACTACCAGTAATACTATTTGAAACTCCATCGCCTCCAGTGCCTCCTCTTTCTCCTGTCCCAGTAGGGGAGCCACCAACTTCAGACGCTCCACCTCCACCGCCACCCGGGCCTTCTCCACCCCCATAACTATCGCCGCCAGCATAGCCCTCAACAGGAGAATATCCGCCCTTGTTACCAGCACTTCCGCTTGCGCCGTTAGTGCCATCTGAAGCTAGATTACCACCTCCACCAGATCCTCCAGTAGTAGAATAAGCGGCAGTTGAGCCACCAATATAAGTACCACCTCTACCACCACCAGACGAGGTAACTGTCGTGATGCCAGTTCCACTTAGAGAGGAATCGCCTCCTTCAGTGCTAGCAGTCTGATATACACCTCCACTACCACCCGCACCAATAGATGCCGTATAAGTGTTTCCCTTTGTTAACGTAATTGCTGTACCACCAAAATTTGTTCTGTAGCCACCAGCCCCTCCTCCTCCAGAATATATGCCGCCACCTCCACCACCTCCAGCGACAATCAAATATTCTATATCTCCATTATAGGGAACTTCACCACCAGCCCCAAACCCAATATACTGACCATAGAAATTAGCCATTACGCATCATTCTCCGCATCGGTTGTGAAGAAAAGTTTGATACCAAGTAACCTAGCATCTCCTGCCATATCATCATTCCCATCACTAACATCCCTAAATATTCTGAAGAAACAAATATCATTATCGGCAACTGTTCCTGCAATTGTCACTGCACCACTTTCAGCCGTTACTAATACTTCTTCTACTGCTCCTTGTGCATCATCAGTAACAACTACTGCCGTTCCATAAGCAACATCGATTGTAGAATTATCTGGTACACCAACACCTTGTAATCCCCAAGCAACACCAGTAGTAGCAGCTAATCCTGCCCACCATACTTGAAATGTTACTGTTCCAAGACCATAGGATTTCGGAAAACAAACTTGAAATTGTGCAGCTTCATCTGCATCTTTGTCAAAATCAAGAACGTGCATATCTGGTCTGCCAGCAGTAGTTTCAACGCTGGTTATAGCAGCACAACCATTAGAATCTGTAGGTCGCATAGCTAATGCAGGAATCCATATCGTTTGGACACCAACAGTTGCTCCGTGAACAAGATCAATCACTCCCTGAACAGTGTCCTTCTTTGTATTACCTGAATCTGTGGCATCTCCGTGAAGTATATAATCTGAGGCTGTTACAGTAGCATCGGTGAAATCCCCGACAAACGCATCCTTCATCAATGTTTCATCAATCTGATTTGTAGCGATATGGGCTGTATCTATACTTGTAGCTGCATAATGCTCACTATCAATTGCATCATCTGCAATATGAGCGTTATCTATACTTCCATCTGCATAATGTTCTGAATCTATAGCATCATCAGCTATATTAGCTCCTGCAACAGTATCTGCCCCAACTGGGGTTGCCTTAACAACACCCGAACCTCTACCTAAATTTTTACCTACTATTCCACTCATAGTTTATATTCCTTCTAAATTTATAATGTTTGTTCTAAGTAGCTAACACAAACATCAATATCTGATGAACTACCAGTAATAATAGATAAATGATCGGCTGCTTCCATTACAAATTTACTTGTATGTTCAAATGTTTCTTTAGCTGCAAGAGCTTGATCGAAATAGATATAAGTATCTGCTCCCGATCCTCCATCATCAATCAGTAATTTGAATGATTCTGCTGCATTTCCTGTTTCACATATAGTTACACTTAGAACAGTACAAGTTTTACCTGCTCCAACTGTCAGCAAAGCTTGTACTGAAGACGCATCTCCTCTAAATGTTGCTAATTTTAAAACTTCACTTGCCATAATTCATCTCCGTTAAAATCCCATGACTAAAGCTTTTCCTGTACTTGTAGTATATGAACTCCATGTTCCATCAATGACAGGGCTTGTTAATGTTTTGTTGGTTAATGTTTGAGTAGCATCAGTACCTACTAAAGTAGTACTAGCATCTGGAAATGTAAAAGTTCTCGTAGTACTGCCTGATATTGTTGAACATTGGAACTGAGCTTTCTTAGTTGTATCTGAATTATCTTGAAGAGTAAAATTATCATCATCAAGAGTTGAAATAGTAGCTGATTCAAGAGTGTCTATTTGTCCCTGAATACCTGAAGTTACCCCATTAAGATAACCAAATTCAGTATTACTTATAGTTCCATCATGAATCTTAGTGGCAGCAATACCAGCACTTCCATGAATATCAGCATTGACTATAACTCCTGTAGCTATTGCAACTACACCAGCATTACTGATAGTTATATCACCGGATACTGCTACATTATCAAAATCAGTTCCATCTGCAACTAAAATATGAGTATCAGTAGCAGCATAAGAGTCATCGAAAATAGCTATCTTAGCTCCGGTTACCGCGTCATCTGCTATTTTAGCTGTAGTTACTTGTCCTGCTGCAATATGAGCAGTATCTATACTACCATCAGTATAGTGCTCCGAATCTATGGCATCATCAGCAATTTTAGCACTTGTGATAGCATCCGCAGCTATCATGGCAGTCTCTACTGCTGTATTAGCTATCGTCAAAGCTCCAGCAGAATTGATAGTAGCATCTCCTGAGAGAGCTACACCAGCATAGTCTGTACCGTCAGCTACTAAGATATAACCTGATGTTGCAATAGCAGCATCATCTAGTAAATCTAGCTCATCTAAGGCTTCCTGGGCCATGTAGAATGCTTGTTTACTATCTGTATCTAAGTCAGACTCAGATAAGTTAGAACCATCTACATAGTCTACAAGTCTACTTGATTGACTCGTAGTTCTTTTGATTAAAACTACCTGATCTGCCGTAATATCAGCAGGATCACTTACTGTAACTAAGCTATCGTTATTCCAAGTAAAGGTTGCTGTCGCTCCATCTACTGTAATGGCTACATGAGTTCTACTTATAAATGGAAATGTTACAGCAAACTCTTGTGTATCTCCTGAAGCAACATATCTTACACTTGAATTAGCCATTTATTTGGGTCCTTGTCCTAAGTTAGTTAATGATTGAAATCCTGTTGGTCTTTCAGACATTGTTTTAGTATTCATTTCATATATTTTAAAATCTGCAGCACCCTTAATAAGTCTATCAAACTTTCCAAGAGCTTCATCTATTGCTACTTTTTTATTTTCATTAATTATATTTTCTAAAAGTAATAACTGCATACCTTCAGGCATGGATAAAAAACTTTTAGTTTTTACTGTTTTATTTAAAAGTTGATTACTTTTAGTCCATTTATCAATAATAAAGGATTTTTCTTCATCAGTTAAAGTAACTCCCATAACTTTATTAAGAGCTGAAGGCTGACTAACAGTAGATTCTAGTTCTCCTAATTTATTAATAAGAGGACTGGTAGATTGTTTAAGAACTGGAGAAGGATTAAGTAATGAATTAACTATATTATTAGTAATATCTAAATCTTGATTAACACCAGGATATTGAACTACATTTCCTGCTAAATCTTTCATAGCAAATCTATTACCCCAACCAAACATTACCTGATCATTAGCTTCTTGAAATACTCTTCCTATTGAATTTGATATATCATAAAATCTTTTACCTAATAAACTTTCACCTTCTTCAGATTCAACAGCTTGTAATTTTTCAGGTTTAACAGGATCTATTCCTCTAGTTAAATTACGTCTAATACTAGAAAATAAACTAGTACGAAGATCAATAAAGCCAGCAACACGTTTAGCAGTACGATTAAGTCCTCTACCGTCTGTACTAAAAAGATCCATAAGTTCTGTTATACCTTGAATATAACTTCTATCTTTTAGCATTTCAGCCATTCCTACTACACCAGCATTAATAACTTCATTATATTTTTCTTCAATAGCGTCTGATTGATCACCTCGTTCATATTGTCCTTGTAAATTAGTCATAGCTTTAGCCATATTAGCCATAGTAGCTGCAGATGCTAACATTAAACCATAAGGATCAAACCTATTATAATTTTGCCAACCATCACCAAAATTAACACTCCACCAATGTCTGCCACCCATTTGAGCCTCTAGGTTAGCTCTAAGTTTATGATCTCTAGGAGGAGCACCAGTAAAATTACCAGCAAAAGCCATTCCAAATAAGCCGGTCCAGATAACATAAGACGAAGCCATACGAGCCTCTGCTAATTCTTTAACACCTATATTAGTACTTCTCAAGTCAGCTTTAAGTGTATTACTAATTCTATTAAGGAGAGGAGTTCTATCTAAAGAAAACTGAAAAATATTAGCTGGAGTTTGAAAGAAAGGAATAAATATCCTAGAAATACCAGTTGGATCACGTTGATCTATAAATTGTTTTAAACTCTTAGCTACACCATCAACTAATTTTTCTTTTCCAAATTCATCTTTAACTAATCTATCAGGTAAAACATTAGTAAAAGTATTAACATCAGCAGCGTGTCTTGCTTGTTCTATAATATCTTCATGTTCAAATATATTATCAATAATATCTTTAGTTCTTTTTTGAATTGCTGCTTTATCTACTTCAGTTTCAAATTTACCTATTTCATGGCGAGCTTTTCTATAAGCTAAAGCTCTTTGTTCAGACCTATTAATTAAACTTTTAAAAGCTTCATCTGTAGATAATAAAAGTCTTCCTGGTAGATTAACAGCATTTCCTAAGTAATCTATAGCTTTACCTAAATTTCCACCAACATTAAAAGCTTCTTTACTAATAGCTCTATCTCTAACATTCATAAAGTCCATCTTATAGTGAGGATCAGTAGGACCATGTTTTATAGCTTTAAACAATGTTCTTAAAGCATCAGGTACTCCAGCTACATAATTCCATGCTAGTGTATTAACTTCTTTAAAATCTATATCTCCTTGACCTGTTATTTTAGTTTTAAGAGCAGCAAAAGCTCGTTCAAAAACACCAGAAATAATAGCTGAAGTTGTACCTAATGGATTAACTTCAAGAATAGTTTTAGCTGAAGAAAGAAGACCATTAATATATATCTCAGACCAAACTCTAAAAGTTTTAGCTGAATAAGAACGATCCATAGCAGCAAGTCTGGTACGCATTTGCTGAAAAGACATTTTATCAATATCAGCTAGTTCTGCAGCTTGGGCTTTAAGTTCAAATGCTTCTCTAATTTCTTTTTCTGATATAGCAGTTTTAAGTTTATCTTGATGAAATTTTATAGATTTTTGAATATCTTTTTCAATTTGTGTACGCTCTATTTCTGGAGCTTTATCAAAATCTTGTTTGAGTCGTTTTTCTATAACTTTATTAAGTCTTGTATTTAAAATTGCTACTCGTTTTTCTACTTCATCAAGAGGTTTAAGTTTAGCTATAAGTCTTGCACGTTCTCCCTCTAATTTTTTTATATCTACTGTAGTAGCTTTTTTCTTTTTAGGATCTTTAACTTTTCTAGGATCAATATCATCTCGTAACTTTCTTATGTCATCTGATAGTTTTTCAAATCGTTTACGAAGACGTAATTGTTCTTTAGCATTTCTTTTAAATTTATTAAGAGTAGTATCTCTATCTTGTCTAATTTTTTTAAGTTCAGCCCTAGAAACTTCAATTTCTTTTAACTGTTCAGGAGAGGCTACATCTTTAAGAGGCCGTTGTTTAGCAAAAGGAGCACCCCTTTCAGGTCTTTTCATACTAGCTTTAAGTTTTTCTAGTCTAGTTAATTCTGCTGCGACTCGTTTACCTGTAGGAGTTTCTTTTAATTTATGAACTTTAAACTTTCTTTTTCTACCTCTTTCTTTTCCTTTAACTATTCTACTAACTTTTCCTGTAACTTCTACAACAGAACCTGTAAGATCTACAGAAACATCTTGTTTACCTGTAGTCTGAGCTGAAAATTCTTCTAATTCAATTTTATCTAATCTTTCTAATTTTGAACTACCTGCAGCAGCTCTAATAGAAACTTCATTAGCTGGACTAATAGCCCTTTTTTGTAATTCTTTTTTTATTATATCTTCATTTTCTATTGCTTTAGTCTTTTTACCATGTGCTCTAAGTGCATCACTAGTAGCTTTAGATAAACCAGCTCCATTAAAAAGTAAAGCTTGTTCTATTTGCCAAGCTTCATCAAGTAAATCTTTATTAGCTCTAGTAGGATTTTTAGAAAACTGAGTATTTAATTTAGCTATTTTTCTTGTTTGAACGGCTGATAAGGCTTTAACAGTACCAATATAAGGAATAGAATCTCTGACATTTCCAACAACTAACTGAAGTTGTTTAAGAATTTCCTGTTTACCATCATCAGTTGTAATAATAAAATCATCTATCATATCATCAATAACAACATCAAAATCTTCAGTAGCTATTTCTGGTTTAGCTTTAATTTTGACATCAATACGTTTTGATATGTATTGAATCATGTTCATCATGTTATGTGATTCACCAGATTTTAACAAATTAAATGATAAAATTTTGTCTAAATCTTGATCTGGTATTTTTTCATTATTAGCAAGTTTATCAAACATTTTCCTGATGTCTTCTGGCATTTCAGGAATAAGTTCTTCGTTACTTTCAAATCCTTGCTTATAATCTTCTTTAAATCTTTTGTTTGACTGTAAAATTGCTTCTTCTTTAGAAGGTAGAGGCTTAGAAATAAGCTCTTCTATTTTATCAGTTTCCCCACTTTGTCTTACTTTATCTAATATTTCTACTTGGTCTACTGCTAATTCATCAGCAGCTTCTTTTAATTCGGAATCAGGCTTTCCACGTTTTCCTTTAATTCCTTTATAAACCCATCCTGTAGCTCTAATTAATTCGTTTACAATTGCACCAGATAATATTCCAGAAACAGCAGCTTTAAGTCTTGCTATTGATTCTGGATCAGCATCTTTTTGTGCTAAAAATTCTTTAACTACTGCACCTACTTTACTGTCTTTAGATATAACACCTATAGATAAAGCAAAATTAGCAGCATTAGGATCTTTAGGATCAAAACCAAAAGCATCAGATACTGCACCAGCAGCTCCAGCAGCCACTATTTCTCCTGCTCTAGTAAGCTTAGATGACTTTTGAAAAAGATTAGCCATTTTTAAACCAATCTTAAAAGCTCCACTAGCAGGAATAAACCAAGTAGAAAACTGACCAAGACCTCTAGCTATCTGATCTCCTATTTCATCCGGTTCTGGAATATTCCAGGCGTTATCTTCAAGAACTCCTAATGTTTGTCCTCCTTCTTCAACAGCTTTAGCTACACCTAAACCTAAATGTTTACCAAATTCAGTAAATTCATCAAACATACTTTTTTGGTTGTTAGCTATAGCGTGTGCTTCTTGTTCAATTATAGGAACTGATTCTTCTCTAAGAGCTTCTTGTACGTTATCAGCAGCAAAATTAGGAGAATCTTCATAACGATTTCTGGCTGCTCTATTACTAATATAACTAGATCTTATTTGATCTGTAATACTTTGAGTTGTTTCTTCTACTTCTTCTGTCATTTAAATACACCTAATTTACTGGCTTTTTGCATATAATCTCTAGTTTCTGTAGGTAAATGAGGTAGAACTTCTGCAAATTTATTTTTATTATTAGCTAGTTTTCTTGCTTTTGCCATGCTTTTTGTTGAACTATTATATCTAGCAAAAGCAAACTTTAAAGGATAATCAGTATTTTTAAATTCAGGTAATAATTCTCTTTCTATTAATACTGATGCTGCTTTTATTCCTTCTTCATTGTCAGTCATTATTTTTTCTGCTGACTTAAAAATCTTAGGATAATTTTTTACCATACCTCTAGCAGTAGCTGGCATAAATTGTGCTATACCTTTAGCTCCTTCACTACTCTCTTTTATATTTTTACCTAAAGAAGTTTCAAGCGTTAATATTGCTTTTAAAACTTTAGGATCACCACCTGTCTCTTTAGCTACTTTATTAATTAAATCTTTTATATCTGGTTTAGAAGTAATTTTAGAAACTTTTCTAGCAGTAACTTTTGATTGAGCAGGTACAGTTTTAGAAGTAATTATATCTGTAGGTTCTATAGCTTCTAAAGGACGTAATCCTTTCCGAGTATCCGTCTCCCCTATAAAATCCTCAGAAAAAGTTTCTAGGGTTGGACTAAAGGGAGCAATATCAATTGTATCAGGACCAGGTTTTGTAGAACTAACTTCACTTGATTTTGTCTCCTTAGATTTAGGAGCTACTATATCTAAAAATTGTTGAGTACTTTTTAATTCGTGTTTAATAGCAGGTTTATCATCAAAAATAGAAGCTTCATCTAAAAAGTCAATAAGTCTTTCTCCTCTTTTTTCAAGTTCTTGAAAGAAACCTGCTACTCTTTTCATCGGATGAATTTCTTCAGCTTTTTCAGTTGGTTTTTCTTCTTTAAGTTTAGGTTTAGGTTTAGATACTTCACCTAAAACTCTATATCTTACTGAATATTTATCTATTTCTTTATCTAATTGTTTTATTATAGGATCTGGTAAACTTTTTAAAGTTTCTTGTAAGACTGTCTGACGAACTGCATCTGGATTTCTTTCCGCTACTTTTTTAATATATTCTTTATCTATCTTGGTTGCCTTATCAGGATCTTTAAGAAATTCAGTTACATCTTTAGTTTCTTCTTTTACATATTCTGGTGGGTTTCTTATTAAATTATTAGTTTGTATGTAAGATTTATTATGAAAAGCTGCTTCATGTAATTGAGCAGTTATTCCTGTACCTACTGACACATCTCCTTCTTGTAATTCAGGTACTTCTCTAAAAAAAGGAGGTTTATTATTTTCAACATTTCGTAAAAACGTAAAAATTTGGTCATTAAAATCTTTAGTAAATGTTCTAATATCTGGATCTTTATTCTCAATAGCTGCTTGTCGAGAAGCTTGTGTAGCTCTACTATCAAAAACATCTCTAATAGATTGTAAAGCCATTAATAAATCTGCTGCTTTTGTAGCACTAACTCCTTTATTTAATAAAGAAGCTCTAAATGCAGCTACATTAATTTCACCGGTCTGTAAATCAACAGTCATTTTAGCACTTAAACTCTTGTTTAATAATGAAACAAGTTGTCCATTAACAGTTTTTATAGCCTTGGTATGTTTATCAAAAGCAATTGTTGTTTGATTTTTTTCTTTTTCTATATAAGGACTAAACTGTTTATAATCTCTAAGATCTATTCCTTTTTCTATCATAGCAATCTTAACATCAGATTCATCTGGAGCTATAGTACCAAAATATATTGATTTTAATAATTGATTACCTTCTGGACTATCAAAAGTATGTTTACGATTTTCTATATATGTATCAACATTTGTTTGAATTTTATTAAGTTTTGCTATATCTGTTTCACCATGCTGTTTAGCTAACTCTGCTGCTTGTTGTCCATTACCACCTCTTGCTGTAAGGTCAAGTACAGCTTCATTAATACGTTTATCTCTTAAGTCGTTTGAAGCTTTATTATCATCTTTTATTTGTTTAAAATATGCTGCACTTTTTATTTGATAAGCATCATATATTTTTTTAAATTCTTCAGCATCTTTACCTTTACCAGAATATAAATGACCGTAAGTAAAACCTTCGCTATTAAAAGGTTGTTTCATAAGGTTTTCAATAACTGAAGGTACTCCTAATATATCCCCATTAACCGTAAGAGTTTTAAAAAGTAATAATTTTCTTTCTTCAACAGGCATTTTTGGAAAAAGTTTTTTAAGATCTTTACTATTATTGTTAATCCATTTATCTGTAAAAACATCAGTTAATTTAAGTTCAGTACCTTTAAATATGTTTGATTTTTTAATATATTCAACGGCTTCATCAATTTGATTTGAAGCTGCTTCAATAGCTTGAACGTGCATTACATCATCTGCAACTTTATATATATCTTTTTTAACTTCTTGCTGTAATTCTTCTATTCTAGTTTTATGCTTTTGTGCAATTAACGGATTAGAAATAGTAGCTAAAGATCTTTGTAATAAATCTTTTGAATAGTGATCTATAAAATCAATTTTTTCTGATGCTGGTGTCACCAAACTATT
>Ga0008649_10001573_pt1 | contig 17684 bp, 15 predicted proteins | sample SaaInlV_130m_DNA_2_FD_66601 | JGI IMG/M metagenome (GOLD analysis project Ga0008649, IMG submission 66601) | Marine microbial communities from expanding oxygen minimum zones in the Saanich Inlet - SI037_S2LV_130m_DNA | ecosystem: Environmental > Aquatic > Marine > Intertidal zone ... | reverse complement strand
GGCCGGCTTTAGGACCGGCGACTACCAGTTTGATAAGCGCATCAAATACGGCGTGCTGGCGCTGGGGCTGGTGCTGTCGGCGGCCACTGGATCGGTGATCATCGCCGCCATCTATCCGCCCGCCATCGTCGGGCGCGAGGCCTATTTCGGTATCGCCGTCGGCGGCTTTGGCGCCGGCATGGTATTTTTTCTTGGCACGTTGTTGTTCGATCTTCTGGTCTCGCGGCGGGGTTTTTGCCGCTACCTGTGTCCCGGCGGCGCGCTTTATTCGCTGCTCGGTCGCTACCGGGCACTGCGCATCCAGCGCATTGTGGAGAGCTGCAACGACTGCGCCAAATGCAATGTGGTGTGCGAGTTCGGCCTTGATCCATTGCGCGACGGCTTCGGTCAGGAATGCACCAACTGCGCCGCCTGTATCGCCGTCTGCCCCACCGATGCGCTCACCTTCACCGTGGGCTTCCGCGATCACCCTGCGCAAGGGCCGGGTCATCTGGGCCGCCAGTACAAGCGCGAAAGCGGAGCGGATTTCGAAGAGGCTGCGGAATGACGCGGCGCGGCCTCCTTAAAAAACTATCTGCCGGCGCAGCTTTGCTCGGCATTGCAGCCCTGCCGTTTGGGTTTGCGCGGCTGCTGGCGCCGGCCGGGGACAGGCCGATCCCACGGCGCATCGATATCGCCAACAAGATTAAAGCACGGCGCAATTATCTGCGCCCGCCGGGCGCGCTCAAAAGTGAAGCCGCCTTCACCGCCGCCTGCATCGGCTGCGGTCTTTGCGGCGAGGTGTGCCCGCCCCGCTGCATCAAGTTTCATAAATCCGGCGGCGGCACCCAAATCAACACACCCTATATCGACGCGTCGGAAAAAGGCTGCATTCTGTGCAACAAATGCATGAACGTCTGCCCCACCGAAGCGCTGACGGTGGTCAAGCGCACCGAAATCAATATGGGTGTTGCCCGCATCGACCGCGCCGCCTGTTACCCCTGGGTCGACAAGGGCATCTGCGGTGCCTGCGTCAGCATTTGCCCGCAAGGCAAATCGGCCATCGCCTACAAACACTGGAACCAGTACCGCCCGATCGTCAAAGACGGCTGTGTCGGCTGTGGCCTCTGTGTCGAAGTATGCCCGCATCCGAGCCAGCCTATTTGGATTGTGGCGCGCCCGGAAAAAAGTAAAATTCAGCAAGGAGCCTGATCATGACCCTGAAATGGATCACCAGAGCCGCCGGCATTATTTTGGTAATGATGACCGCCACCCTGTTTGCGGACGCTGTGCTGGCGCATCATGTGCTTGGCCGACCGGCCTATGCGCTGAACGAAGATTCGAACACGCCGCCGGCCCTGCAGGGGGAATCGGAAATCGGAGAATTTTCCGTGACCTATATGATTTACCCGGCCTTTCCGAAACCGAACGAGCCGGGGCGCATCAATCTTCACATCAAGCACCGGGATACGGGCAAGTCCTACCAGGGCAAAGTTGCTTTCCACACTAAGGACGATGGCTGGTTGTCGATGATCGGGCTTGGCGGCGCGCCGGCAAGATTGGGCGCCCAGCCGAACGACGACAATGTCTACCGGCAACGCTATGTCTATCATGAAAACGGCGATTATATGGTCAGCGCCAGCTTCGATGCGGGCGGCGAAACCTATGTGCTCGATCTGCCTTTGCGGGTCGGGCCGGCGCCGGCGTTCGGGCCCATCGGATTGGTTGTCGGGCTTTTGATATTCATACTGTTCGCAGTCAATGTGATCCAAAGACGCCGCGCCGTAAGCGGCAAAATCCGCCAGGCCAACGAATTGGGGCGCTGACCGGTACCCGGGCTAAGTGAATTGCCAATTTAAATGGTCGCGAAAATTGGGTAGGGTAAGCTTACTTGTGCTGCACCGGCTCAAGGATGGCTTATAAAAATTGGCGGCCGAAGTATGAATGTTCGCGCTTGGTTGGAGGGGTTTGGCTTAGAGGAGCATGCCGCCGCATTCGACGAGAATGGGGTGGATGGGGACCTGCTTGCGGAGCTGACGAACGACGACCTCAAGGACCTGGGAATTCAAAAGCTCGGCGACCGCAAGCGTCTGCTGAAGGCGATTGAGAAGCTTGCGGGTGATGGCCCGCCCCTCGAACCTCAAATCATTACGGCGCCGCCTCCCGAAGGTGAACGTCGTCAACTGACCATATTTTTTGCCGATCTTTCCGGTTACACCGAGCTTACGGATGCGCTCGACGCCGAAGAGCTTCACGAACTGATGGGGTTTGTCTTCGATTCCATAGACCGGATTATCGAGGACCATGGCGGTACCGTGCACCGCCATGTGGGCGACGAAGTCATGGCGTTGTTCGGCACTCCCGTCGCCCATACCGACGATCCCATGCGGGCGGTGCGCGCCGCGTTCGAGACCCATAGAGCAATGACGGCGCTCGGCATTAAGCAAGGCCGGAACCTTGCCGTTCATATCGGCATTGCCAGCGGCAGCGTCATCGTCGCCGGGCAGGGCACGGAAAATCCCGAGGATGTGACCGGTTATGCGGTCACCGGCGCCGCCGCCAATCTCGCCGCCCGCCTCAACAGTTTGGCGGACCCTGGCGAGACGATCATATCCGATACCGTCCATCAGGTCGTTGAAGCAGAGATCGATTGCAGCCCGCTAGGCGAGACAGCGGTCAAGGGATTTGAAAAACCCGTGGTTCCGTGGCGGACATTGGCCGTGCGTTCGGATGGGGCGGCACGGTCGCAATCCCCGCTGATTGGCCGGCGGGCCGAAACCGCCCAGTTTAATGGCGCACTCCAATCTTGCCGGGAAACAGGCATGGGCCAGGCGATGTTGGTGCGCGGCGAGGCGGGAATGGGGAAAACACGGCTGGTCCGTGAATTTGAGGCCAATGCTGAAAAATTGGGGTTTGCCTGTCATAAGAGTCTCAACTTTGATTTTGGTGTCGGCGAGGGCCAAGACGCCATTCGCACACTGGTATACAGCCTGCTTGGCGTTGCCGCCGACAGCGATATTCCGGCGCGCGAGGCCGGAGCGGCAGTGGCCCTTGACGGCGAACTGTACGCGCCCGACCAACAGGTATTCCTCAACGATCTGCTTAATCTGCCGCAGCCGGCCGAACTACAGGGCATTTATGACGCCATGAACAACGCGGCCCGCCACCAGGGCAAACATGCATTGCTCACTGGGCTGATACAATGTTTGAGCCGCCGCCAGCCGCTGCTATTGGTGATCGAAGACGTTCATTGGGCCGACGGTGAGGCCCTTTCTGATTTGGCTCAAATTACGATTGCGGTGCAGGAAAGCCCAGCATTGCTGGTGATGACGTCGCGTATCGAGGGAGACCCGCTGGATCAATCCTGGCGCAGCCGCGCCGGCGGTGCCCCATTATTGACCATCGGTATTGGCCCGCTTCGCCAGGCAGAGTCAGCGCAAATGGCTGCGGCCTTTGCCAGTGCAATCGATGAATATGCCCAGAACTGCATTGAGCGGGCCGGCGGCAACCCTTTGTTTCTAGAGCAGCTTCTCCGGAGCGCCGAGGAAAGTAGAGACGGCGACGTGCCGGCGACGATCCAAAGCCTGATCCTGACGCGTATTGACCGGCTTGCAGGACCGGACAAAGGGGCGCTGCAGGCGGCATCGGCCATTGGTCAGCGCTTCGCACTGAATACGCTGCAAGCACTGGTGGACGACCCCGAATATTCTTGCGCCAAGTTGATTGAACACAACTTGGTGCGTCCCGACGGTGATGACTATTTGTTTGCCCACGCGTTGATACAGGAGGGCGTGTACGCTTCGCTGCTTAAAGACAGGCGGGGCCGGCTGCATCTTGGCGCCGCCAAATGGTTCGCGGATCGCGATCCTATGTTGCACGCCGAGCACCTGGACCGGGCCGACGATGTGGGCGCGGCTGCCGCCTACCAGCATGCGGCGGCTGTGCAGGCCCAATCTTACCATTACGAGCAGGCCTTACGTTTGATCGAGCGGGGGTTGGAGCTGGCGGCGGAAGGAGCGGACAAGTTCCAATTAACCTGCATGAAAGGGCAAATGTTGCACGATTTGGGCTCCATCGAGCCGTCTGTCGAGGCCTATAACGAGGCCCTTGAATTAGCCGAAGATGATATTGGCCGATGCCGCGCCTGGCTTGGCCTGGCGGCCGGATTACGCATCGCGGACCGCTACGATGAGGCCCTGGAAATTCTTGGCAAGGCCGAAGTGGCCGCCAGCGGCAACGGCCTGGTTCGCGAAAGCGCCGAAATTCACCATATTCGCGGCAACCTGTATTTTCCCATGGGCCGTTTCGAGGACTGCGCCGCCGAGCACGAGAAATCATTGGAGTATGCCAAGCAAGCCGGCTCGGCCGAGGCGGAAACGAACGCTCTTGGTGGTATCGCCGATGCAAGCTATGTCGCTGGACGGATGGCCACCGCGCATCAATATTTCGGCCGCTGCGTTGCGGTGGCACGTCAAAACGGATTTGTTGGCATAGAAGTGGTCAACGGGTCCATGGTCGGCTTTACCCGGATATATCTGAACGAGCTCAGCGAAGCCCTTGAAAATGGACTAACGACAATCGTCACTGCTAGAAAAGTTGGGCACCAGCGGGCCGAAATGCTTGGCGAAGTTTTGGCTTCGCAGGTATTATTTGTGATGGCCGATCACGCTGGGACCCGCCAGCACAATAGCCGGGTGATGGAGCTCGCCGGGCAGCTTGGAGCACGCCGTTTTGAGGCTCAAGGCCTCATATACGAGGGAAAGCTGGCTCTGGTTGAGGGTCGGCGGGATGTCGCCATCAAGCATTTGGAGGCCGCTCGTGCGATAAGCGAAGATGTCGGCCATGGCTTTGCGGGTCCGGGGATCATGGGCGCGCTCGCCCTCAGCCTCGACGAGCCGGACGCAAAATATGACGCATTGGACGAAGGTGTGCGCATGCTGGAGGCCGGTTCCGTCAGCCACAATCATTTCCTGTTCTATCCCGATGCAATTGACATTTCTCTCGATGCAGGAGATTGGGACCGTGCCGAGGGCTATTGCGCCGCGCTTGAAGAATTCTCCCTTGCAGAGCCCCTGCCATGGAGCGAATTCTACATCGCCCGTGGCCGAACATTGGCGGCTTTGGGGCGGAACCGCCGGGATCAGGAACTAACGCAGGAGATGGAGCGCCTCTGCAATCTGGCTGCGCAAGCCAATATTGCGACGGCATTACCCGCTCTGCAAGCGGCTCTGATATCCTTATGAGCGAGGAGCACACGAAATGAGCCTGAGCCGGCGGGAATTCTTTCGCTTCGGTCTGCAAAATGCCGCCAAGATGGCGGGCGATGCGGTGGTGGGCAAGCTGGGGCTGGAAGGGGACATCATCCGCCCGCCCTTTGCGCTGGCCGAAGCGGCGTTCCTGGATGCCTGCACAAAATGCGACGCCTGTATCGAGGCTTGCGCCTACGATATCATCTTCAAATTGCCAGATGACATGGGCGGCAAGCGCGCTGGCACGCCGGTTCTGGATTTGGCCGTTGCGGGCTGCCATCTCTGTGCCGATTGGCCTTGCGTCACTGTGTGTGAACCGGCGGCGCTGAAATTACCGGAAGCCGATGCGGATGAGGCGCCGCCCGCACCGAAGCTGGCCGATGCGGTGATCATCACGGAAAGCTGTCTGCCTTACGCGGGGCCCGAATGCGGTGCTTGCCGGGATGCCTGCCGGGTGCCCGGCGCGTTGAATTGGGAGCAGGGGATCAAGCCGGTGATCGACAATGACGTCTGCACGGGTTGCGCCCTTTGCCGCGACGCTTGCATCACCGATCCGAAATCCATCGATATCAGGGCGGTCGCTATTCCATTTTCCGAATGAACTTCCAGCCGGCATACATGACAGCGCAACCAACCAGCAGGCCAAGGCCTACCAATACCCACAACATGATGCTCTCCCCTTTGCGCTTCGATGCATCATTGAAACACAAATTGGCCGTAACGGGCGAATTTTCATTTCGCTTTTGTATAGGCGATGGCTTCGATCTCGATCAGCATGTCGTCGTTCACCAGTTTCGAGACCTCGACCATGGTGGAGGCCGGGCGGGTCTTGGTGAAATATTCGCGCCGGATTTCGTGAATGGCGTCGAAGTCATCCATATTGGTGATGTAGACCGTGACCTTGGCAACGTCCTCCAAGGTGGCGTCCGCCTCGGCCAGGATTTTCTTCAAGTTCTCTAAGATGTGGCGGGTCTGCGCCTTGATGTCATTGGGTGCAAAGGTCGAGCCATCGGCCGCGCGGCTGGTTAGGCCGGACACCTGGATCACGTCGCTGCCCGCCGGCACGCGGGTTGCCTGAACAAAGACGCCAACCGGGTCGCTCAATTCATCGCAGTGCAAAATTTCATGGGCCATGGGAAACTCCTGATGAATGCGTTAGCCGACGAACTGCAATATCCAAAGCGAGAGCGCCGGCACATAAGTAATCACCAACAATGCCCCGATGGCCAGCAGGATGAACGGCAGTAGGCCCGGATAAAGGCTCGACAGGGGCACCCGGAAAACCGCTTGGGCGACGAAGATGTTAAAGCCGAAGGGCGGCGTGAAGGTGCCGATGGTGAGGTTCAAGATCGCGATCAGACCGAAATGGACCGGGTTGACGCCGACCGCCAGGGCCACGTCGGCCAACAGCGGCGTCAGCACCAGGATCGCCGAGACGGTGTCCAGAACCGTGCCGACGGCCAAGAGGAATATATTTATGATCAGCAAGATCGCCCAGGCCGGCATTTGCAGATCGGAAATGAAATTCACCGCTTCAGCGGACGCGCCCGTGACGGTCAGGAGCCAGGAATACACCCCCGATGCGGCGATGATGATGAACACCTGGGCCGTCAGGTATACCGAATGGGCCGCGATATCGAACAGCTCCCGAATGTTCACTTCCCGGTAGACAACCATGCCGACGAAAATGCCATAGACACAGGCGACGCCCGCCGCCTCGGTCGGCGAAAATATGCCGGAATAGATGCCGCCCAAAATGATCGCCGGCGCGCCGATGGCCCAAAGGCCGTCCCGGGACGCCGCTACAAAGCGCGCAAAGGACATCGGATCGCCTTTGCCGATTTGCGCGCGCCGGGCATGGATGTAGATGTAGGTGCCGAACACACCGGCCAGCAGAAAGCCGGGTATGATGCCGGCGGCGAACAGATCGATGATCGAGGTTTCGGTGGCAAAACCATAAAGGATCATGGCGATGGACGGCGGAATGATATTGGCGATGGCGCCGGCGGATGTCAGCATGCCGGACGCAAACCGCTCCGAATAGCCGGCGTTGCGGAGCGGCTTGTAGGTGATGGTGCCGACGGCGGCGACGGTGGCGGCGGTAGAGCCGGATATAGCACCGAACACGGTGGCCGTGCCGAGGGCAGTCAGCGGCAAGTTGCCGCGCACCCCGCCCAGCATGGAGGACACCCAGGCCAGCAGCCGAGCGGAAACGCCGCCTCGCAACATAATTTCGCCGGCAAAGATAAAGAACGGCACCGCCAACAGGGCAAAGACGCCGATGGAGCCGAACATCTGCTGATGGATGATCATCGGCGGCACGTCGAGGAAGAACAGCAAAATAACTGTGGAGGTTCCCAGCAAGACCAGGAAGATAGGCATGCCGGCGATCAGCAATACCAGCGGCAACCCAACCATGGCCAAGGTCAACATGCGTTCATGCCCCGCATGTCCCTAAAAGCGGCCGCGGATGTAGGACCGGGTGCGAACAATAACCGCCAGGACCATGAGCGAAAGACCGACCAGCAGCGCCGAATGGGGGACGGTCAGGGGCAGGGCGACGGTGGTCGAGACCATGCCGGTTTCGGCAAACGCCGATACGACGGCGTAGGACTGAACCGCGACGAACGTGCAGACCGACAAAAATACCAGCACCGTTGCCGCGTTGACGATTTCCCGCCACGGGCTTTTTAGCCGCGCGGAGAACAAATCCATGCGCAAGTGATCGCCGTTGAAGGTGATGGCGATAACGGCGATGGCGGTGGACCAGAGGACACCGAAGACCAATATCTCCTCGGCCCAAAAAAGTGCAAAACCGAAGAAATGACGGGTGATGACATTGACAAAATTGACAGCGATGCCGGCCAGCAGCGCGGTGCCGACGGTGAGACGCGGTAGCGTAACGAAGATATATTTGAGCGCCGGATGGGGCGGGGGTTCTGGTATGCGTTTCGCCACGTGATCCGGTCCAGATTCGGATTCGCGTTCCCGATTATCGGGCTCCGCTGCCTCTCCGTTGGCCATTCAAATGCCCCCCAATTGGCCGGGGCGGGCCTGAATCAAACCCGCCCCGCCTAGGAGATCAGTACTTTTTGCCGGTGGCGTGAACGCGCTTATAAAAAGCGTTGAGTGACGGATTGCTTTTGGTGACATCTTCGCCGACGCTGGCTAGCTTGCTCTGCAGAATTTTCTGGTCAGCGGCCGGCAGTTCTACCAATTCGCCGCCGCTCGACTTCCATTTATTTATCATGAAGTTTTCCGATTTGTCGGAAAAGGCGGTGGTGCGGGCCTGCAGCTTGTTGCCTTCCTCGATCACGATCTTCTGCAGATCGGCGGGCAGCTTGGCGAGCCATTTGCTGCTCACCAGACCGGCCGACAGGATCAACGAATCGTTGGTCACGGTCAGGGTCTTGGCGACTTTTGCAAAGCCGAACACTACATAGACGACAGTGCCGCTCATCGTGCCGTCGATGACGCCGCGCTGCAGCCCGGGAACCACTTCGGAGAGCGGCATCGGAACCGCGGTGCCGCCCAGGCGGCGCATGCGTTCCCGCTCGGCGGGCGTTGCGTTGACGCGCATCTTTTTGCCTTTGAAGTCTTCCAGGCGGCGGATCGGGTTTTTGGCAAAGTAATGCGCCGTGGAATGGGGGAAAACCGATACCGGCACCACATTCTTGTCGAGGCCGATGGTGCGAATTTCCTTGTTCAACTCCGGGTCCTGGAGGGCTTTTGCCGCGGCGGCTTTGTTTTTGAACAGGGTCGGGATCGAGAACACGCCAAACTTGGGATCGATGCCGACGAAGAAGTCCATGGGCGCGACCACCGATTCGATGGTGCCAAGCTGTACGCCTTCGACCATGCGGGTGATATTGCCGAGCTGGCTACGGGTGAAGACCTTCACTTCGATGCGGCCCTTGGAGCGCGCCTCGATGGCCTCTTTCATCCAATCGGACCATTGATGCTGGACGTCCTTAAACGTGCCGAGGCCGATTTTCATGGTGAATTCGGCTGCCGATGCGGGGTGCCATGCCATCGCTCCCGCGATAAGGGCGCTGGCGGCGGTTAAGGTAATATGTTTGGTGAAATTCATGACGTTCCTCCGGGTTTTCTGTTTGGCGTTATATGTTTGCTTAGATAGGTTGGTGCCAATTTTAATTATTTGGGATGATTGATTTTAGGCTTGGTGTCCATTGTAAATCAGCACACCGGCGTTGAGTCTAGTAATTTATTATTGATAGACTTGGCCGGACTTTACGTTTGACTGGCGCCGAAGGGATGGAACCGTAATGGCATTAATTGGAATAGAAAAACTTGTTTTCGGCGTCGAAGATTTGGACCTCTGCAAGAAATTCTGGCGCGACTACGGCATGGCGGTGATCGAAGAGACGCCCGATCATGGCCTCTACGCCACCACCTCCAACGCCAAAGTGGAGGTGCGCAAATTCGGCGATCCCGCCCTACCGGCGGCGGTGGTCGAAGGCTCCACGGCGCGCGAAACAATCTGGGCGGCGACCGACCAGGCATCCGTTGATGCCCTCGCCGAGGACCTGGCCAAAGACCGGGAGTTGCGCGTCGATGACGACGGCACCATTCATACCACGGACCCGGAAGGCTACGGCATCGGCTTTCGGGTTACGGAGCGGGTGGAGCTTGCCGATCCCGGCACCAAATACAACGCGCCGGGCCGCGAAGACCGCATCAATGAACTGGCCACATTCTATGACGGCGCCACGCCCCGGCATCTGGCGCATGTTGTGTTTCTGGTAGCCGACAATGAAGGCACGGCGAAATTTTATCAGGACCGCCTCGGCTTCAGGCTGACCGATGCCTATACGGATCGGGGCAAGTTCCTGCGCTGCGACGGCGCCATCGATCATCACAATATATTCCTGATGCATGTTCCGGGGCAGATGGGCTTCCACCATTGCGCGTTCGAATTGCGCGATATCCACGAGGTGTTCGGCGGCGGGCTGCGCATGAACGAATTGGGCTGGAAGACCCATCTGGGTCCGGGCCGGCACAATGTGACCTCGGCCTATTACTGGTATTTCCGCAATCCGTCGGGGGGCGCGGCGGAGTATGGCTTCGATACGGACCGCCTCGACGATGCCTGGGAAGCGCGCATGATCGAGCCGACCGACGGCGCCTTTGCCGAATGGTCCCTGGAAGACGGCTTCGGCCGTTTTGCGGGCCTGCAACGGGGCGTAAAACCGGCGGACGCTGCCTAGAAAAAATTCCGATCCGCCGCCGCTTGGGTGGATTGAGCGCCTGGAAATAGAAAACGGGGAGGCGTTTTTCAGGCCTCCCCGTTTCGTTCATATCCGATTGGTATGTTACGGGATCGGTTTGTACGCCGTCTCTTTATCGGTGGCGGAAACAAATCCATATTTGCCGTAAATGCCCTGGGCCGCCTTGGTTCGCAAGTAGCCCACATAATGCATGCCGTTGGATTGGTTGCGCCCGGCCTTCAAGACGCCGATCGCATAGCCAACCACGCCGCCCTTGTTGAGGGGCGCCGGAATGGCGACGCCGTCGATGGCGCGGCCGTGCTTTTTGGCTTCGATGATTTCCGTGGTCCAGACAATGCCCACATCGGCGGTGCCTTTTTCGATGCGGTCCGGGGTTTCCCGGTGATGGCGCTTGGTGAACCAGGTTTCGCCCTTTTTCGCCCAGCAGCCGCGGCAATTGGCGCCGTCGGTAACCTGTTTATGAATACCCAGGTCCTTAAGCATGGCCGAGCCGTAAAACTTGAATATGCCCTCGGTCAGCGGATTGGGCAGGGATTTGACCAGATCGGTGCGGGCCAAGTCCTTGGCGCCCTTGATGCCCTTGGGGTTGCCCTTGGCGATCATCAGCTCGAGCTTGTTGTGGGTATAAATCTTGTAGCGGTCCATCATGCCCTTGGCTTTGAGTTTTTTTAAGTGCCCGAGATTGACGCTGGCAAACACGTCCGGGTTCATCGCCGTTTTCTGGTCATTGATCATGCCCTGTTTCAGGATTTGACCCTTGAAAATCTGCCCGGGCGGTATGGTCTCCACATAGACGCTTTTGATGGATTTATGTTTTGCCAGAAAGTCCTGGACCAGCTCTTCCATAACCATGAATTGATTGCCGGCCAGATAGAGTACTAGATCGGCGGTATAGGAATCTCCGATCTGGCCATAGGCAATTTTGCCGCCTTGATAAAACGTCCGGTAATCCTTGTTGTGACCCGCATCTTCCGCCGCAAAGGCTTGCCCACCAAATAGAATTACGAGGCCAAATACGATGGCTGATACTGTCGATTTCATTGTGAACATTGGAATCCTACCCCTATTTAACAATTTAATTAAGTAGAAATTACGTTGCGCGGGAAACAAACGCAAGTCCCTTTAGTTCTCCCTGGAATTAGGGTCTTGGGGGCAGGAAGGGGCAATGGTGCCGTGGAAAAATACGCATCTCGCCCAGGCAAGCAGCGTATAATACCGAAATCTATGTTAAAATAAATGGTGGGCGATACTGGACTTGAACCAGTGACCCCCGCGATGTGAACACGGTGCTCTGCCAAACTGAGCTAATCGCCCTTCGATGGCCGCATATAATGTGGCCGGGGCGCACCTGTCAAGAATGGTGGCTCCGCCTAGATGCGTTCCAGCAAATGCAGCCCGCGCCGGCGGTCGATCAAATAGATGATACCTGCTTCGTCCTGAAAGACATCGTTGCCGAGGGGCTTATCGAAGCCTTCCGGCGCATCGGGCACGAACGAGGCCACCTCTTTCGGCGCGTGCGGATCGGCAATATCGACGACGCGCAGCCCGTTTTCGAACCAGGTTACCGGAATTTCGGTTGAGCGCACCACTTCCACCGGCTGGTGGCAGCCGGTTTGCACCGGCATCGGCGTGCCGGTGTCGAGGCCATCGAGCTGGAACGATGCGAACGGCATCGGGTTTTCCACGTCCGAGACATTCACCATCCAAAGATGTGCCGGGCCGGACGGTTTGGTCTTGGCCACGTCTTCATCGGCGACCAGCATCACGTCCATGCCGCGCAACGGGAACGGGATCGGCAGGCACGTGTGGGTGGGAACGCCGGTGGTCTTGGTCCAGGACATGCGCGACAGACACGTGGGATTGGACATGTCCGAAATATCCAGAATCGCCCAGCCGGCGTGCCAATAGCTGACATACAGCTTGTCACCCATGCGGATCGGATGGTGGCACATGATGTGCTCGGCCGGAATATTGGGCTCCTCGCCGCCCGCCGTCCACTGGCCCGGCCACCACCAGCGGCCAACCTCTTGCGGGTTCATGGGATCGGCGAGGTCCATGATTACGACGATGCGGTTGGTAAAGCCCTCCACCGTGGCCGACAGATAGGCGTATCGGCCGTCATAGGTGAAGCGGTGGACGCCCTTGCCTTGAGTTACCCATTGGTTGATGTGCTTTGGCTTGGCGGGATCGGAGACGTCATAGATGTTGAGGCCGGCCTGGAAGCCGGCATCGGGCTCGCCGGCATAGCCGATGGATTCGTAGTTGGTGAGCATGATGCCGTCATGCACGCGCACCTTATGGGCATGGACGCCGCCATGGGCGCACATCACCGTTTCCAGAACCTTTGGACTGGCGGGGTCTTTTATATCTATGATGGTGGTCGCTTCCGGGCCTTCCGTATGGCCAACATAGGCGATGCCGTCGGACACCTCGATCTGGCCGCCGCCCTTGCAGTCCACATAGGCAATCTCGCGCAATCCATTTATTTTCGCCATAACCTGTCCCCTTGATTTTATGTCGCTGGGCATAAGGTTAGAACACGGCTTCGGGAATTACAAAGCGCGCGAACGAAGGCTGCAAAATTCCGTAACATGAATTGACTTGGCGGCCTTGGCGCCCTGTGGCAAATTCCGCCATCCCATGACGAATTGCCCGGACTTCCCTAGATGGTAAGCAGACCCACCGCCGTCATCATTCTGGCCGCCGGCCTTGGCACGCGCATGAAATCGGACCTGCCCAAGGTGCTGCACGCCGTCGCCGGGCGGCCCATGCTTTTACATCTGATGGACACCGTTGCCGCGTTGGCGCCGGAGCGGGCGGCGGTGGTTATCGGCCCGGGTATGGACCAGGTTGCCAGTGCCGTCGCCGGTCATCCCCTTGAGGCAAGCTGCGTGGTGCAGGAAGAGCGCCTCGGCACCGGCCACGCGGCGCGCCAGGCCTTGCCCGATTTGCAGGGGTTCGAAGGCGATATTCTGATCCTCTATGGGGATTCGCCCCTGCTGACCGCGGCGACCATGGACCGATTGTTAGCCGCCCGCGCCGGAGATTTGGATCCAGGTGTTGTCGTGCTTGGCTTCCATGCGGACGATCCTGGCGCCTACGGGCGGCTGATCCTGGGCGATGGCGGCAACCTCGACCGCATTGTCGAAGCCGCCGACGCCGATAGTGAAGAGTTGGCCACCGGGCTCTGCAATTCCGGTGTCCTCGCCGTGGATGGCGCCCGCTTGGCCGATTGGGTCGAGGCCATCGGCAACATCAACGCCAAGGGCGAATATTATCTGACCGATCTGGTTGGTATCGCCGTGGCCGAGGGCCGCGAATGCGAAGTGGTGGAGGGCGACCAGGCCGAGCTCCTTGGCGTCGATTCTCGGGCCGGGCTGGCCACCGCAGAAGCCGCACTGCAAACGCGACTGCGCGCCGCCGCCATGGCCGGCGGCGCCACCCTGGCTGATCCCGATAGTGTCTATTTCTCGTACGATACCAAGTTGGGCCGCGACGTGAGCATCGGTCCCAACGTGGTCTTCGGGCCCGGCGTCAGCGTCGCCGATCATGTGGAAATCCGCGCCTTTTGCCATATCGACGGCGCCGAGATAGAAAGGGGCGCCATTATCGGGCCGTTCGCGCGCCTTCGCCCCGGCGCGGCCATCGGACCGGACGTGCATATCGGCAATTTCGTCGAGATCAAGAATGCCACCTTGGCGGCGGGCGCGAAGGCCAACCACCTGGCCTATATCGGCGATGCCAGCGTCGGCGCCGGAGCCAATATCGGCGCCGGCACCATTACCTGTAATTACGACGGTTATCTTAAATCCGTGACCGAGATAGGCGCAGGCGCTTTCATTGGCTCCAACACCGCGCTGGTGGCGCCGGTACGTGTCGGCGACGGTGCCGTCACTGGCGCCGGCAGCGTCATCACCCGCGATGTAGACGCGGGCGCCTTGGCCGTCGCACGGGGCTTGCAGACGGAAATTCCCGGCTGGGCCGCCAAGCAGCGCGCCAAACAAAAGCCCGATCAAGACTGATGTGCGGCATTATAGGCATAGTTGGCAGGGACGCGGCGGCACCGCGCCTGTTGGAAGGCTTAAAACGGCTCGAATACCGGGGTTATGATTCGGCCGGCATCGCCATGCTCTCCAATGGCGATATCGAACGCCGGCGCGCCGAGGGCAAGCTGGTCAATCTGGAAGCGCGCTTGAGGGATGATCCGCTGAGCGGCGTCACCGGCATCGGTCATACCAGATGGGCCACCCATGGCGTGCCCAACGAGATTAACGCCCACCCCCATGCCACCGGCCGCGTCGCCCTGGTCCATAACGGCATCATCGAAAATTTCCGCGATCTGAAGGCAGAGTTGGAGGCCGCCGGCCACCAATTGGCCTCCGACACCGACACCGAAGTGATCGCCCATTTGATCACCCATCTGCTGGAAAGTGGCCTCGGCCCGGCGGCGGCGACCGTAGCGGCGTTGGCTCGCCTCGACGGCGCCTTTGCCCTCGGCATCATTTTTGCGAGCTTTCATGACCTAATGATCGCCGCCCGGCGCGGCAGCCCGCTGGCCATCGGCTATGGCGAAGGCGAGACCTTCATTGGCTCCGACGCCCATGCGTTGGCGCCAATGACCCAGCGCATCACCTATCTGGAAGATGGCGATCTGGCGGTGATCGAAGGCACCCAGGTGAGCATCCGGGACGCCAGCGGCGAAGCGGCCCGGCGCCCGATTGTCGAAACCGGGCTATCGGGCGCGCTCACCGGCAAGGACGGCCACGCCCATTACATGCTCAAGGAAATCTTCGAGCAGCCGCAGGTCATCGGCGATACCCTGCGTTCGTTTCTGAATCCCGCCGATCAGACCCTGACCTTGCCCGATCTCGGCATCGATCCTGCCGCCATCACCAAAATCACCATCGCCGCCTGTGGCACGGCTTTTTATGCCGGGCTGACCGCCAAATACTGGTTCGAGCGCATCACCCGCATCCCCGTTGAAGTGGATATCGCGTCCGAGTTCCGCTACCGGGAAGCGGCCATGCCCGAAGGCGGGCTCGCCATCTTCATCTCGCAATCAGGGGAGACCGCCGACACCTTGGCGGCGCTCCGCCATGCCCGGAGTGAGGGCCAGCACGTATTATCCATCGTCAATGTGGCCGAAAGCACCATTGCCCGGGAATCGGACGCCGTGCTGCGCACCTATGCGGGCCCGGAAATCGGCGTTGCCTCGACCAAGGCATTCACCACCCAATTGACCGTCCTCGCCGTCCTCGCCATCCAGTTTGCGCGCAGCCGAGGCGCCATCAACCATGTGATTGAGGCGCGCCTCGCCCAAGCGCTTACCGAAGTGCCGGCGCGCGCCGCCGAAGTTCTGAACCATGACGAGCGCTTGCGCGATCTGGCGGCTGAATTGAAGGATGCGCCGGACGTATTGTTCCTGGGGCGCGGCACGTCCTACCCCATCGCCCTCGAAGGGGCGCTGAAATTGAAGGAAGTTTCCTACATCCACGCCGAAGGTTACGCGGCGGGCGAAATGAAGCATGGGCCGATCGCGCTGATCGATGACGGCGTGCCGGTGATCGTCATCGCGCCGTCGGACGATCTGTTCGAAAAGACCGCGTCCAACATGGCCGAGGTGATCGCCAGAGGCGGGCGGGTGATATTCCTGTCGGACGCCGAAGGCGCCAAAAAGCTGGGCGACATGGCGGCGGCGGCGATAGCCTTGCCATCCGTCGATCCGTTCGTTGCCCCCATCCTGCACGCCATCCCGGTGCAATTGCTCGCCTACCACACAGCGGTCCTGAAGGGCACCGACGTGGACCAGCCGCGGAACTTGGCGAAATCGGTGACCGTGGAGTAGTTTCCAACGGATGGGTTCAGAGGTTGAATATTACCTCTGTTTCACTGCGACACTTACCTCTGCAAGACTCTCGAATCCCGCACCATATTCCGACTATCAATCGGAACTGCATGACCTGATCCAGAGACTTCATGACGAAGGAATGGGGTATCGGAAGATCGCGCAGTGGTTAAACGAGAATGGGTATCAGACCCCTCGCGGTAAGAAGTTCTTCAACACGCATGTCTTCTCGATCCTCAAGAAGAAGAGGATCAGGGATGAACGATTGAATGCACTTCCAGAGGACAGGTTCGAGATCACAAGTCCTCTTCGGATCGAGTACGTCGAGAGAAAGTACATCAACTCAGATTAGAGAACGTGGGGTTGATGAAAACAGTGGAAAATCACTCGCTAGAACCCTCTAGGATCGTCATACAGACGCATCCATGAACACTCTGGAAACATTCATCAGAAATAAACTGGACCCTCTGTGACGGACACAGAGGGGATACCGAAACCCTTATCTCGATTTCGGTATACCTAAACCGCAACTAATTTCGTAACCGTGAGATTCTGAAGCATCCCTTTTGTCTAAATAGTCATGCAAAGGAGATACTTTATGGAAACCGCGAAACAGACACATGACATCAAAATATTCTCTGCGATGGTGGAGATACTAACCAAGTCAGGGTTAGGGGATGAGGACTACGGTCTGAGAAACCCCTCTCGCAGATATGACCAGATACGATATGAGGAACTTGCATCGGTGATGAACCAGAGAGGGTTCTCTAATCGTGCAGGACAACCCCTCAACAAGAATACCCTCAAACAGATGGTTCATAGGGTTCGTCAGACGGAAGACCTAATGAACCAATTCAAACCTGATTGGGATCAGTTTAGGGATTCTGGATATACCCTCGATACCCCTGACACCCATAGGGAACAGACCAAAGTTGATTGTTTAGTGTGCGGTGTACCTGTTCAGAGGAAGGGTAAGAAACTCTGTTCCTCAGATTGTGTGAAGGTCTATCAGGAACACAAGGATGCACCTCATGACCCTAAGTTCCCTACCATCTTTCATCAGATGAGATACGAGGAGACAGTCTCAAAAATAAATTAATCACAAACGTAACCGCGAGAGGAAAACCCTTATAAGTATGCTTGTAGAGATTCCAGAACACATCTTTCTTTAGGGTTTTCCTTCAATAACAAGAAGGAAAAATTCAATGACCCGAATCCAAAGAATCAAAAGATTCCTAGAAGATTACAAATCTCTAGACCCTTACCTAAAAGACCTCTGCAAAGAGATGAATCATCATTTCCAAATGGAACTGATCAAGGAATACCTAAAGGTGTCAAACCATCCGTATCCCAATGAATATC
>Ga0008649_10001567_pt1 | contig 17752 bp, 19 predicted proteins | sample SaaInlV_130m_DNA_2_FD_66601 | JGI IMG/M metagenome (GOLD analysis project Ga0008649, IMG submission 66601) | Marine microbial communities from expanding oxygen minimum zones in the Saanich Inlet - SI037_S2LV_130m_DNA | ecosystem: Environmental > Aquatic > Marine > Intertidal zone ... | reverse complement strand
AATTTGTTATTCTTGTAATTAATTTCATTTTGTTTCTACGATATTATTGGACTATTTGAAATATTGTAAAGATGCAAATTAGAAAAATTCAATATTATGAGTAATTTTATGAATTAACTAAGTCCTGTGCATAGACTAAAGATAACCACTTGGGATTTTTAACAGTAGTCACACCTAGACACTACAATGGCAGAAAATGACAGATATGAAGAAGCAGACAAGACATTAGATAATTTTCTGGATGCGGTATTTTCTACATCGCATAGTCATGCCTCTGTTCGTAGTTATTATTCAGCAATTAGAGGGAGGAAGAATGGATTTAGAAAATTCCTTGATGAGAAATACAAAATGGATGAATTGCAGTTACAAGAGGAAATAAGCAATAACAGAATTGACATCTACAAAGTTCTCAGCGATTATGTAATATTTTTGTCGAAGAATGAAATTTCTCCAAGAACTGTAAAGCAGTGGTTTTCAGGAGTCAAGGGCTATCTTACACATATTGGAATTGAGATATACAATGAGAAATGCAAGCAGCGAGTGCGATTACCAAAGATTCACAAGATCAGAGAAGAGCCGCTCACAAGAGAACTAATAATCAGAGTTCTCAATGTGTTACCATTCAAGCTAAGAGTTGTTTTCTATGTTGCAATAGCAAGCGGAATGCGAATAGGAGAGATTGCAGAATTATATCTATCTGACATTGATTTTAGCAGTAATCCTACAAAAATATTCATCCGAGCAGAAACTACAAAGACACGAGAGGATCGTGAAACATTTCTTACTGCAGAAGCCACAAGTGCTTTGAAGGATTATCTTAATCGTTATTTTGCATGGAAAGAAAGCGATTCAAATGTAAATTTGCAAAATGTAAAAATTTTTGGAAGAACATCATTGGCAAAAAGAAAGATAATGCCAAAAAAAGACGAGCAGCGAGGCTCTGTTGACATTTTGGAGCAGTCACTTAACAACTATCTCAAAAACATTCCAGAGTTTAACAAGAGAAAACGTAATGGAAAAAGATTGATTCATTATCATGCACTAAGAAAATTTTTCTATACTACAGTAAGTAATGTTGCAGGATCAAACTTTGCACATGCATTGATGGGCCATCACAGTTATTTGGATACATATTATTCATTATCAGAAAAGGATCAGATCAAGATGTACCAGAAGTGTGAGGCACAGCTTACAATGTCAGACTTTGCAAAGATAGAAGAAGAATTGGAAAAAACAAAAGAAAAACAAGTAGAGATTGAAGAAACGTATGTTAAGCTTGCAAAGTTTCTTAAGCAAAAAGATCCATCATTTGAAAAATTTATTGAATTAATTAAATAGAAAAGTTATTTGTATTATAGAGAAATTAGAATCCTTTTTAGAATATTAGAAAAATATAACATAGGTTTGACAAATCTAGAAACAAAAATCCAAGAAGAAAAAATTGCAAAATTTCTTGAAAATATTGGATTTGATAGGATCATTTCCAATCCAATCATCAAAGATGGTAAAGATCAGATAGGAGAAGTAGATTCATTATTTGAGTATAAAGATTATCTTTTCATTATTGAGGTAAGTACAAAACAAGAACTAGACAATCAGAAAAAGAATTTCTTTTTTTCAAAATGGTCTGATGGACATAATTTAAGAAAACTTAGAAAACAGTGTAGTATTAACAAAAAGAAAACAGTTCGAGTATATTTTGATAGAGTGACAGATACACCTGAGAATCATGCAGGGTTAGATCATATTACAAAAAGACGTAAAGGAAACAAGATAATCTATGCTGACAAATATGAAGAATTTGAAACAGATTTGAAAAAAAGTGAATTATTAGCACGAAAACATTTTTTAAAATGGATTGAAACTTCATGAAATTATTCTAACAATTTAAAATTATTCAGATATTTAGAAAAATCAATTTCCTTATTTTTTGTATTTTTTTCAGTAGGATAGTCAAATGCAGATTTTTTAAGATCAGTCCAAAAGTAAAAATGATAATATCCAGTTCTTCTTTTAGTTTTTTCTACTATACATTTTCTTTTCAAATCATCAAGAGGAATTACGATATAAGCTTGTTCAATACTTCGTTTACCTTTGTTATGTTTTTCAACATGCCATACAAATATAAAAAAATCTGTTTTGTTAGTAGTTTTAAAAATTGAATTTTCCTTAACAACAATCCAGGCAAATTGATCATCATTACTTCCATAAGTTCTAGAGCCTTTTACTTGAACAGTTTTACTTTTACCATTTTTTAGATTAAAAACTACTAAATCAATATCCTTGAGTTGAGAATTTACAGGAAAAAATACCTCATAGTTCTTTCCTAATTCACGTTTGAGTCTATCAGCTGTAATAGCCTCATCTGTAGAAAGAGACCATAAATTTTTGATTACCATATTCAGATTTGAAATTTCTAGTATTTTAGAAGTGTCTAAGAATGAATTTAGTACTTCCACACATACAACATACTTTGTTTTCATCAATCATCTCTATTCCCCCATTGATGATGGCATGAGTTGCACTCCCATTTTGGATCATTGTCACTTACAATACAACCGCCAAGAATAATTTCCTTTTTATCTAATTGTTCCTCCATTGCTTTCAAGTTTCCAGGATACCCCCAGAAAATTTCAGCAGTAGATTCACTTTTGCATTTTGGACAGTTCATTATTTCCCTCCTGATTCTGGTGCAAGTTCTGCCACCATAGAGTCTAGAGTGATACTCTCAATTCCACTTGAGAGTTCGTTGTATGCTTTGAGGAGTTCTTCTTGCAAACTCTTTCTATTCTTCCACAATGTTTGATGATCTTTTTCTTCCTTTGACTGAAGATAGAATAGTTTCTCATTGAGGTCTGAGAGAGACTTTAGAACCATTCCAAACTCTTGACTCATGATGTATTCGTAGAGTTTGTCTTGTTTTTCTTGTCTGTCTTCTTTTCCTAGTGAGAGTTTTGATATCTCTATCATTCCTTCACGGATTCTCTTTGATACCTCAACTACAATACTTGGGTGAACCAAAATGATTCCATCTTTTTCACCTAGTAGTCCGTTTGGTACACTAGTCTTTGGGAGATTGTTTCCTACTATCAAAACATAGGATGTTCCATGCATCTTTTGGTATTTCTTGGCCTTTACAACATCTGCTTTAGTTACAGTGTTTGCGTTTTTGTTGTCATAGACAATCGGAGTATCCAATGTAGTAGATCCTGCACGGATTCTTTGTATCAAGTCACCACTTGATGTTCCTCTCTTTTGACGTCTAAAGTTGTCTTGAGGGAATGCATCAGTCAATGTTACAAAGAGATCCAACTCTCCCACTTCACCTTGTAATTCTGCTTGACTCTGAGTTAGTTGTTTTTTGAGACCATCAACTTCATCTTTGAATCGAGAAATCTGAATTTCACGTTCTCTGAGTTGTTCATTGAGTTGACCTGATTTCAAATCAAACTCTATCTTTGTTGCATCAATTACTGATTTTCTAAAAGAATCTTGTTCTTTTTTGATCAGTTTGATTTGCTTTTCTTTTTCTATGATGTCTTTTTTGTGGTTTGTTTCTAGTTGTTTTTTAAGGTCTTCAAACTGTTTTTGGCTTTGTTTAGTCATGGAATCATAGTTTTTCTCCATAAACTCTAGTTGTTTTTTGTAAGTCTCAGAAATGTCAGACTCTAGGCGATTAATTTCAGTCTCGTGAGATTGTTTTTGGGATGTTAACAATTCTTCATGTTGAGCATGTATTTGCTTTAACTTTGAATTGTGTTCTTCTTCAAAAGTTTCTTGTTGAATTTTGTAACTTTCTTCAACTTTGTTTTGCAGTTCACCTAGTGCTTCATCATATTCTTCAGATGCTAATTCACGTCTACAAAGTGGACATTTTGATTCTTTAAGATTAGCATTCATTGTGAATCATCTCCTGATGAATCTCTAACTGCATCACGAATACGATTTTGTATGTGATGAGTTCTTTGTTGGTGTCTAGTGATTTTTGCTAGTCGGTCTTGCTCTACTACTAGAGTGGAACCATATGTCATAGACATCTTTCTATGATATTCTAGTTCTGCCTCCATTCTAGAAATGTTGTATTCAGATTCAATTTTGGAAATTGTATCCTCAAATCTTCTTGATTGTCTAGGCATTAGAATAAGCCTCCAGTTAATCTCTGAAACCACATAGGGTCTCTTTCAGACAACACTTGTTCTGAATCTCTCAATATTTGTATTGTTGAGAGTTTCACTCCAAAGAGTTGCAAGATATTCTGAATTGAATTTGTTGCAAGTTGGATGTCTTGATGTAAGAATGCTATTGCTTCTTTACATGATTCAGTACGTCTAGCATGTGTTTTTTTACAGTTTACAATCGTATTGATTGCTTGTAAAATATTGCCATAGGCATACTTGCTTAGACCCTTGTAAGAGTCTCCTTGTGTTAACATTACAGTATCAAAATGAACTGTAATGTTGGATTTTTTGTAGACAATATTTTCTTCAATGTCTGCGAAGATTAGATTGTCATATGATACAGGAATTTCTCCTGTGACGATATGGCCGTCACCCATTTGGTATGAAAGTTGTTGTTTCATGAATTAATTATGTGAATAGAATCATTGAGGTTTTTTTCGTATTATACGAAATATTTTCGTATGAAATAGTACTTTTATGCCTAAATTCTGTTTATAACACAAATTTTATCTGAGTAATGTTAAAAATGATTTATTCACCATATTCTTGAAGTTTATCAATCAGAATTAATATTTTTGAAATTAATGAATCTCTTCTAGAAGATGATTTCATTTTTGGATAAGTTTTGAATATTATTTCTCTCTCTTTTTGAGATGAAGGTGTTCGCTACAATAAACAGGATTTATTCCATCTGGCTTGAATGGTACCTTTGTATCTTTTCCACATTCAGAGCACTTTGCATCATGTAATGTCTTGTGAGATTTTTTAATTGAAAATTTATCATTTAATTCTTTAATTTTTTCCCAATTATTAGTAATTTCTAATGCATCAGGGTGATTCCACCATTTTTCATATTCATCAATAATTTCCTTATAGTTACTATGTTTATTTGAAAATGGCTTAAAAGAACTAGTTTGGCCATCAAAAACAGAACCGCTAGGAGGTAAAGCCCACATCCTATTTGTGCCTATAGCATATCTATCATGAATTATTCCATGTAATAATCGACTTGAAGCAATCTTTACTTCTAATGTAACACCAGTACCAGCCAATAATTTTTCAAATTCTTTGATTTTATTTAAGAAATCATCTGTAATGCCATTATTCCATACTAGTGAGGTTAAAATTTTAATTGTTTTGATTTTAGGATTTTTAATTACTGATTCAAATAAAGTCAAAACATTTGAATTAAGAAATCTATCTTCAAACCATAAATAATCTTTGCAAGATTCAAGAGTCGTCCTGTAAGATTCTTTATTTTTTGCAAGATCATTTGAAATTAATGGTAATTCTAAGTCACCAGTTTCAGAAATATTTTCACTAATTTTTTCAGCAACAGTAGTTAGTAGTTGGTTATGCCATGAAGAGTTATTTTTGATATCAACATAAAGTTCTTCATTATATTTTAAAACTTTAGAAAGTTTTTCATTAAACTCTTCTTTATATGGACTAAAATTAATTATTGCATCAACACTGTTTCCAGGTTCTTTGAAACGAGAAATTATTTCATCATCATGAACTATAGAATTAACCAATTTTTCAACACATATAGTTTCAGATTCTGTTACCGGTCTACCTGAATGTTCTTGATTAATTCTCAAAATTAATTCAGAAAGTATTGCAACTATGTCTCCTGATTTTACTGCACTAGCAAGAATAGTAGATTCTAGATGACCTTCTTTTTCTGCAAGTTTAATAGCGCCTTCAAAAGTTTTTTTGAGTTCAAGATATTTTACAGCAACATCATCTCGTAATGATGGAGGTATCGAATGATTGACATCAGGAAGTGTCGGAAGTAATCTTCTTCCAAAATTATATAATTTCTCAAGATTTGCTACATTATACTCAATGATTTGTGTAAGATAGGCATAATTTTCAACATAATTTACGAGTAATCTCTTAAATTTTATTTTCTCAATATCATCAAATCCCTTGAATCTAGATCTTGCTTCAGATACTGCTGCTACCAGATCCTCATTAGATGGTTTTTCACCTAATTCAGGAGAGAAAATTTTCCAAAATTCTTCAATTTCATCTTCTGTGATTATTCCAAAATTAAGAATTTGTTGATATAATTTGTAGAGTAATTGAGGATCAGAATTGTCAGATAGAATTACACCAGTATAATACGGTGCAAATGAATTTTTAATATCATCAGCATTATTTACAAAATCAACTACACAAACATCATCTTTTCCTTTAATTCTTCTATTTAATCTAGAAAGTGTTTGAACTGCATTAACACCATTTAATTTTTTATCAACATACATTGTATGTAATAATGGTTGATCAAATCCTACACGGAATTTATCTGCTACAATAAGAATTTGATAATTAGAAGAAGCAAATTGATTTACAAGATTAAAATCTTTTTTGCGTTCAGGATTATTTAGATTTTCTTCAGTGTATACGTTATCATCCATTTCAACACTTCCTGAAAAAGCAGCAAGTGATTTTAAATTGAGATTTTGTTCTGAAGTGTATTTATCAATTTCAAGTTTATACTTTATTGCCTGCTTTCTTGAATCAGTTACAAGCATAACTTTTGCTTTACCCCCAATTTTTCCTTTAATATTGGATAGATAATGTTCAATTACAAACTGAGATTTTTTACTAATGTTCTTAGGATCATCATTTACTAATCTCATTATTGTACGCATTGCCTTTTTAGCATCAACCTGTTTGTCTTTTCCTTTTTGAGCAAGTTGGAAATATCGTTTGTATGTGGTATAGTTTTTTAATACATCTAAGACAAATCCTTCATCAATTGCTTGTTTCATGGAATAGAGATGAAATGGTCTGTAAATTCCATCATCTCCTTTATTTCCAAAAATTTGAAGGGTTTTTTCTTTTGGGGTTCCACTAAATGCATAATAACTGAGATTTTTTTGAGTATCATATCTCATAATTTTTTCACCAAATGAATCAAGATCAGTAAGTGCCTCCATCACTCGTTTTGATGCTTCACCACCCTGAGAACTTTGGGCCTCATCTACAATTATAGCAAAATGTCGACCTGCCAGTTTTGATATTCTATCTGTAACACTATGGAATTTTTGCTGTGTACTTATGAGAATTTTATTACTTTTTTCTAATTCCTCGCCTAATTCTGAGGCTGTTTCTGGAGTTTTTACTATTCCAGGGGTATCATCAAATTGTTTGATGTCTTTTCCAAGTTGATCTACTATTACATTTCTATCAGAAATTACCACTACAGAATCAAAGACTGCATTTCCTTCATCATTATGAAGTGAATAAAGGGCATAAGTTAGCCATGCAATAGACTTGCTTTTTCCACTTCCTGTAGAATGCTGAACCAGATATCTTTTACCAGCTCCATGTCTCGTATCTTCTCGTAATTTTTTTACAACATCCCATTGATGATATCTGGGAAAAATTAGGGATTCTTTGATGTTATCTTTATCTTTTTTAGATTTAATTATTTCCATTTGCACAAAATTATGAATTATGTCAAGAAGATTGTCTTTGGACCAAATTTTATTCCATAAATAGGATGTAGGATATGATTTAGTTTCATCTTTAGGAAATTTATTAAATGGAATGAATTCAGTTTCTTGCTCTTCAAGTTTTGTTGTCATAAATATATCAAAATAATCTACTGCAAAATGTACTAGAGCACCTTTTTTAAATTGAAAAACTCTATCTAAGGTATTTCTTTTTTTATATTGATTTTGTGCATCTTCCACTGTTTTTTTATTGAATTGATCTTTAAGTTCTGCAGTTACTACTAAAAATCCATTTAGAAACAATGCTAAATCAAGTGACTCTCCGGTTGATCCTGAAAATCTTAATTGTCTGGTAACAGAAAAAATATTTTTTTGATATAATTCATAATTTACTTTATTCTTTTTTGATTCAGGTTTTCTGTATGAGCATTTTATTTCTTTATTATCGATTGTAAATCCTTTTCTCAATACATCAAGTAATCCCCTATAATTAATTTCATCATATGCAGTATCAATAATTATTTCATCTAATTTATCACCATATTCTTTTTTCAATTCATTCCATATTTTTTCTTGAGATTTTTGAATAAATTGTAAAAATAATTTTTTATCTAAACCTGTTTTAGGATCATAATTTTTTGATTCTCCTTTGAGATATTCATTCTGTAAAAGAATTTTTTCTATATCACTTTCAAAATCTTGTTCTACCATTTTACATCACAATTATTATGCAAAAATACTAATTTACTTTTTGTTCGTATTATACGTGATTTTATCGTATGAAAGATCATTTTTAGGCACAACCCGTATCTATTTTTCCAGTCACAGATTTTGAAATTATTAATTGATAGTACTCTTGAAGTTTTAAAATCTGTTTTTCCAAATTTGAAATAAGAACATCTATTTTAGGTACAATTTTTTCAAGATAATCTACAATTTGTTTTTGTTCTTCATTAGGAATATCTACAATTTGTAGATTAGAAATGTCATCCATTCCAATATTTCCTTGTGTATTGAAATTTACATTAAGCATTATTTGATCTTGGAAAAAATTACTTCGCATAAAATAATAATAAAATTTTGGAATATGTTTATTTTTTAATCTGATTACTGCAAGCGGACTCCAAATATTAAATTCTATGTCTGTTTCTACAATTGCCACTTTTCCTACAGATGCTGCCTTACCTAACAATATGTCATTTTTCATAGGCTTACATTTTTTTGAAAATTTTATATGATCTTCTTTAGAAATATATCGTGGATTTTCTAAAAATAACTTATCATCTTGAATTGAATCTACTGAGAGAAATGGAATGCCGTCTTTTACAAATTCAGGAGTTGTATGAGGTCCATCACAAATTGAAATTTTTATAAAATGTTTTAATGCATGAATATCCCAATGAACAGGTATTTTTTTAATTAATTTAAATTTAGAATCTTTTAAAGAAATATTAGGATCAAGACCCTCTAAAACAACACGATTGATTGTTGCCTGTCTTTTTTGTTGCAATAATTCAATTAAGTTTTGATGATTTTTAATACATGAATGAAGTTGTGGAATTGTTAATTTTAAAAAATTTATAATATTTTTTTGAGTATTTTTACTCATTGTTGGAAAACGCATATTTCCAATAAATGTCCACTCGGCTCTAGGCATTTTTGCCCCATATGTTGATGCATTAATTCTTTTTATGGCTCCATCAGAAAGTAAAAGATATTTTAAAAAATCTGGTTCATAATCCCTCCCCTCCATCACTAAAAATTCACCACTGCATCTTGCATCAAAATTTATTTTTACCACTTTAGCTAAATATGGTCTTAATTTTCCAAATAAAACATCATTTTTTAGTACAACTTTAGCGTCTGATTCTTCCATTTCTTCATTTGTATCTATCAGGATCCCAGTTTTAGTTTCAACATTTTCTAATCCAACATAAGGTAATGTACTGGAATTCTTTTTAGATTTTTGAGTCCTGTGATTTATAGAAAACTTTAGTTTTTTTGTTGACCAATCAGAAGGAATTTTTCCAATCCAATCGACATCAGATTCTTTTATTTTTGAAAATTGTTTCATTTACTCCATCAACTCATCTAATTCTTTTGAGATTTTTTCTTGTAATTTTTTTATCTCTTTATCAACATCTTCCAATTTTTTTGAGGGTGTGTATGTATAAAAATGACTAGTAAATGGAATTTCATACCCAACGATATTGTTTTTTGAATCATATTCTGCATCATCAACATATGCCTTCACTTCTTTTTCAAAATAGTTTTTGATTATTTCATCTTGAGAAGTTTTTGAAATATTTAGAGGAATATGTTCATAATCTTTTAAATCAGTATCAAAAACGGGCTTATCTTTATTATTTAGACATGGAGGGGATGATTCATCTTTTTCTGAAAGAGCATTTTGAATTGCAGTCATTATTGATTTTTTAATTTCAACTTTTGTATCATTAAAAAGTTCAATTAATATATTTTCAAAATCACGGCAGTTATTGTATGTTTTAGATTTATCTGCTTTCTTCAATATTGAAATAATTTTTTCTTGTAATTTTTCACCTTCTTTTTCTTCTTTTTCTTTTACACTTCCTTTCTTTTTTGATTTTGCTAAATTTTCAAATGATGTTTCTTGTTTTATTTGTTCAATTCTTTCATCAGAAAATTTATAATTTCTTCTAAGTGGCCTCTCTACAGTTATTCTTGTGTATCCAAATTCTTCATTTTTGAATATTTTGCAAGTTTTTGACGGTTTAAAGTCATCATAAGTATTTTTAATATCATCAATGTAATTTGTAATTTCATATCTCTTATCACCTAGAGATTTTTTTATTTTATCAGCCATGTCTACTGCATTAATCAATTGGACCTTTCCAGCACGTTCAGGGGATTTTTTATTTGTTAGAATCCAAATGTATGTGCTTATTGGAGTATTATAGAACAGGTTTGAATGTAATCCAATTATTGTTTCCAACATATCTTGTTTTATTATCCATTTTCGAATTTCACTTTCAGGAGAACCTGCATCTCCTGTAAAAAGAGGGGAGGCATTTAGTACAACAGCTATTCTACTAACTTTTCCTGAATCTTTTGGATGCATTTTTGATATCATATGTTGTAAAAATAAGAAAGAGCCATCACTTGATCTTGGATAACCAACATCATATCTACCATTTTTTGCTTCATGTTCTTCTATGATTTCTTCAGAAAAATCACTCCAATCTTTTCCATAAGGTGGGTTTGATAACATATAATCAAACCGCAATGTTTTGAAAGCATCTTCGGATGTTAGACTGTTTCCATATTGAATAAATTGAGGTTCAATTCCTCTAATCATCATATCAGATTTACAAGTAGCATATGCATCATCTGCGATATCTTGACCTACTAATCCTAATTGAATTTTTTCACTAATTGTTTCTTCTAAAAACTTAGCGGCTTGAGATAACATTCCACCTGTACCACATGCAGGATCATAAATCACTCTGATTCTATTTGGATTTTTTCTAATCTCATCTTCCACTGGTGAAAAAATTAATGTTACCATTAAATTGATTATATCTCTAGGAGTAAAATGATCACCGGCGGTTTCATGTGATGCTTCATTTCCTTTACGAATTAATTCTTCATAAACAGTACCCATTTTATGATTGTCTATTTTTGCAAGCTCTTTTGTTACCCCAGCAAAATGTTCAACGGCTCTCCAAAGAATTTTCTTCTTTTCTAAATCTTTGATAACTTCGATGAATTTAAAATGTTCAAAAATGTCTTGAATGTTTTCAGAAAATCCATTTACATAATCTTCTAAATTACTTCTAATATCATGTCTTTCAGTTAAAAGATCAGACAAATTCAGAAATTCAGATTTATTATTAAATTTCTTTTTTGTAATTTTGTTTAGATCATCATCCATTCCTAAACCTGGTTTGATTCCTTGTTTCTCCAACTCCTTAATTTTATCGAGGACTTTAGATTTTGTAGGATCTAATTCAGCATCTAATCTTGCCAATATGACAAATGGTAAAATTACTTCTTTGCGCTTGTTTTTCTTTATGTGATCACGAAGAAATTCCTGTTTTTCCCATAGAAAAGACACAATTCCAGAATATTCCATTATTTTCCAGTTTATTCTCTTGTTTATGGGGTTTTTGTTTTGCTCATAATTGCTAATTTCACACTTTTTATCATCAATTTTTATTTCTTTTTTATTCATCAATACAATTATCTCAAAACCATTCTTGAGGTTTTTTTCGCATTATACGAAATATTTTCGCATAATCATTTACGCAGTGATGCTTTTTTTGCCTGTATTTTTCCCAAATCAGTAATTTTAACTAGTATTTGGTTTTCTAATACTTCTTCTACTTCTACTGGTTTTTGATCCGCACTACCTTTCTTAAATCTAATTACAGGAACTCCACGTTTTGTCTCTACAAATCTTTTCTTTACTAGTTCTTTAATTGAAGAGTTTAATGATGATGTACGCATGTTTAGCTTTTTCTCCAAGTCTTTATTTTTCATTACACCTAGTTGTTTTTCTCCTTTCCACTCAAATGATCCTTTTTCCAAAGTTTGCAAAATCTTTTGTTGTGATTTGGATAGAGAGCGAATAATGTTAATTGGTGGTATTGGTAAAAATTCTGCATACTTTTTCCTCTTTGGTCCAATTCTGCTATCTTGTACATAGTATGCTTTAGTTCCAGTTAGCATTGCAGCAAGTGTAGCCCCTGATGCCATGATATTAGTACCACCAGTAACTCCTACTGCAAAGTCTATTGTGTTTAATTCATAATTACTTTTTTTAATTTCATCATTGACTATTTTATCGATAACTTCTAGAACATTCATCATCTCAAACGCATTAATCTTTACAAGAACTGTTTCACAGAATCTTTTTTCAACTTCTTTTTTGAGTTTTTTTGCAGTATCGGCAAATTTTATTGAATCTGTATTGGGGCTGTGTAAGAGATATAATTTATCAGCAGGAATTATTTCTTTTAGTCCTGCCCATATGTGACCAGGCTCTCTACCTACTAGTGCTATGTGAATTACCATCTTATACGATTTTTTTTCGTATTATACGATAAAAAGCATTTCGGTTCTATTCAAGTATTATTATTCATGAAACAAACAGTTTCCACACAAATGGGTGACGACCTTACCGTCCAGCAATTAGCTGAAAATAGGATACCATTGAGTACCATTCAAGCAGTTTTGTTCACATGTCTTGGAGGATTCTCAGTAAAAGAGATTCTAGAGGTGCCGAGAAATTGAGTACTATTACTAAAGAAAAAGTACATAGTCTTACTGAAGAAATTGATACTCCTAAAGGAATCGTTAATTTTTTAGAAAAACGAAACGGACTATCAAAGTTCAATCACAAATCAAGATATTCAGTAACAGAACTTGTTGGATGTCAGAGAAAATCTCTTTACAAACAACAAGGAATACCTCAAGAGGAATTACTAGCAGATACAACACTTGAATCAATGTGGGCAACAGTTCGTGGAGATTTTTTACACAACATGACATATGCATACAAGTGGCGAGAGATGGATATGGAATATTATGTTCCATTAGATAATGGCAAAATAGCAACTCTTGCAGGGAGACTAGACATGTATGATTGGAAAACAAAAACAATCATTGATCTAAAAACTACAAAGTTTGTTAGATGGCAAATAAAGCAAGGATTCTTGCCAAAGCCTGAACATATTTTGCAACTGCAATGTTATGATACAATGTTTTCTGAATACATGCCAGTTGAGAATCTAAACATTGTCTATGCAGACATGTCAGACATTGTAACATACAAAGTGCAAAAGAAAGACTTGAGTGAATGGATAAAGACTAGAGTTCAAGAAATTGAGAATGCAAAAAGTGGTGAGAGCATACCAAACGGAGAAGTTTCTGGATTGTGCAAGTATTGTAAATATCAAACTACATGTTCAGAGGCAGGAAATGGACTAACTGACAAGCCACTATCTACGCCTAAATTCAAGGAGGAATCATAATGAAGATTACAAGAATACTTCCAAAAATCCTTGCAAAGTCTTGGCAAGAATATGATCTAAATCAGATTCGCTCCAAACTAGAATACTATAGAGGTATGGTTCGAGTATGTGAAGATCTAGAAAGAGAAGGATCTGAAGAGATGAGAAGGTTACAGGAATAATGTCTATTCTCAAAAAAATTAACATGAAAAATATCACTCATGGAATTGACACATTCAGCAAGATTATCCAAGATTTTGGAAAATCAATGGATGGTATAACTAGAGAACTCTCATCAGATGTTGAAAAATCAAATAAAGAATCCAAAGTCAGAGAGAGAAAGAATCAAGAAAATCTACAAAAGATTTGGGGAAAAAGGAAGTGCAAAAATGATTAGCACTAAAGATGCAAAAAGTAAAAGTGCATCTGAAGCATTTGTCAATTCATTTGGTTCATATCCAATAGGTTACGGTTTAGGAATTGTAATTTTGCCAATATCTATGGGATGGCTACAAGATGATCTAATGGTTGCAAATCTCTTTGTAACTTTGGTTTATGCCACAGTATCTTTTGTGAGAACATACTATCTACGACGAGTCTTTGAGCGAGTAGGATTTGATGATAATTTTATGAAATTGGGGATAAAATTAATCAAGAAAATTAACTGGAGGCAAAAATGAAACAATGGAGTAGAGCGCAAATCATGAAAGGACTCAAGGAATTAGTTACTGAGATGGACTTTATGAAAACTTCTGAAGAATTTAATGATGAAAAAGGAGGAATATGGACTATTGGAGCAGGGAGTGGCTGGATATTCAAAGGACTTCCACCGTTTAATCACAATCTCGAATATGGAGAAATTTTACTATCTGAGAATGGAGATACAGATCCAAATCATAAGGGAATGAAAGTAAAAGACATGTATCTCTGTGGAATACATAGAGAAATTTACAATTGGCTTGAGGAGAGAGGATGGTATCCAAAATGGTATGATGCAGATACACTATTTTTCTGGAAAAATTCAGGCAAACATGAAACTGATACACTAAAGGATATTCATAATCATCCAGATGGTGATGAAGATGATATTTCTGGAGAAATACTAAAGAGATTAAACGAACGGTTTCAGGATCAATTAAAAACATCACAAATTCATAAGAAAAGTAGATGATACAATTAATCTCAACTCAATTGAAAGGGATCTTTTTTTCTTTTTTAGTTCCAGAATCTAAAAAAACAGTTTTCCAAAAATTCATTTCAGGCAAAATTATTAATTCTGTGGTAGATTCTAACAAAAAACAAGAATTAATTGAATGGAAACAAAAAATTGCCAAATCGATTTTTGACCCTCTAAATGGAATCCTTTCATCTAATGAACACTATGCGATTTCACTTTCCATGCAGTTTGCACCCAAATTACATGGAAATGCCAAATTAGATGTTGAAAATTATGTAAAACCTATTGTTGATGGGATTGCTGCAGGATTGTTTTGTCCTAAAGATCAAGATCCCCTCCAAATTATTAAATTCAATTATGATGACTCTAATTTCAACAAATTATTCATTGAAAGATTAAACGATTGTGAATCAAAAGATGAAGGGATAATAATTTCAATATCCATTCTATAAATTTAATCAAATAGTTTTTTGAATATCTTCTAAGAATCTGTTTACTATACCAAAACAATCTCTTGCATCATCTTCAGTAATTTTATAACCACTGTCATGTGCTGCATCACTTCTTGTAGTGTATGCATGATGTAAATTTCGAACGTGATCTCTTAATTCTTGATTTGAGCGTAATGATTCAATTTTCATTCGCATTGAAAGTTTAGGATTTTTGGAAAATGTATTTACTGCGTTTTCAATTGCTTTGGATGCGGATATAACTGCCATACTGTAATTTTTGGATTCAATGTATTTTTCTGAATCTTTGATATATTTTATTGCTCTAGAGTAATCTTTTGAAAAATATGGCTCTTTTAGATAGTTTTTGAGCCCAGAAATGTATCTATCTCTAATATTTGACCAGTCATTTATTGTTGAATCTAATTTATCTTTGATGAATTCATTAAATGAGATAAATTCCACATTAGGAATTTTGATTTCTGCTTTTTTTAATAATTCCTTAAAATTATTTTCTGTGCAATATACAATCTCGCCTCCGCCAAATATTATACTTCGTTCTATTAACGACGATTGATTCCATTTTTCATCAGTCATAATGTCATCAGGGAAATTACATAGATCATCATTCATCTCGTCTAATCTCATAATCAAGTCTACAAATCTGTCAGGTCTTAAAACAAGCTTATGTGCATCTGCAAAATCATTGTTTCTCAAATTTTTCATGTATTTCAAAAAGGGTTCAAAATTTTTCTTTGTTACAAAATGAAATTCATCTTTGATTTTATCTGAATACTTTGAATCTTCAGAAAGTTTTGATTTTTTTAGTGCTAATCCGCATTCAAAAAATGAAAACCAATCCAATAAAATACAAATTGTAATATCTTTTCCTAGTTCATTGGAAAATTGCTTGAATACAAATGGTGGAATGCTGTAATTTTCTTCATTTAAGAAGCTTAATCCCATAAACTCTGGCTCATTTAGATTATTTACCCACCACGAATTATCTTCCAAATCCACTTTGAAATTTTCAGATAATTTTGGTTTGTAACCTAGTTTGAACATCATAAATGTCAAAAATCCATTGAATAACGCATATGCTCCATCCATAGCATTTGCCCTCATTACCTCTCTGGCAGTCCATAATGGAACTTGCATCTCTATGATTTTAGCCTCAAAATCCCCCCAGATTAGATCATCAATCTGTTCTTTGACCATAATTTACTTGAAATTATGATGATATTATGAATTTGGGTTTAGGGGATTCTGTTGGTGTCGTTTGCAATTCTATCAAGTTTGCTACTAACATCCCTCATTGTCTGATTCATGATTCTTACTTCTTGAAGAAGTATTTTCAGAGTATCATTGATGTTGTTTATGTGTGGAATTTCATCTGTGCCCATAATTTTGTATATTCATCCGAGAAATAAAAAAATCACTACTAATTTGCAGGGTTCGATCAGAATTTGGAAGTAATCTGAATCCAACATACAGAGTAAAAATAGCAACAATTACTCTAATTTCATCGAAATTAAGTAGTCTAATTTCTCCTCTACTCTTTGTAGACGCTCATCGTTTTGTGTCTCCCTTGACTCGATGATTTTTTGGTTTTTTTGATACCGTATAATGTCGATAAAAGCGTAAAGCTCGATTTCACACTCACATGTTCCATATTTTTCCATTAATTTTTCAAATACTTTTCCTTCAGGAATATAGTCCAGCACGTCAAGTTCATTTGCAATATCTTCAATTGTATATCCCTTATCGGTAGTTCTTGCATCTCTGGATTGTTTATTGCATATCTCGTGCTTACACAGACATACATAGAATAATTCAGCAGCAGCCTCTGAAAGAGCCTCACAGTTGTCATGATCATTGTTTTCACAGTTCTTGCACATGTCGAAATTTTCTGATTTTGTCATCTCAATAGTACTTAACATTACATTGTTTTAAAGCCCAAGTTGCAAACTAGTTTTAGATCAGAAATTTCTCTCAAAAAAACAGAATGAAAAATTTTTGGCAGTTTTTGGCGCACAGAGGCCATGCCGTTAGCATGTGTATATTTTGGATCGACTACAAATACGATCAGCAAAAGCTTTGATGTATCAGAGGAACCAATTCTGATGTACAAATTCCACATTTGATGACGATTTGTTCGGGTTTTTTCTCTTTATGTTGACAATCAAGAACAAATTTTTTTTGTTCTCTCTTTGATAAAAGATTCAACACATGAAGTAACATTTTGTGTGTTGCAACAGTAATTTTTTTGAGAAGTGTAGAGTAATTGAATTTGAAATAGTACAATATGAGATTGTTTTCCGTAATGTACTTCCTCATTCGTATTCTAGACTCTAATCTTATGACTTTTAGCCAAAGTGTCTTAACAGCAACATCAATACCATCATCTTCTATCCACTCAAGGATTTTTTCCATATCATATGATACTAGTAACAGCTTGTCATATTGTGAGAAATAGAATCGTTCCAGA
>Ga0008649_10001486_pt1 | contig 18380 bp, 17 predicted proteins | sample SaaInlV_130m_DNA_2_FD_66601 | JGI IMG/M metagenome (GOLD analysis project Ga0008649, IMG submission 66601) | Marine microbial communities from expanding oxygen minimum zones in the Saanich Inlet - SI037_S2LV_130m_DNA | ecosystem: Environmental > Aquatic > Marine > Intertidal zone ... | reverse complement strand
TTTTAAATTTAAAACGAAATTTAATTTTTAAACAAGATAATCACAATTCTCCAAAAAGAAGATGTCCTAATATGAAATTAACAAACAAAATTATAGGAAAAATAGAATATACAAAACTTGAAGATGGTATAAGAGAAACCTTTAATTATTTTAAAACTAAAAATGGTAAAAAATAAATTACGAATTTGTATTCTTGGATCTACAATGATAGCTGACTCAGCAATCAATGCATTAATAAAAAATGATATTAAACCTATTCTAATATTAACGAATTTTAAAGATGGATATAATAATGATTGGGTCAACTTAAAAAAAAAATATAGTAAAATTAATTGTCATGAAATTAAAAATAATAATCAGCAAAAAATAATTTCATTATTAATAAAAAATAAAATTAACTTGCTATTTTGCATAGGTTGGAGTCACATTTTATCTAAACAGATTTTAAATATTTCTAATATGTTGGTAATTGGGCATCATCCAAGTCAGCTACCAAATAATAGGGGAAAACATCCTCTTATATGGGCAATTTTTTTAGGTCTTAGCTCAACGGCATCAACTTTCTTTATTATGGATAAAGGGATTGATGCAGGAAAAATAATTGAACAAACTAAAATTGATATTAAAAAAAATTCACCAGTAACAGATTTATATATTAAAATTCAAAAAATTATATCTTATCAAATAATCAAAGTTGTTAAAATGATTATCTTGAAAGATTATATTACAAAATATTCGAACCTGAATAAAATTCATAAAAGAAAACTTTTATTAGGTAATTATTGGAGAAGACGAAATCATGAAGATGGTAAAATTGACTTTAGAATGAATAGTTTATCAATTTTAAATCTTGTTAACTCATTATCAAAACCTTACATTGGTGCACACGTAGAATTTAGAGGAAAAATATATAAAGTTTGGAAAGTAAGAATTGTTAAAAGATATAAAGATAAAAATGTTGAACCTGGGAAAATTATTATTAAAAGTAGAAATAGTTTGATAATAAAGACTTATGATTCAGCTATAGATTTGCTTAAGCATGAAATAATGTTAACTAAAGGAGCGAAGTATATCCAATGATATTCAAAAAAGTAGTTGTAATTTCAGCTCATGCTGATGATGAAACTCTAGGTGCAGGTGGTACAATTTTTAAACTTAAAAAAAAAGATACAAAAGTATATTGGTTGCAAGTGACAAATTCACATGGATTTGGTGGTACAGATCATCACTTCAAAAAAAAAGATATACAAATTGATAAAGTTAAAAAATTTTATAAATTTGATGGTGTTTTTAAATTAAACTTTGAAGCAGGAGAAATATATAAAGTTCCAAAAGATTTATTTATTAATAGAGCAAGTGAAGTAATTAAGAAAATTAAACCTGACACTATATTTATAAATTATTATAACGATGTGCATTCTGATCATTTATACACATTTGAGAATTTTAAATTCTTATTTAAGAGTTTCAGATACCCATATATTAAAAATATTTTAATGATGGAAATAATTTCTGAAACTGATCATGGACCACAGGTTGCTTTAGATAATTTTAAGCCAAATTTTTTTGTAAATATAGACAAATATATAAAAAAAAAATGTAGTGCAATGCAATTGTACAAAACAGAGATTATGAAAAAGCCACTTCCAAGATCTATAGACTCTATTAAATCACTTTCAAGATACAGGGGTAGTCAATGTGGATGTGAGTTTGCAGAAGCCTTTATGATTTTGAAACAAGTTAAAGATTAGATTGAAAAAAAAAAAAATTATTATTCAAGGGTTTGGTGCTGTAGGTGCTGCTACAGCAGTCAATGTTGTTTCAAGTAATAATTTCAGAAATAATTTTTGTGTACACTGTATTGATAGACCAAATAAGGAAGGTTATAAAAAAATCTTTGAGGCAAAACAAGGTATATTTCCGATTTCTACTTCTGATAAATCATTAGGCAAGTATTTAAAGCAAGGTATAAAAAAAAATAAAATTACTTTTGGATTTGATAATAAGGCTTATAAAAATGCTGATATCATTATTATAAGTATTAATTGTGATTTAAAAAATAATAACCTTATTAAAATAGATAATTTTAAAAAATCTATTATTTCTATTTTAGAAAATATTTCGGAAAATACTTTAATCCTAGTTGAGTCAACTGTCCCACCTGGAACTTGTGAAAAAATTATTTACCCTAAAATAAAAAATATTTTAAACAAAAGAGGATTGGATTATAATAAGATATACCTTGCACATTCATTTGAAAGGGTTACCCCAGGTAGGAATTATTTAACATCATGTAAAAATTTTTTTAGAGTTTATTCTGGAATAAATAAGGTTTCAGAAAAAAAATGTAGGGAATTTTTATCAAAAATTATTAATATAAAGAAATACCCACTGACTAAATTGAATTCTATTACATCATCTGAAACATGTAAGTTGATGGAAAATAGTTATAGAGCAGTCAATATTGCGTTTATAGATGAGTGGCTAAAATTTTCAAATCAACTAAATATAAATCTTTTTGAAATCATAGATGCTATTAAAAAAAGAGTAACTCATAATAATATTATGCTGCCAGGCTTAGGTGTAGGAGGTTATTGTTTAACAAAAGATCCATTATTTGCAAAAATATCTCAAAAACAAATCTTTAAAAAAAATACTTCTCATTTTCCGTTATGTTCCAATGCAATTAATGTTAATAAAAAAATGGTAAACACCTCAATAGATTTTATTGAAAATAACTATAAGAATAAATTGAAAGGAAAAAAAATTTTTATATTTGGCTTGAGTTATAAAAATGAAGTTGGTGATATTAGGCATTCTCCATCAATAAATCTAATTAATAAATTGATTAAAAAAAAATCAAAATGTTATTATTTTGATCCTTTTGTAAATACAGATGTTTTAAGTAATTCTAAAAGAGTAAATTTTATATCTAATTTAAAAATGTATGACTTAATAATTTTTACCGTTAATCATCATAAATTTAAACAAATAAAAGTAGATAAATCTGAAATTAAAAAGGGTGCTTATGTTTTTGATTTAAACAATGTTTTAACAGATAGACAAGTTTCGATGATTAAGAAAAATAAAATTAATTTTTATTCATTAGGAAGGAATGTGTTATAACAACTTAATCTAATTATGTCTAAACGTGTAATAATTCTTGCAGGAGGTAAAGGAATTAGGCTTAGACCTTATTCATTTGTTTTACCTAAACCTTTAATGCCAATCTATAAAGAGTCAGTTTTAGAAATTTTAATTAAACAACTTTCTTTTTTTGGTTTCAAACATATTACCTTAGCAATAAATAATCGAGCCGACTTGTTTAAAGCATTATTTTCAAATCAAAAAAAATATGGAGTTAAGTTAGATTTTTCTATTGAAAAAAAAGAATTAGATACAATCGGTCCTTTAAAACTTTTAAAAAATTTACCTGAAAATTTTTTAGTTATAAATGGTGATATTTTAACAGACTTAAACTTTAAGTATTTTTACAATTATCACATTAAGAAAAAATCTTTACTAACATTATGTAGCCATACAATAATTTCTAAAATTGATTATGGAGTTATAGAAACTAATAAAGATGATATTCTTACAAACTTTAGAGAAAAACCAAATAAAAAAGTCGAAGTTAGCATGGGTATTTACATGTTAAATAAAAAGATTATTAATAATATCCCAAAAAATATGAAATTTGGTTTTCATCAACTACTAGGAAATATGGTGAAAACAAATAAAGATATACATGTTTATAGAAGTAACAAATTGTGGTTTGATATTGGTAAAGCCAAAGATCTTTCTGAGGCAACGGATTATTTTTTAAAATATAAAAAAAAATTTATTAGGGTTTAATTACAATTGTTTATCAATTGCTTTTTTTAACCCATCATAACATTGTGCAAAACTCCATTTTGAAATAATTTTAAAACTATTATTTTTAAATAAATTTATTTTCTTTTTTTGTTTATATATCTTCAAAATTTTTTTTGATAAATCAATTGCATCATTATTTTTAAAAGTATGACCGTTAATATCATTTTTGACTAAATCATAAGACGCCCCACATTCCTTAGAAGAAATAATTGCACTTCGACATGACATCGCTTCATTAATAGTTAAACCCCATGTTTCAAATCTAGAAGGTAAGATAAAAACATCACATTTTTGATAATATTTTATTAAATCATTATACTTATTTTGAAATGGTAAAAATTTAACATTTACAAGCTTATTTTTTTTTACATACTCAATACATTCTTTTTTAATTTCACCATCTCCAATAAAAGTAAATTTAGTTTTTTTGACAAAGTTTTTGTGTTTACTTAAAATTTTAATAGCTTCAATTAATAAGTCTGCACCTTTTGAAAATGTAAATTTTCCTGCATATAAATAATTAATTTCATTATTTGTTTTTTTAATTTTTTTTTTATAGAAAAAATTATTATCTACTGTGTAGGGTACATGAAATAATTTCTTTTTTTCAATTTTATATCTTTTATAAAATTTTTTATTTGCAGATCCAATGCATAGATATCCTGATATTAAAGGATCTAAAAAAAAAAATAAACTTTTATTAAATAAATGATTGAAAAAACCTCTTTTTTTGTGAGTACCTCTTATTAAAAAATGTGACTCATCTCTAATAAAAACTTTTTTATTGTGAATTTTTGATAGAACAATTATTATTAAATTATACCAATTCTTTAAACTATGAATCCAAATTATATTAGCTTTATCTGAAAAAATTTTTTTATAATATTCAATAGTAATAGGAAAAAATAAACTAACTCTATTTGGACCAATATAATCAAGAAATCTATACTTATATCCTTTAAGTAAATTTATATCCCATTTAATTTCTCTTTTAAATTGTTTATCAAAAAATTTTTTTGTTGAGTAGTTACTTCTATATAATACTTCGATATCAATTCCCTTTTTTGTTAAATATCTAATTAGTGGTGATTGATACTGAATAGGATGTGTAAGTATATATTTTATATTCATAAAATTAAATTAATCAAATTTTATTAACAATTTTTTTTATAAATTCATGATTATTGTTATTTATTATCTTTGTAACTTTATAATGCCCATTTTTAGCAATTTGGTTTAATTTTTTATTATTTTTTAGGTAGTAATTACATTTTTTTACACAATCTCTGTAATTATTAAAAAAAACTACTTCTTTATTTTCTTTAAATATTTTTTTCATAGCAAAAGTTTTTAAAGATAACATAAAAGTTCCAGCTGCTGGAATTTCCATTGCTCGTGCTGTGATTGTATCTTTATTTTCATCAGAAAAAAGACATAGTGCAATTTTAGCTTTCTTAATTATATTTGTATATTTTTTGAATTTAAAGTGACCTATTTTAACACTCATTTTATACAAATTATAATTAGGATCTTTATCCCATCTTGTACCAAATACTTTTATATTAATTTTCGATTTTATTAATTTTTGAATTAGATAAGATTTTTTTTTAGACCAAGTTCCAACAAATACAACATCATAAATTTTGTTATTTATACCACTTCCTTTTTCATGAATAAATTTATCGTATGGTGGATACATTAAAAAAGTATTTTTTAAATTATTTTTCTTTGCACCTATCAATCTTGAAGCATCTTGAAATATTATTAAGTCGTAGTCCTTTGCTGCATCTTTAAATAGTTGCCATTTATTTTTGTCTCTTTTAACGAATGGATTATCATTGCAAAAAAAAACTATTTTTTTGGTTTTTTTTTTTAAAAGATCTATTAATTCTTTTCCAATAAGCTCTCCACTACGGACATATATTAAATCATATTTTTTTTTAATCTTTTTTATAATTAAGTTATTAAGATAATTTTTAAAAATATATGGTGAAATATGTATAAAAATTTTTAAAAAAAAATCAATTTTAAGAAGTGAGTCGTACCCATCAATAAAATCAACGTTTTTATAAATATCTCTTAATGCTTTATATTGTAGATACGCGTTACCTGATTTTGTGCCAATAAATAATATATTCATTAATTTATTTTTATATTTATGTGTTTTAGTTTAATATTTTAGTAGCTTTTAATCTATTTATAAATATTTATTATGAAAAATCTTAAATTAGAAAATTTAAAAAGTTTTATTATTACTTACTTTTTAATTTCATTAATTTTTTTTGTATATCAATTATATTTATCAAATAATTTAACAGATTATTTTTGTGTAATTATAATGTTTATTTCAAATTTAATTATTTTATTTTATTGTTTTAATAAAAATTATTTCTTTTATTTTCCAATAAGTTTATTAATGATTTTTTTTTCACATCTAGTAAATATAGGTTTCGCCTTATTTTTTAAATCATTTGAAAACACTATAGTTGCTGAAGGATTAAAATATCCATTAGAAACAATTTTGGTTTTAAGTGCAATAAGTTTAACTTTAATTTTTAGCCATATAATTTATCGCAAAAGTATTATTTCAAACAATATTACTCAAAAAATTTTTAATCAGTTAAATAATCTAAAATTAATAAATTTCGAGAATTTAAAACTTTTAATTATTGTTTCAATAATAGTAATTTTAATGAGACTTTTTATATTTGATTTGAACACATCTGGTATAGAGAGAAATAATCAGGGTAATTTTAATATTTTTCAAGATATAATAAAAGGTATATCTTTTTTTGTTTATATGCCAATAGTGATTTTCTTCTCTAAATTACTATACGATAATAAAGATTTTAAGATAAATTATTTATTTTTATTTTTTTTTATTATCTCCATTTTATTTATATCTTTCTCTTCGAATAACAGATCAAGTTTATTAGACAACTTTGTGATTGCTTCAATAATTTTATTTTTATTATTTATATTTAATAAAATAGATTTAAAAAAAAATTTTTTAAAATTAATATTAGTTATTTTTTTAATAGTTCCTTCATTAAATTTTTTTGAAAGATTGTCAGGAATTTATATTATGGAAAGAAGTTTTATGAAAGAAAGAACACCAATTCAAAATGTTTTTTCTTTCTTATCTTCAATTACAACCGATCCATCTGATATAATAAGTTTATATCAAGAAAACATTAATCAATTCTTTTTTGCTGAAAATTATTATAATAATGAAATTTTCAATAGAATAAGTGTATTACAAATTCACGATAATTTTTTGTATATAAAAAAAAATATTTCTATTAATCAAAAATATGAATTTATCAATTTACAAAAAAATAAGATTATTTCGATTTTACCTCAACCAATAATAAATATTTTTTCTGATGATTTTAATAAACGAAATTACGTTACTTCTACTGCAAGTATTTTTTATAAAAAATACTATGATGACTTCACCTCATTAGCTATAGGATCATCTCTTATAAGTCTTTATATAATTCTAGATAACTGGATTTTTTTATTTTGTTTATTTATGTTTATTCCAATTTTTATATTATTTGACTCTTTTTATGATAAAAAAAATCAAATAATTAGTCCATTGATTATAATTTTTTTTTATACTACAGGCTATGGTGTATTGAAATTTTTTGCTTCAACAGAAATTTCAAATTGGATTGAATTACCCTTCAGAATTATACCACAATCAATTTTGATTTTTATAATTTTACGTTTTTTTACACAAAAAAGCTCAATTAAAAATACTAATATTTAATTTTTTTTAACTTGATTGATAAACAAATCAAGTTCATCAACATAACTTTCCCATGTTTGTTTTTTCATTTTCTTTATTGCGTTATTTGAAAAATTATCAATGATGTCTTTATTTTGAGACATTAGGTCTAACTTTTCTAAAATTGAATTTGAGTTTCTAATTGGAACTACATAGCCACAATTATTGTCATTAACAAATTCCATAGCTCCTGTATTTTCACTTACTATAACTGGACAACCTGCAGAGAGGGCTTGTAGAATAACAGTTGCAAAACCCTCTTCAATACTAGGTAATACAAATACATGACATTTATTAATAATGTTGTTGAGCTCTAAATGATTAACGTGACCATAATATTTAATATTATCGTCATTTAATTTTTTTATAAAAAAATCTTTATCAAAAGTATGCGAACCAACAATATGCAATCTTTTATGAGGATGTTTAAATTTGTTAAAAGCTTCAAGTAAGTAATGTAAGCCTTTTCTAATCGAAATCTGTCCTATAAATAGAATATCAAAATATTTATCACTTTTCTTTATAGATTTATCTTTGTAAAAATTATCTGTATTCACACCAAAGTTAATAACTTTAATTTTATCCTGTAGATTTTTGTTAAATGAATTCTTAACAAAGTTTGATGGAGTTAAGATTATGTCTGCCAGTTCATATTCTTTTTGCTCATTATCAATAAACCAACTATTTGTAGTTTTATAATTTCTATCGCAAATTTTATATTCGTCTGCAAGTAATATATTTTGATAGCCAATTTCAGACGAACTTCGCTCACATATAAAAATTTTTTTTTTATCTAATACTTTTTTAGCACTTTGTAACGCTACACCAGCAAGACCAAGCAAAACATCATAATCATTATTTTTTTCTATTATTTTCAATGTTTGTTTATCAATATTTTTTTTATTTAATATTCCAAAGAAGTCTAAATATTTTTTAGCAAACTCAATGCTTAAAAATGGATATTTTAAAATATTATATATACCATGTGATGAAACAAATCTTTTTGGAATATTCTCATTTCGTAATTTAAACCAAGGGTATCCACATATTATTCTAGATAATTGATTTCTTGAATGTAAAATTCTAGCTGTTTCAAAATATGTAAATTTAGCAGATAATGATAAAATATATTTTAATTTTCTTTTCATTAAAAGATTATACGTTTTTTAAAATTTGATTGGTAAAAATAAAAAAAATAAATTAAGCTAATCAATAAACAAACAAAGTTACCAAATAAAATTACTATATAACTTTCAAAAAATGTATTAAAAATTTTTAATTCAAGTAAAAGATAAAATAATAAAAAAGCTGAACTAGAAATTAACATATCTAAAAATCCTAATAGTACAAAATTATTGAGTGACTTAAATATTGTAAAAAAAGAAATTTTTATCACTTCAAAAAAAGAGTCTAAAACTATTATAAAAAGCAAAGAATAAATTATGGTATAGTTGTTATTTAACCAAAATTTATACAGGTAGGGCCCAATTGATAACGATACAAATGTAAAGATAATTATACCTATCAAATTATATTTTAGAAAAAATTTTAATTTATTTTTAAGTTTAGTAATTTTTTTTTTACCAAAAAGATTTGCATATTCAAAAATATATATATTTGAAAATCTACCAAATAATCTTTTTGGAAAATAATAAAATAGAGTAAATAATGTTGAAATAAACGCAACAGTGTATGCATCAAAATATTTACCAGTGACAATAATTATTCCAGCTTGTTTTAGTATAAAACCAATTTTCTCAGAGTTATGGCCAATTGAAAGAATAAAAATTTTTTTAACAATTTTTTTAGAAATTTTATTTAGTGATATTTTTAAAACTTCATTTACTTTTACAAAATAATGAATATGCAAAATAATACTTATCACTGACATAAAAATAATTATTGAAGCTGCATAAATTAAGTTATTGAAAAAAAATCCAAAAAATACAATCAAAATTTTAGATGAAAAATCTAATATAGTTGAAATATTATCTACAATATTTAATTTACCATAAGAATATATCCCTGTATGAAAAATTCCTTCAACCACTTTTAAGTTAATAGATATTACCAACAATAAGATAATTATTTTTAATTCTTCATTATCTAAATATCTAAGTACTTCAAAATTATTTTCGAAATTAATAAGATATAAAAAAAAAATACTATTGAAGATAATTAAATTTAATAAAATAAATATTATTGAGCTTGAAAAATATTCATTAGCTTTATTAATATTATTTTTAGCTTTATAAATAGTAATTTCTTGAATTGCTGCATCATTAAATTGGATGTTAAATAGCAACAATATACTTGGTATAGAGATTAAAAAAATCCAAGAACCAAATAAATTAGCACCCCACGAAAAAATCATTAAGGGTGGATACAAAATCTGTGCAAAAGTTTGGAGAGATATATTTGATAATGATGAAACTAAATTTTTTTTTTCTCTTGAATTAAAATTTAATAAAAATTTTTTGATTCTATTAATCATTTTTTATATTTAATTTGTTAACTAATAAAACATCTTTTTGAATATAATTTGTATTTTCAATTTTAAATATATTTGTAAACTTCATAATTTTAAAATTTTTATCATTAAGGTATTTAATAATAACATTTTCTGTTACTTGATTTTTATAAAACTGATTTTCGGCAACTTCAGTAATTATATATTTTATTTTGGGCAATATATTTACTGCTCCTTTTAAAACTTCTAATTCATACCCTTGAACATCTAATTTCAATAGAACAGAACCATTTAATTTTTCTGAATTTACAACATCTTCTAATTTTTTTATATCAATCTGTCTCTTCTCTATAATATCAAATTTTTTTCCAAGTTTGTCTTTTTTTTCAATTTCTAAAATTGAAGAACTATCTTTTTGTCTTGTAATATTTAATATTATTTTTGAATTTATAGAACCTACACCAAAATTAAAAAATCTTATATTTTTTCTATTAACAAAAAAATTCTTTTGAATTTCTAATAATTCAGATATCGGTTCAAATGATAATACCTTTGTATTCTTAAAAAATTTATCTATAATTAGAATAAATTGACCTTTATTTGAACCAACATCAATTATTGTGTCTACTTCTAAATCCTTAACAAGTTCTTCAAGTTCTACACTAGCAGCAATATTATAATATAATCCTTTTCGTGTAGATGCATTTAGTAATAATTTGATTAATTTTGAAAATTTTTTTGAAATATTTTTAAAAAACATAAGAGAACATTTATATATTATATGTTAGTTTTATAATAATTTTAAAATATCTAATTAATATGAATTATAGTAAAAAAACTTTATTAGATGATGATACTATATATTCTATAGGAAAATCATCAGAAGGTTTTACTTATTTTAAATATTTTCTTAAAAATAATAATAATATCAAAAGTTTTTTAGATATTGGCTGTGGTAATGGAAACCTAAAAAAGTTAATGAATAAAGATATTGCTTATTTGGGTGTAGACTCAAATGCGGGAATTTATAAACCAAAAAAGAATAAATATATAAAATATTTTAAAAACTCAAAAAAGACAGAAGAATACATAAACAAACTAAAGAAGTTTGATTGTATAGCTTTAATGGATGTACTAGAGCACACAGATAACTTTATAGACTTATTCAATATAGCTTTAAAAAAATCAAATAAGTATGTTGTTGTAGGTCTACCTAATGAACAAAGTTTCCTAAGTAGGGTAAATTTTTTAGTAGGTAAGGGCATACCCACTCATGGGTTAGAGATGGTTGGTACCAAACCTGGACACAAACATCAGTGGTTAATACAATATGATATGGCTTTATCTTTATTAACTAATTCAGCTCAAAGTTATAAATTTAATTTATATAAAAAATATTTTTTTATTACTTTACCAAACAATTTTTTAAAAAGGGTAATATATAAGTTTATTTTATTATTTTTACCTAAAAAAATTAAAATGAATAATTTTTGTTTAATTTTTTCAAAATATTAATCAAATTCAAGACTTATTTCTTTTAAACAATTTTCAAAATTTTTAAATTTAAAATTAAGAAATTGTGGTATATTTAATAAAAATAATTTATTAGCTATATTTTCTGTAGATGATAGCTGACATTCATTAGTATTGTATATAGGCATCTTATGATGCAGTAGCCAGGGATAATCCATTAATTGCAAACGATTATTTTTAAAAATCTTCTTTACTTTTTCTATATTGTTTAATTCATTTATTATTAATGGGTAACCCCCAAAAAATCCTCCTCTTATTGAATTTTGATTTAATTTTAATGTTTTAATAATTTGGTTATTTTTTAATAAATGATCAATTTTTTCATAAATATCTTGTTTGTATTTATTCATTTGTAAAAGATTATCAAAATCTACTTTAGCAATTGAAATTCCCAAAGGGTGAGCTCTAAGTTTTTTTGAAATACCTGTTTTAGAAAATTTTTCTAAAGTTTTAAGCTGATCAATTTCTTTTTGATGTCTATTAAAATGTCCATAAATTGACATTTTAAAAAAATACATATCATTATCAGTAAGCGCTATGCCACCTTCACCTGCGGCTATTGCTTTATTTCCTTGTAAACTAAAACAACTTATATCTGCAAAATTACCAACTTTTTTTTGATTATAAGTTGCCCCATGTGCGTGTGAACAATCTTCAATAAGTTTAAGATCATATTTTTGAACTATTTCTAATATCTTATCCATGTTACATGGATAGCCCCACGGGTGAACTATAATTAATGCTTTAGTATTTTCATTAATCTTATTTTCTAAGTCTTTACAATCAATTGTTAGTGTCTCTTTATCAATATCTACAAACTTAGGTACAAAGTTTAAATTTATTATTGGGCCAATACTTGCATGAAATGTACTTGATGGAATTAGTATTTCTGAGTTTGGTTTTAAATCCAAAGCATATATTGCTGCTTCAATAGATGAAGTACCATTACAAAAAGTTAAACCATTTTTTTTTCCAATAAATCTTGCAAAAGATTTTTCAAAATTTTTTACTATATCTGGGTATCCTGATATATTTCTTTTTAAAAAAGAAATATTTAAATAGATCATCTTTAATATAAGTATTTTAAATACTAAAAAATATTTCATAATAAATTATTATTAATATGGTCACCTAGTCTTAAAGACATTGCCATATTCGTCAAGCCTGGATTAGAAGATCCTGATATTCTAAAAGCTGAACTCCCAGATATGAATAAATTGTCTAAATCGTGGAATTTATTATTTAAATCTATTACTCCATCGTCTCTGTGGTGTGACATGCGAGTGGTACCAGAATGGTGACTTGCATCCATAATTTCTTTATTTTGAGACTCGTTAAATAAAAAATATCTTGATGACACGAACTTATTCTTAAAAGTTTTAAGAAAAAATTCTGATGTTCGATAATCTGAACTATCTAACTTCCAATCAATTATTAATTTTTTTTGATTATAAATATCTAAATCTTTACCTAAGTAAATTCTACTATCATAATTTGGAAATTGTTCAGACTGATATTGTAAATTTAATTCTTTAAAAATTAATTTTGGTTTAATTAAATTTAGATAATTATAAATTAAGTTATTTAACATAGAATTTGATGATTGAGGAGGTAGAATAAAATAAATTAATTGAAAAATTTTATTTATATTAAATTTTTTAAAATTAATTCTTGGAAATCTACTTAATTTTAATAAGTTTTTAATATCATTAATTATATCGTCAAAAAATAATAAATCTTCATCAGAAAAACTTGGTTCTAAAAAACAATATGAATTAAGTAATTTATTTTCTATTTTCAAATTAGAAGATAGTTGCAAACTTCTTCTAAAGGAATTTTTAAATTTTTTAATTCCATAAAGACTATTTAAATTATAGTTTTTTTTTAATCTTAAAGTACCTAATGTTTGACGAGGGTGATCCATAAAATATCTTCCTGTATTTTTATTTACTAATATCTTATTTTTTTCAGCATTATTTAAAATGATTCTAGCATTTTCTAAAGCCCCACAAGCAAGAATGAATATTTTTGAAAATATTTTACAAGATTTATTATTTGATTGAATGTCAATATTTTTAACATTTTTTATTTTTTCATCAAAATACAAATTGGTGCAGGTAAAATTTTCTAAAAATTCTATATTTTTAGACATTAGTAAATTCTTAGTAAACTTGGAATTTAAATTAAAATTTTGAACTTTAGAAGGCCAAAAATGATCATTAAATGAAAAAGTCCCATCACTTAATAAATGATCTTCAATTTTTGATTTATATTTTTGATTAAAATCTAAAAAAAAATCTTCTGGTTGAAAATTTTTTTTATATATTAAATTTATAACACGTTCATAATAGCCGACTAATTTATCATATGTTGTTGGCCATGAAAAATCATCTACAATCCATTTTCTATTATCCACTTCATCAGAACTCAAAGTCATAAGCTGGTTTGCCCATAAATTTGCAGATCCACCAAGTTGTCTAATTCTATTTTTATAATTATCTCTAAATTTTAAACCTTCTTCTTTAAATGAGTTTAACTCTTGAATTTTATTATCTAGCCCTATTTTTCCACTCTCAACTATTATAATTTTTTTATTTTTTAAAGTTGAAGCCAATAATTGAGCACTCATACCTGAGCCAATAATACATATATCTGATTTAAATTCAGTGTTATTTTCAATATATTTATTATTGAGTATCATTTGATTTAATTTATCATTATCACACATGATTTGATATTATTTTAATTAAATGAACTTATTAAAAAAAAAGAATGCAGTACCAAATCTATTTTTAGTGGGAGGTCCTAAATGTGGAACTACAGCATTTGTTCATATGCTTAAACAACATAGTAATATTAAATGGGCCAGTCATAAGGAAATAGATTATTTCTGTAAAGATATAAAAATTTTGCATAAATTAAGTAAAGCGAAAAACATAACTGAATATCTAAATAAATACTTTAATTTTAAGAAAAAAAATTATCAATATATTGGTGAAGGATCGCCTTTTTATCTTTATTCAAGAGTTGCAGTTAAAAACATACTAAGGTTTAATCCGAAATCAAAATTTATTGTTCTAATTAGAAATCCCGTATCAATGTCTTATACGCTTCATAATATGTTATCATTTGCAGGACAAGAACCTGAAAGTAATTTTATGAATGCGTGGAATTTACAAAGCAAAAGACTCAAAAGTAAACCTGGAGACAAACTATACAATAAGTATAATGAATTATTTCAATATAAAAAAATATGTTCTTTGGGTTCTCAATTAATAAGAATTAAAAAAATTATACCTAAGGAAAATTTATTAATCTTATCTTATAAGGAATTACAAAATAATTATAAAAAAGTACTTAAAAAAACCTTCATTTTCTTAAATATTAATTATCAACATATAAACTCAAAGGTAGTTAACAAATCGACAAAAATCAATAATGAACTAATTCAAAAAATACTATCATCAAATTTTTCAAAAAATTTAAGAAATAAAATAGCGAAAACTTTAAATGTAAAAAGCTTAGGTATCGGTAGACCAATGAAGCCAATAGATAAAAAAACCAAAAGATTTTTATTAAATGAATTTAAAACAGAAATTAAAATTTTAAAAAAAAATAAAATTATTCTTTAGCTCTATATTTTTTAAAATTACTGAACGTAAGACCAAAAGTTTATTATAAAATTCCTTAATCTTTAAATTTAATAAGTAAATCTCTAAAATTAGGATTATTTTTTTGATCTAATTCATGTGGTAATTTAGGATATTTAGAAATTAAAGTAGGGTTTTTAGAATAAGAAATTTCTAAGCAAGTGGGAATATTATCTATTCCATAATCCATCCAATTATTTGCATGAATATGTACTAGAGTTAAATCTATCTGATTTGTAAAATTTACAATTTTTCCTAAGTGTAGATCTACGTCATGAAATTCTATTGCAATACCTGAAATTTTATCTTTAATTTTTAAAAGCTCATCTAATATTCTGTACTCAGATCCTTCAATATCAATTTTAAAAAAAATATTCTTATTTTCTTCACAACTTTTTATTATTTCATTAAAGGGAATATGTTCTAGATAAACACTTCCTCCTTTTCCAATTTTTTTAAGAAATAATTTGTTATCATTCATATTAAAAAATTTTTTGAAATCAAAAAAGTTTTTAATACTTTTAAATAATGATATAAAATTACATTTTAAAAATAACATAATAAATTCTTTTAAAAAAAAATTATTTGTTACTGTTGGATCATATGCAAAGATTTTTACACTATTAAATTTTTTAAACTGCTTTTCAAATGAAAAGTCGTTACTTATGCCAAAAGATACCAAACAATCACTTTGTTCAATATTATTTTTACAGACTAAGTAGCCACCATCATTATTTTTTCCTAATCTTAAAAGATCATATAATCCTGCAGGTTTTAATTTTTTTGGTAGCATAAATTAATAACGATATTATATAATTTTATTATATTATATAATTAATACTTATTATGGATAAAAATAAAAAAGTATTAATAGTAGGTGCAGGAGGGTTTATTGCAGGCCATCTAATCACAAAAATTTTAGAGAATGGTAACAAGATTGTTGCTTGTGATATTAAACCCAAAGAGTTTTGGTTTCAGGATTTTGATAATGTGGAAAATTATTATTCTACTGATATGAAAGATATATCCAATTGTAGAAAAGTAACCGAGGGAGTTAATTATGTTTTTAATATGGCTTGTAATATGGGTGGTATGGGCTTTATTGAAAACAATAAAGCTGAGTGTATGCAGTCAGTTTTAATAAATACAAATTTATTAATTGCGAGCAAAGAAAATAAAATTGAAAGATATTTTTTTTCATCAAGTGCATGTGCTTATAATCAAACCAAACAACAAGATGTTTTCATTAAAGGGTTAAAAGAAGAAGATGCTTATCCAGCTAATCCAGAAGATGGTTATGGATGGGAAAAATTATTTAGTGAGAGAATGTGCAGACATTTTAAAGAAGATTATGGTCTTGAAGTAAGAATCGCAAGATATCATAATATTTATGGTCCATATGGTACTTATGATGGTGGTCGTGAAAAAGCGCCTGCAGCATTATGTAGAAAAATTATTTCTGCAAAAAGAGAAAATAAAGACACGATAGATGTTTGGGGCGATGGTGAACAGACAAGAACATTTTTATATGTTGATGAGTGTGTTGAGGGAACTTTAAGATTATTTGAGTCTAATTTTTCTGATCCAGTTAATATTGGAAGTGATGAGCAAGTTTCAATTAATCAAATGATTAATATAATTGAAGATATATCAAGTACTAAAACTTTAAAAAAGAATTATCAACTTGATAAACCTAAAGGTGTCAGAGGAAGATCAAGTAATAATGATCTCGTAAAAAAAGTTCTTAACTGGAGTTATAAAATGACACTTAAAGATGGATTGAGCAAAACTTACAAATGGATAGAGAATGAAATGAGTCAAAAGAGCTCAAATATCAATCGGTTTACTAAATCATAAAATTTTAAAATCTATTTTTTTAATTTTTTTTCCCATTTTATTGCACTTCTAATAATTAATTTTATATCGTTATATTGAGGCCTCCATTTCAAAATTTTTTTGAATTTTTTATTATTTGAATAAACTTGCGCAATATCACCTTGTCTCTTTTTTTGATGTATAACTCTAACATTTTTCTTAATTGTCTTAAAGATATCAACAATTTGCTGAACAGAATACCCTTTTCCATAGCCACAATTTAAGATAAACGATTTTTTATTCTTATCTAAATAATTTAGCCCTTTGATATGGATATCAGCTAAATCTGAAACATGTATATAGTCTCTAATGCAAGTTCCATCTTTAGTTTTGTAATTATTTCCATAAATATTCATTATTGGTTTATTCTTTAAAGATTCAATCGCTAGATTTTTAATTAAATGACCATGAGATGTTTCTATTTCCCCAATTTTTCCTGAATAACTTGCACCAGCCACATTAAAATATCTCAAAATTCCATACTTTACCTTAAATTTTAGAGACAATTTTTTTACTAATTCTTCACCTTTGTATTTAGTATAACCGTAGTATCCTTGTGGATTAGGTTTTTTATTTTCATTAACAGAACCTTTTACATTTCCATAAATACTACAAGATGATGAAAATATAATATTTTTGACGTTAGAGTTTTTACATGCTTGTAAAATATTTTTGGTTCCAATTATATTATTTTCATAATATTTTCTTTTATTTTTTTCTGCCTCACTAACATTGAGATATGCGGCAAGATGAATAACAGACGTTATATTGTGATCTTTAACAATTTTAGCTATTTTAGTTTTATTTTTAATATCAGCTTTAACAAATATAGCTTTTTTGTTAATTAGTTTTTTGTATCCAGTTACTAAATTATCTAGAATTATTACTGTTTTTTTATCTTTAATTAACTGTTCAACAATATGACTGCCAATATAGCCCGCACCTCCTGTAACTAAAATATTATGACTTGATTTCAACATTGTTATCTATATTTAAATTATAAATGACTAAAATATTATTACTCAATTTTTTCATATTATTTTTAATTTAATTCAATTTAGAATTATTGTTTATAGTAGTCTTTATACCATTTAATAAATCTTTTAACTCCTAATTTATAAGATGTACTAGGATTATAATTTGTAATTCTTTTTAAAAGATTGGTATCCGATAAGGTTGATTG
>Ga0008649_10001467_pt1 | contig 18523 bp, 19 predicted proteins | sample SaaInlV_130m_DNA_2_FD_66601 | JGI IMG/M metagenome (GOLD analysis project Ga0008649, IMG submission 66601) | Marine microbial communities from expanding oxygen minimum zones in the Saanich Inlet - SI037_S2LV_130m_DNA | ecosystem: Environmental > Aquatic > Marine > Intertidal zone ... | reverse complement strand
GTGGGGCGGCCGGTTTGGCCAGTGATCAAAGGGATTGCAGGGGTCCGACAGTGGGTTTATGTGGTCTACGGGAGTCAATGATGGTGGCAATCATTGACCACCGTTGGGGTGTTGGTTCTCAGTGACACAAATGTGGCGTTTCTGGACCCGACCCCAGGCATCTCTCCTGACATTCGCATTGGTTCTAGCTGGGTGTGCCCAAAGCACCAGCCAGAACGAAACCACCACAGTCCAAGAGACCACTTCACGTTCGGCTACCACGCAGACACAAGTATCAACGGCGACGAGTACGTCGGCCACGACCGCTGCGCCTATACCCAGCGCAACACTGGCGACTACCCGGTCACCGTCGACAACACGGGCCTCGACCACAACAAGGGCAACAATCACGACCACGACGACGAGAGCCACAACAACGACCCGTGCGCCTGTCACGACAACAGCCCCACTCCTCGCTTACGACTCAGACGATTACTTCGAAGTCAACTTTGAAGGGGCCAGGTACCTCTGCCAAGAAACCTGGGCCATCCAGGAAAGCGAGTGTGTCCGATATGTGGGCGGATCACCGTCAAGCTTCTACGTTCCGGATCTGTACTGTTCGGGAAGCCCTGGGTGGCTCACCTGCACCGAGTACGACCCAGACGAATACTTCGAGCTCACGCTCGGCTTTGACACCTACCTATGTCAAGACACCTGGAGTTTCCAGCAATACGACTGCGTTACCTACCGGGGCGGTCAGCCACCGAGCTTCGTCTTCACAGATCTCTACTGCTCAGGGGGCAAGTCATGGCCCGATTGCTCATCGGACTGGTACCCGGACGAACTGGCCGACTACACGTTCGTCACCATCAGCGGATCACCACACATCTGCCAGCCAGCATTTCTTGGTGGCTGGGATGACTACGACTGTGGGAGATACAACGGTGGGAACCCTGACCGGGTCTCTTTTGGCATGCTCGCACTCAAGTGCACCGAATCGTGGTCGGCAATGGAGTGCGCAACCGACTATTACCCGTCCGAATGGGAAGGCCTCGAACTCATGAGGATCGATTTCTCAGACTATGTGTGCAAGTCGACCTGGCAGGGAAACGAGTGCTACCGGTGGTATGGCTCAGGGTCTCCCAAGAGCGCCACCTACGGACTGCCCGAGTACTACTGCAACTCCTGGGGCGACTGCGCCCGAAACGGTTACCCATGAACCGACCAGAAGAGCCCCACAATGAAGCGGGACTACGACTCGACATCGACCACCTAGTTCCACTGGCGGAAGCCTTCTACTCTGGTGGTTGGAGGTGGTCAAAGGCGAAGAAGCACGAGTACTACAACTACCTGTCCGACCCACGGCACCTAATTGCGATAACACGATCGGAGAATCGATCGAAGGGCTCTAGGGGGCCCGATGAATGGGTACCGAAGAATGTGAGCTACTTGTGCGACTACGCCTACTCCTGGGCAAGGATTAATACCAGATGGGGTCTAACGGTCACAGATGGTGAGCTCACTGCTCTACGAAGACTGCTTGAACCTTGTGAGCATGAACCAGGCTGACGGAACCGAGCATGGCCGGTGTTCAACAAGCACAACTGCTTTGAGCGACAGCCGGGTGCTTCAAGGCCGAGAACACAGATGGGCGCTCTGGCAACCGAGAAGGTGTAGCGGGGTAGGGACGTCAGAATGTCTTCGCTAGTACAAGAACTGAACCAATAATCGGGCTTCAGTCAGACGTTGCGCACGAGTATCCCGGAGCTGGTAGGTCGACCCGGGCTCGGACTTCCCAAGCGGGACCTTCAGCGATCGGCTAGAACAATTGGCGGACGCTGAGAGGGGATGAGGAAGTGGGTAGCGGAGACGCCGTCGTTTCTTATCGGAAGGGCTTGCGAACTCGGTTCGCCCTTGTCCTCGTTAGCTCTTCCGATAGCGCAACAGTGCTTCCTGTTGGCGAGACGAAGGTGGTTGTCGTTGACAAGTCGAATAGTTCCAAATATAGCTCAGTCTGTTACCTGAAGACATCAGGAGGAAAGGGCGGTTCTCGGCCACAACTTGCGTTCTGTGACCGTTCAGTATCTGAGTCACTGGGGATAGTGAATAGCTCCAAGCCAGCGGCGAGCGGGTTCGACGAGTACCCGCTCGTGTCACGGTTTGGTCCCGCACTGCTGATTCTCGCCTGTCGCCCGACCAAGGCATGGGACTTAGCCGATGTCATGCCTCACCTCGCAAGTCTCGCTGAGAAAGCCCCAGGTGGCGACGGTTTCAACGGACGTGACAGGCTCTTTCTTGATGCGGCTCGCCTCGGAGTTGACGCCGCACTGGCGCCGCATGTGTCAATCGACCCTGAGAGGCAGCGGTGGCTGTCCGCCCTCGCTGCGGCCGCCAGTGGAAGGTTCGAACAGGCATTTGACAAGTGCAGCAAGTTGACACCCGGTGCGATTGTGGACCGAAACATTGTTGTTGCGGCAGCTATGCAATCCGGAGACTGGTCACACAAGAAAGCAAACCTGCTCGGCGCACTTGATGACACGAGTCCGGGAGGTGCCCTCATTGCACACGTAGTCGACAACAAGAAGGTCGGCAGGAGAGTGATGCAGGCCCAGGCTGGGGCCGTCGCTGAATGGATCTCGGACAAGACAGAGAGCGCACGGGCCAAGCGTTGCATTGAGGGCCTCTCCCTTACGCCTCTACCGTCGGCAAACGAATCTGTCTTTGCTCTATCGGACTCCTACAGGGTTGCTACAGCCCTGCAGGATCGATTCAAGATCAGCCAAGGTCTCATCTCTGATCTCGCCGTCGACACCGTGCGGGGGCTCCGCCTTGAGATCGTAGATGAGTTGATCGAACGCAAAGCGATCATCAGAGCTGATGTCGAGACACTGGTATCGGCGAGACCAAGAGACGCTCAGTACCTCGCTCTAAGACTTGCCCCAGACACATTGAGTGACGAACAACTGGTCGGATTTGCGTCACGCCCGGAGTCGCTGCGCCGGGAGGTGATCAGGTGCCTCAACGATGATTCCCATGGTGAGGCTGGCCCGGGGGCGACACTGGCGAAACTCCGCAAAGGTGAGGCGGTCACAGAGAATGAGATCGAGTCTCTACCCGAAGACTGGAAGAGCACAGCCAGGAGACTCTCTGAGTTCCTCACTACAGGAGATGTCGACCAAGCAGCGGCCCTCGCAGACGACCCCACCCTGCTATCGGTCATCTCGCAGCGGCTTTCAGACCAACTGGACCTTCTACCTCGAAAGGGCCCTCTCGCTGACCTGAGAGCAAGTCAGAACCTACGGGACTCGCTTAGAGCAGTGTTGAGAGCATCTTGGACCGATGCTCTCGACTTCGCAAAGGAAGTAATGCGTTGCACAGAACGAGAGGACCTTCGTGACGAAGCCCTAAACCTGATGGCTTGCGCCCACTGGCAGCTAGGAAACGACGACGAAGCAATCGGGGCACTGCGATCAGCCCTGGAAGGCGAGTACAACTCGGCGTTGCAAATTAACGTCGGTGTCGTTGCCTCGAACCTCGAACCCGTTATCGCTGCTGGGCACCTTGGGAGACTCGCAGCGGAAGCCCCCTCAACCAAACTCAGGGTTAATGCGGCAATTAGAGGAATCCAGCTTTGGTCTGCGGATCTTGAGTTAGATGACGAATCTCCGGTCCCTAGTCAACTCCTGGACTCACTACGGTCCCTTGTCGTTGATGGAGCTGATGATCAGACCCTTACAGATGATGAGTATTGGTCCGTTCTTGACACATTGTCAGTTCATGACAGTGAATGGCTGACAACGAGACTCGAGCACGGCTTGAGGTCGAGCACTAGGGGCAGGATGCTCGATGTCGCTATTGCTCGTGCAGCGAGCCCCGTCGAGTACGTAGAGGCGGTAGGAAGACTCGAGTCCTCGACATCGCCGTGGTGTCGACAGCAGCGGGAGTCAATCACCGACATGGTTCTCGCCCTGCAGTCCCATGACCCCATGTCCGTGTTTGCTGCCGTAATGGGAATGGCGCTACTCAAGACCGATATTTCGATGCCCGCTGGGAAGGGCGTCAGAGTCAGATGCCTGACACTCATAGGTGTGTGTGACTCGATGGACGAGGACAACGAGCCATCAGACGAGGTTCAGGACTACCTAAAGGGTGCACATGGGCTGATGGAATCATGTACACCTGAGGAACAGGTCGACTTGAAACAACTAACTGGGTTCGCTGGGCGGGCCCTCGTCGTGTCTGTGACTAGTTGCAGGGGATTCCACATAGGCAAAGTCGGTGAAGCCGCCAACAATCTCGCCACAACCCTTTCCGGTGTGCCACGACGCAGGCTCAACATGACGGCGATACGAGATGCTGTCAGGCCCATGAGGGGACTCTGCAGGGATGCGATCAGCGACCTGAGACGACTTCGTGCCTATACCGATGAAGAGGAGCTGCTCGAGTTTGTCGACGCTGTCATCGCACAAGCGTCGGCGATCACCAAGTTCTTCGATGAGGCGACACGATGAAGGAGTCCTCTGATCGTCGAAACCCCTATCTGGTTCTTGGTCTTCCCTACGGCGCTTACGTCGGAGAGGTAAGAAGGGCGTTCGCTCGCCGGTCCAAGGAAGTGGCCCAGGGAACCCTTGGCGGCGTAGACACAGCTGACCTCACGTGGGCACTCGCTCAGCTAGAGCAGAGCCAAGCTGACACAACAATCGACGTTTCCATCTACCGGGTACCGGCCAACCCCTCCCTGTTTGATGAAGGACTGACAGGAACTGGTGCAATCGGTTTCCTCAACCCCGGGCCTACACCGATTCCTCGGACCACCGACTCGGCCACAACCGAAGACATTGATGAGCTCGCTTCAAAGGCACTCATCCAATGGTTGGAAGTCCTTCTTTCAACAGATGGCGAGGCAATCAAGATTCCGTACCCGACCCCCAAGTAAAGGAAATCCTCCCGTGTTCGTGCGCCGCTCAACCCACTACCGAGAACTGACCATCCTCAACATGGAGCTAATGGTCGCTTCTAGAGCCCAAGGCATCCTTCCATCTGCCGAAGCGCTCGAGGGATTGCGCCGACAACTGCTGTTCGCTTTGCCACCCGATAGGCGGAGGCGACGGCTCGGCGGGTTGCGGCGTGAACTAGGAGGTCAGGGAGCTAGTAATGCGTACAACCGCATGACCGCACTGTTCATGGCCGCCTATTCTGGACAACCAGGGATTGGTGAGTTTGAGGTATTTCGGAAGGCAGTCATTGAAGCCGCTGGTGATCGCCGGACTCTTCTCGATGTGCTCACAGAGCTCCACGCCTGGCTTCTTCGTGAGTGTGACTCAGCGGGAGTGATCTCTCAGCTTGAAACTCGTCTTGAGCAACAAGGAATACAAGTAGTCAGAAAGCCGTCAACAGACCACAGATCGGATGCCCGGTTTGTCTGCCACGGCAAGGGTGACGTAGCGGCGGTTGCCTCTCCTGCCTACATCGTTTACGTCGAGGACCGTGAAATGGTCATTCGGCAAGGGCATCTTGAATGCATGCCCAACAAGGGCTCCGATCGAGCAGAGGTTGATCAGCAGGAAGCCACGGCCGAACACGGTGAGAGCGACGGAGGTAATCTCGAGATTATGGGTCAACGAGATGCGCCAGTTGGCGGTCAACCTGGGCTCGCCGAACCCAACAGCCAGCACACAGAAGTGGGGGACGCACCGGCGGATAGCGAGTTGGCTGTGGAACAGGGTGACAATGAGACAAGCCGTGAAGTCGATGAGAGCATCGACGAGACCGGGAGCGTAGGGAAGGAACAATGACTGCCTTTGGCATCGATTTCGGTACAACCAACTCGGCTGTTGCGGTAATGCACGGTGGCGAAGTCGAAGTAATACGAATTGACACACCACCTGTCGAATGGGAACAGTTCGGCTACGACCGTGTCTTCCCGACGGTGTTCGGGTACGGCGAGAACCGAGAACCGCTATTCGGGTGGGCTGCCAAGCAGGCAGAGACGGACACGAAGATCGAAGCGGTAAAGCGCCTGTTCGCCACTGAAGACCATGTCACCATCGGAAATGAACAGTTTCTGGTCGACGAAATCGCAACCATGCTGTTCGCCCAGCTGAAGCGAAGTGCAGCCGCTGAATCAGGCCACGAAATGAGCAAGGCGGTAGTGACAATCCCGGCCAACAGCCGAGGGCGTGCACGACAGCGCACCAAGGTATGTGCAGGCATGGGGGGAATAGACGTCTTGACCCTGATGAACGAGCCGACTGCAGCAGCAATGGCAGCAACTCGACGCAATCGGGAGGATCAAACAGTAATGGTCATCGACTGGGGAGGGGGAACGCTCGACGTAACAGTCCTGGAGGCCATCGACGGCACCTTCATGGAGCAGTCCTCTGCAGGGATTCAGCGGTCCGGCGGAGTCGACTTTGATTCCATGATCATGAAATGGCTCGCTGAATCAACTCCAGGATCAGAGAACTGGACGGGGCTTCAACGATCGATGCTCCGTCTTGATGTCGAAAAGGCGAAGATGTTGCTCAGTGATCAAGATGAAGTAAACATTCCGCTCCCAGGGGGCGACATCCGGCGCCTGTCGAAAGGGGAGTTCGAACAAATTGCGAACCCCCTTGTGGAACAACTGAGGATCCCAATTGAGCGCTGCATGCGAGACATTGCTGCTCTGAGCGTTCAGATTGACTCGCTGGTGCTGGCGGGTGGCACCTGCAAGATCCCAGCCGTGCGACTACTGGCTGAACAGATAACAGGCCTGGCGCCCATGTCTGGCGTGGATCCGCTAACTGCGATTGCTGAAGGTGCGGCAGTCGCCGCAGCGATCATGCAGGGAGAACTACCTGACTACGGGTTCTTCGTTTCAACAGAGCACGCAATGGGGACAACAGTCCTCACAGGGTCTGGAACGATTGAGTTCTCTTCGATAATCCCTCGAGGCCACAAGCTCCCAGCTGAACGAACTGAGGTGTACAGACCGGTAAGAGATGACCAGGAAAGCCTCGACTTCGAAGTCATCGAGGGAGACCCTGAGCTGCCTCTCAGCCACGACGACAACGTTGTTCTGGCCCAGTGGGAAATCGACATTCCGAATCCGGGGCCAATGGACGAGGTCTCCTTCGGGGTCACCTACAAATACGACCTTGACGGGATTGTCAACATTGACGTGACGGACCACAGGGACCAGTCGTCGCTGTTCTCCGGCGAGATCTCACTTGGTGTGCAGAGGGACAGGCGACAGATGGTCGGGATTGCTAAGCGTGTCGAGACGGCCCTCGACGAAGGTGTCGTAATGGAGTCGAAAGTCGACTCCCTACTTGAGCCTCACATTGCGGAAGCGGTCCTGAACGCTCGGAACAAGGTTGCACCCTTCGTTGAGGATGAGGAGGCCACAGAGATACGGGACCTTTGCGGGCGAATTGAGGAGTCGAACGGAACTGACCAGGGCCTGGTGGATCAACTGGAGGCCATCAACCAAAAATACCGGTACCTCTTTTGATCGGGTTGGTCACTGGCGCTGGTCGATAGACATTGTTGAGGTCTGGCGAGAATGCGAGATTCGCTAGGAGTTGTGACGGCGATGCTTCTTGCGGCATGCACGCTAGGGAACGTGCATGCCATGACGGTCGGAGACTGCTTCAATAGCGACTCAGGTGTCGAAGTAGGAAACGTCGACGTAGTTGACTGTGAGAGGCCCCAGCTCCTACGAGGTCTATTCCCGGCTTGACATTCAGGGGTCTTCTTGGCCGGGTCATATGTCACTGAGTGACTCAGCTGGCATTGGGTGTTTCAATCGATTCGAGACCTACGTGGGCATTGACAACCAATACTCTGAGTACTTCATCACGAATCTTGCACCGACTGAGGACTCCTGGAGAAACGGAAATGACCGTGAGGTGGTCTGTGTCTTGACCACGGATGACTTGGCGACATCTGGTTCAGCACGTGGGTCACGTCGCTAGTTCGCTTATTCAAGGAACAGTGTGGTATCACGCCAGCGGGTTTGAACCTGAAGAAGTGATGCTTGTCGTGGGGACGCCCTTACCGAGGGGCCTAGGGCTGGTCGAGCGAGATATCGCCCCTGGCTAGACGGTGAGCCTCAACGGCTGACAGTTCAATCTCGTTCGGGCAGATGGCGCATTGTGCAGCAAACCGTTCACCCCATCGTGCAATCGGAATGAACATCACGTTCAGGCGCTTGCGGGATCGGTAGATCGCCCAGGGGCCCGTGTTATTGCACCGGCTACAGGGTCGGTCCGGTGTCGTGCCCAGCAAGTCGTACTTGTCGCCCCAGCCCATCACAAGAACCACTAGCTAACTCCTCCCTAACAGCTCGTTGGCGACACTCTTGTCGATTAGGTCTACTTCTTCACAGACAGGGCAAATGAGCACCCACTGCTTCCCTGTAGACACCCAAAGGTTCCCTGTTAGCGGGTTGCCAAAGCCAACCCCGGACCTAGCGAAGTGGAGACCGTGCCTAGTGCGATTTCCGCAATTCCAGCAATCCTGGTCAATGTTCGCTGCACCGTCGGCCCGAACAAATTTCGCCTTGTTGGTCCACCAGACCATGGCAAGTCACCTCACAAAACATATTCGAACGCTCAGACTCCAGCCACCACCTGGCAACCGAGTGTCAGAAACGGGAGCACGCCGATTGCGGCCCCTGACAGCAGAAGCCTCCCGAACCCCTCGTACCCACTGGTGATACAGGCGACGCCCGCAATAGCTGCTACAGGGATACCGACACCCAACACGAGGAGTACCTCTCCGACATCCTGTTCTTGGACACGGAGAATGGCCCCTAGCGTCCCCATCAAAAAAGAAAGGTCCATTGCGGGCTCCGACAATCTTCAATCGAACCGGTCCGACAATGGTGTCACACTTCGGTGACGACTACTCAGGAACTGGTCTCCAAGGGTTCAATGCTTCGACGTGTCCGAACCCAAGATGACGACAACGTTGCGGTCTACCAAACGGATTGCAACCGGATCTCCGCCGTCGATCGCTCTGGGTATCCAGTCAGTGCCAGGCGGGGCGGGGGTGAGGAGTTCCACCATGCAGGGGAAGAGGGTCGCCTGGATTCCTCTGGCCTCTGCTGCGTAACCCATGGCGTAGTAGATCTTGGTTTCTGGGACGGGGACAGCATTCCAGAGTGTGGTAATCCAACGGAATCCCTCGGCGCTAAGAATCTGGCTCACTTCAGTCGCCCTCATGGTGGCACTAGTGCCGTTTGCGACGAACACGCCCACGGCTTCGTTTGGCCTCTGATGCTTGGAGGCCGTGTATGTGTCCTCACATGCCGTTGTTGACGGTGGCACGGTCGGACGGTCACCGGGCCGTTCAATGACATCGATGTGTCTGAAGGGGCCATTCGGGTCGAGGTAGCCGTCGAGGTCTCTGTAGGGGATTTCGAGGCCGTTCCCTTTGAAGAGGAGTATTGGTGCTATGCCCTTGTTGCAGTACCAGGTGCAGTGCAATGCGATGCCGTTGGCTGTGAGTGTGAAGTCCTGGTCTCGGAGGTCATCTGAGTCGAGGTTCGACCAGAACTCGTCTGACCAGGTCCAGTCGGCCTTTGAGCTTGCTGCCAGTGCTAATCGCAAGAGTCGCTCATAGGAGTCGTGTCCCGGGGAAAGAACGTCGTTGAGCAAGAACTCTTCGCCGGTAGCGAGGTCGTAGTTCAGGGTCCGCAGGTAGTTCTCTGACGTGTTCGATTCCGGGTCATGTGCGGATGAATTCAGGCTGACGCTGTAGAGGCCATCGTTCATTAGGGAAACGAAACCGGTGATGTTCAGATCTCCGGAGCGTCGGAATGCTCGCTCTTGAAGGCCTTCTAGAAGGTCTGGACAACATTCGTGAGACCTGATTCGGTCACGGGTCTTGGCGTAGTACTCAGACACCATGTCAGCGACGTCACGACGGACATGGTCGTTTATCGCCTTGGCGTGGCTGCCACGCTTAATCGGGTAGCGGAGGTCGAGGTCATACCACATGCCCCACTTATCCCAGTCCGGTGCGTCGACGTCTTCGGAGACGACGCACTCGATGACAACGGTCGTGATCGTGTCGTCTGCGTGAGGAAGGCCAAACGTAACTCCGTAGCCAGAATCGACCATCTGAAAGATGTCGAGTTCATCGGTGTTGAGGCCATATGAAATGTCACAGTTCTCTTCGGCCGATTCGATCTGTGAGATTGCTGCGAGTACCACAGCTTCGTCTTCATGTGTTCGTGGGTCGGAGTCGGCGAAGACAGTTGCGGCCACGACTGCGGCGAGAACAAGTGCACCTGCGATTACGGGGTGAGTCGGTTGTGTGGGCACGATTCCAGTGTGACACTCACCGGCTCACGCTGGGAGGCAGGCGCAGCCGCAACTGGGTAGCGCTGTGCTCAGGCCAGCTAAGGCTCACCCGGGTGTGAGACACCTCCTCGGGGTGTATAGCTGGGACGGAATTGAGCATCGGCCGCTCTCCAGCCCGGTCGGAGTGAGGGAGGCCCCAGTCAGGTTAGTTAGCGGCCGCCGAGTCATTTGCGAAACACCTCACAGATTCTGATTAGGCGGCGCTGAGGGCGGGGAATAACTCGAGACATCGCTCATCTATTGGTGAGTATCGCTACATGACTGGTTTCAGCCCTTGGAGTCATGTGCTGTTCTTCCTAGAAGTCGACCACCTCGGTACGGAAGCTGTTGAGGCGGTCATTCTTCCTGGCCCACCTCCACGTATATCTCGTCGAGTGATTTCCGCCTCAGGTCGGGCACCTTGACGCCTTCCAGTGGGTAGCCAATGGGAAACATGGCAAAGGGGCGCTCGTTCTCGGGGCGCCCGAGGAGTGGCCGAAGGAATGCCATCGGTGACGGAGTATGGGTCAAAGTGACCAGGCCCATGTTCTGGAGAGCGGCAACAAACAGTCCAGCAGCCATGCCGACACTTTCCTTCACGTAGTAGTTCTTCCTGGTTGAGCCGTCCTGTCGGCGTTCGTAACGGTGTTCGAAGAGCACTACCACCCAGGGAGCGACTTCTAGGTACTCCTTGTGGTGGTCCGTACCCATTGGCGCTACTGCCTCGATCCACTCGGTGTTCATGCGATCTAGGAGGTAGTTGGCTTGCTCTTCCTCTTCAGCGGCAACCCGCAGAATCGATTTCACTTCGGGATCTTGGGTTGCAGCGAAGGTCCACGGCTGCTTGTGGGCACCTGACGGAGCGGTCGATGCTGACCGCACGGCCAACTCAATCAGTTCCCGGGGCACCGGGTCAGAGCTGAACATGCGGATGCTGCGGCGTTTTTCGGCTTGAGCGTGAAAGGCCTGGGCTCGCTCCAACATCTCGGCTTTGGGCCGCCGTTGGAACTGATACGAAACGAAGGGGAATCTTGCCTCCAGGTCTGGAGACGGATAAGGATTCTCGTAGGTGTTGCTCACGGTGCCCGTTGTAACAGATTTCGACACGGCCCGGTTCCTTCCACGTTCTAGTAGGTGGTCTTTCCTATGAAGTCGCTATGAGGGAAACACTTGCCATTGTGGTCCGACGAAGAACACCTGGTGGCTCCGGTGTCACCCACCCCCCTAGGAAAGGAGTGACAAACTGGGAATGTGAACAGAGGGCATGCCTTAGGCCTATTACACGCTTAGAACCAACAAACCTGCCGACACCCCACCAACTCGAAGAGACAATGAGATTTTGCACAGCCATCAACTGCATGGACGGACGAGTCCAACTACCAGTCATCCAATATCTGTAGAAACGGTTCAACGTCGACTTTGTGGACTCGGTTACCGAAGCCGGGCCCAACCTGATCCTCTCTGAAGCAAGAAACGATAACTCGACTCAATCGATCCTTAGCCGAGTGAACATCTCAGTCGAACACCATGGCTCCGTGGGGATTGCTGTCGTCGGCCACCACAGTTGTGCTGGCAACCCGGCATCCCGGGACGAACAAGGCGTCCACACCCTGAACGCAGTTCAGCTACTCCGGCAGCAGTACGAGAACGTGGAAGTAACCGGATTATGGGTTGACAGCCATTGGGACGTGCACGAGGTGAACTGAGGTACCGCTGCCTCCACGTGGGGCCAATGCGGGCCCCGGAACTGCCCACCGGTGGTCATCGATTGACCGAATATTTGACCCCGCTAGGTCCAGGACCTCGGGAAATAAGGACTGTCACACCCCCTTCGTATTGTTGGGGTTGTTGAGAGATAGGACCAGGCCACGGGGCTCCCCGACGGATAGCCGCTGCTACCAACCAGCCCGAAGGTCAGGTCCGTATGTACATCAGCGAAGCCGATACACGGGTACCCGTATGTGCTGGGTGCCCTTTATGAGAGGAGATGCACGTGGAAAAGAAAATTGAGGACCGGGCAAAGATCTGGTTCCTGCTGGACCGTTCAGGATCGATGGGTTCGGTTGCTGAGGATGTCATCGGGGGTTTCAACTATTTCCTCGCCGACCAGGCCACTCAGGCCGGCGAATGCCGGATGACAGTCGTTCAGTTCGACAGCGAAGACCCTTTCGAAGTGATCGCTGACGGGAAGAAACCCGATGATGTCCCCGAGTTGAACGACTCCGTGTACCAGCCCCGGGGCCTAACCCCGTTGTATGACGCCATGGGCGAATTGATCAAGCGTGCCGACAAACGGATCGCTAAGCGGGCCAAGGCCGAAAAGTCGGCCGAGGACCAGCTGGTGGTCGTGTTCACTGACGGGTTGGAGAACGACAGCCACCGCTACGACCGGCCCAAGGTGTTCGAACTGGTCAAGAAACGCCAGGACGACGGCTGGGCGTTCGTGTTCATGGGCGCCAACCAGGACTCGTATGCCGAGGGTGACAAGATCGGTCTCGACGACGGGAACGTTCAGAACTACACCTCTGACAGTGCCAACATCGCCATGGCCTACCAGTCAATGAACCGGGCTACGAGCGAGTTCCGTGGCAAGTCAAGCCAGCAGCGGGTCGCTGACAAGGCCGACTTCTTCGGCGGACTCAAGGAAGCCGAACTGGAGATGAGGCGCCGCAAGAATCGGTGAACCACGCCTCAACCGGGGCCAGCAATCTCGCTGGCCCCGGTTGAGGCGTCGTCAAGAGAGGCCTAAGAGACACGGCTCTGTGAAGGCCCGCCAACTGGCCCAACCCTGGGTGCGGTGGCCCCGCCGTGATCGACGAAAGGAAACCAGATGAGAAAGCCATGCCCTTCGTGCGGGTCGGTTGAGACCGGTCCGTCATTCACGTTCAAATGGGAGCAGACCAAAACCGAAGTGATCGCCACGGACCCGTTCTACGGGTGCTCAGAGTGCGGGCACTCGTGGCAAATCAAAGGCCGATTGGTGCTCTCACGCCACTCAGACCCTGACGACAAGGCGGCCGCCGAGTCATTTGCGAAACACCTCACAGATTCTGATTAGGCGGCACTGAGGGCGGGTCCGTCCCGGTAACGGGCATCAGAGATCCGTTCGGCGAGGGCCCCGATCTCGGCGAGGATCGCTTCCGGTTCGTTGTTCAATGTGAGTGTTTCGACAACGAGGTCGGTGCCAGCGAACCGCACCGTGTGGGTAACGGGTTCGGATTCGCCTGCGGCGTAGACCAAGAACCCGGTGTCAACTTGTGTGGCGGTCGTGTAGGCCAGCAGCTGGTACAGGTCACTGTCCTTGGCTTTTCGTCCGGTATCGACCGTCCGTTTGTATTTCACGTCGCCGACCATCACGCAACGTTCCTGGTCCCACCAGGACAGGTCGGGTTCGAGCTTGACCTTTCCTGCGTTGTCGAGGTTGAGTCGATGTCGTCTGACGTTCTTGGGGAACTCGTGGGTGGAAAGTTTTAGGGCCTTTCGGAGGGCAGCGTGCACGAACGTTTCGAACACCTTGGCCATGTTGAATAGCAGGCCCCTGGAGGTGACGGTCGGGGTTTCGTCGGATAGTTCGATTGTTTCGTCTCCGAGGATGAGTCTGGCGAGAGTGAGGGGTTGGGCATAGTGGCGGTTCAGGCGGTTGAGCTGGGGTTCCGGCACGTTGCGCCGGTCGTATCGGACTGACGTGACGTCTGTGAGTCGCCCGATGACCCGCCGGAGCTTCTTGGTGGTCGGTTCGCTGAGCGCTTGGAGCCGGAGGAGCCGCTGTGAGGCTGCTAGGAGGAGACGGTTCTCGTCGATGTCGGGCGTGAACTCGTCGTAGGTGACCTCGATGGGGGTGGTGACCCGCTGATGGCGACGGAGTTGGTCAGCGAACCGGATCCGACCCCGGACCCCGGGCAGGCTGTCATCGATGGTCAGGTACCCGTGGAGCGGCCCACGCCGGGTGGCCTGTTCGGCGAAGTCTGCGAAGGGTCGAGCGATCGCTTCGTGGAGCGTCGGGGCGTCTTCCAGCTCGACGGTGTGCTCTTTCCAGTAGTCGGGGTCGAGCCCGTAGAAGACGAGGAACAGGACCCGACTGATGTCGAGCTTCGGTGCGATTTGGATCGTGATGTCGCCGGTTCGGATCAACCCGACGTGGTTCTTGGGGTTGATGATGTAGCCGGGTTGGCCTGCCGGTGCGGGTGTGATCGTGGCTTCGTTGAGGTAGCCGCTGATGTCGTCCCAGTCTTCGAGAGTGATGGGGACTGGCTCGCTGTCCTCGTGTTCAGTTAGTCGGATCGTCTGCATCATCTTCTTCGGGGTTGGTTGTGTCGTCGCTGCGCAAAGCGTCGATGGTGAACTGTGCGACCCGGTCGGGGTCATCGAAGAACTGGTCCTCGACGTAGGGCAGGATGCTGTGTTTCCAGATCTTGCCGATCAGTTCTTCGGAGAGGTCGGGGCGGAAGAAGTGGCTGTGACCGATGGCGATGTTGGGGTCTGCGAGTTTCTCGTTGGCCCGGTCGACAACGTCGGTCAGCCAGCGCAATGACGGATTGTGCTTGTTTAGGTACCGGTTGAGGGTTCCCTCTACGGGTGGCCGGTCGGGGAAGAACTGGTGGAAATGGAACCGGCGCCGTAGGGCGGCGTCGACGAGTGCGATCGACCGGTCAGCGGTGTTCATCGTCCCGAGGATGTAGAGGTTCTTCGGCAAGGAGAACCTCTCTTCGGAGTACTGGAGGGTGACCTGATGGTCCCGGTATTCGAAGAGGAAGAACAGTTCGCCCAGGACCTTGGACAGGTTCGCCCGGTTGATTTCATCGATGACGAGCACGAAGTTGTGGCTCTCTTCCTCTTCGGCTCGTTTGGCCAAGCGCCTCAAAGGTCCAGGCTTGAGTTTGAAGTTGCCGTCTTCGGTGGGTCGCCATCCTTCGACGAAGTCCTCGTAGGCGTACGAGGGATGGAACTGGACAAGTTCGACCCGGTCTTCGGTCCCGGCGAACGCTTCGGCCAAGTCGAGTGCCACTCGTGTCTTCCCGGTACCGGGAGGGCCGTAGAAGATCGCCTGCTTCCGGTCTTTGAGCAGGTCGACGATTTCTTGGAGTGCGGTCGTTGGTTCGAGGTAGAGGTCGGCTGCCAGTTGGTCGAGATCTTTCATGGGGGTCGGAACCTTTTCTTTGATCGCAAACCACAGTTTGCGGTAGCTGGCCCACTGTTCCGGGCTGACCTTGTAGTTGGTTGCGTTGGGGAACTTGATCGGACCTAGGTCTTTGAGGACCGGGTGTTGTTTCAGATCATTGCGGAAGAAGGGGTTGCCGTAGAAGTTGTGGTCGATCCGCACGTTGACTCGCCACAGCGAGTCGGTGATCGACTCGTCAGGGTCAACATTGGCTTCGAAGGGTGCCCCTGTGAGCATCCCGCTGGCGTAGATACCTGCCTCTTTACCGGCCAACCAGAATAGGACCCGGTCACCGGCGGCCATGCCCGATCGGCCGGTTACTGCTTCCCACCAGTCTTCGATGGTGAACGGGTCGTCATGGTAACTCTCTTTGAGTATCTGGGGAATCCGAGACAGTGGGTGTGTGGGGTTGGCCTGGAATAGCAACACGGTTCCCGGGTTAAGAGCGGTGCCCCGGAGTGAGTCGGCGTGGTCTTGTTGGAGTTGTGTGATGAAGCTGTGTGGCACCGGGTACAGGTAGCCCTGGTTGGGTTTAGTGTTCTTGTCGAACGGCCCGGTGCTGGGAGGCCGGCCGTTAATGTCATCGAATGGAATGGCCTTGACGAGCCTGTCGTAGAAGCAGTCGGCGAGATAGACCTCCTCTTGCCAACGGTCTGCTCCTAATGGGTAGGGGCGGATGTCCTTGTGACCGTCCGACATGGCTTCGCTGACGACCCAGAGCTCTTTGTCGGCGTAGTGGAGGATCACATCCCCGGTTTGAACCCGGCCAACATCGAGGTGATGTCGGAACTTCCTACCGCCCTTGGCCTCCCGGGGGGCACAGATGCAGCTGTGGGACTCTTCAGCCTCCCAGCTCTCGTTCTGGTTGACCCACCAGTAGAGGCGTGGCGAGCCGTGTTCGAGCACAGCGAATAGACGTTCGGCGGTGTCGTCGTCTAGGTAGCCGATGGTTCTCGGCTGGTTCAGGTACTTGTTGATGGTGTCGCCAAGGATCGACCGGTCAAGGTTCGTGACTCGCCAGTCGACACCGATCTTCTTCTGGCGGTACTTATCGGGTTCCGCTTTATCGAAGTAGAACGGCTTGGTGCAGACCCCGAGAGCCACTGTGCTTGGTTCGGTCGTTTGGAGTATGGAGGCGATCAGGTCCCCGGGCTCGATCCTGCCCATGAAGGGCCAGAGCTGGCCGAGCGTGTTCGCCCTTTTCGCTTGTGGCTCGTCGGAGTAGGTCTCGTCGAGTGCCTGCCTGAGCCACTCCTTGGTGACTGGGGTTGGGGGTTCTGGGAGTAGGTCCCAGCCGACACAGGCAACACCGTTCTCCAAGCAGAAGGTCTCGTCTTCTCCTGCCCCCCCTGTGAGTCGGACCAACCAGGCTCTTGGTGAGAAGTTCCCCTCGGACCGAACACGGCTGCTGTCAGGCTTCCACTCCTCGTCTTCGATGATGTCGGCGACTCCGTCGGACATGAACCATGACGTTACGTCGGCTCGAAATTCGGTGCTAAAGGATTCCATGAGATGGTCTAGGACCTGGCCGGCTACCGGGGGTTTGTTCGTGATCAGGTCGAAGACCAGCTGGGGGAAGCCGCCGGTCGTGCCGGATGCCTTGAACATTGCAGTCGGGGGCACTTCACCCAAGGGGTGCTTGTCGGTCAGGTGCCGTTCGTCTCGCAAGACTTCCCAGAACCCGTCCGACTGGAGTCGCCAGACCGGTTCTTCGGCGCTACCGGGATCGGCAGTGGAAAAGTCTTCTATCAACGGAGCAAGATCCTCAATCAGTTGGCCCACTGGCAGGTGTCGGTCTAGGCCTAGGAGAGCGTTCCGGCACGCCATCAGAACCAAGAGGGGCTTGTGGGGTGCAGTTATCCCGTCACGCTTGTAGGTGCGCAGCCGTTGCAGTCTGTCCAAAAGCTCGTCGATGGTCTGCGGGGGTGCATCGCTAACAACGAATCCCAGCTCACCAAGCTTGGTCTGCACCGGTCGCCCGCCAGAGAACTCATCGTTACCTAGCGGTCCCTGGTCGGGGTATTGGTAGCCGTGGGCGGCACCGCAGATGGCCTTGGAGTCGTAGTAGTTGCCTTGGAACCTCAGGAAGTATTCTTTGGCTGGCCCGTACCCGTATTTGTCGAGGAACACTTCACGGCCCAGCTGGTCGCATTCCTCAATCGCATCGAGGACCGCTTGCCGATCTGTCAGACCCGCTAAGGCCTTGCCATCTAGAGCCATGCGGCAACGTTATGTCACAACAGTTTCTCGACCTAATGGCGCTAGTGATGGGCCTGGCCGAGATCGCCCCAGTTGTCGACCCATTGGCTTATGTTGAGGACCAGTCCGCCGGCCTCTCGTAGCTCGGTCGTGTTGCCTTCCCGATGAACATGAGGCTGACGCTGGTTGTCTTCCTGGGTTGTTCCGATCTGGTCTCTGTAGGGGAGCCAGTCTTCGACACGAACCACGATGGCGAAGTCAAGATCGCACTGGAGCACAAACCATGCGTCCGGGTCGTCCCAGCAGGCGAGTCGAAGCCCAAACCAGTACACCCTGTGGTTGCCCGGACGCTGGTCCCGACCCCTCGTCCGCAGGTAAATCGTCGGGCCGTCGCCAACCTGGTAGGTCTGCTCATTACCTCGACCAGACAGGCGGGGAGTTCCGCCAGTGGCGTTGGCGATGTGTTCCAGGGCAGTGTCCCGCATCTCATCCACTGTTGGTTCGACCGTTTCTAAGGGTGGACGGGGTGGTTCTTGGACGTTGTCAACAATGGCTCGACCGAGCCGCTCAAGGTAGTCGGCAGGGATCAGGCATTCGGCCAGCTCGTCGCTGAGAGCGTCGACATCAATGTGTGCTCCGTGTTCCCTGATGAGGCCAGCTAAGACCTTCCCGATTCGTCGACGGTCTGCTGGGCCAGCCATGTATCTGAAGATACTTCACACGACTTGCTTGTTCCTGGGGAGGGCAATTGCTGGGTGTGTTGATGGCTACCAGCTCGGTCGTAGTAAGGGAGGCTCTAGTTCGGTTAGTTAGGCGTTGAAACCCGTGAACGGTGGGGACTGCTCGACTGCAGCAT
>Ga0008649_10001455_pt1 | contig 18602 bp, 15 predicted proteins | sample SaaInlV_130m_DNA_2_FD_66601 | JGI IMG/M metagenome (GOLD analysis project Ga0008649, IMG submission 66601) | Marine microbial communities from expanding oxygen minimum zones in the Saanich Inlet - SI037_S2LV_130m_DNA | ecosystem: Environmental > Aquatic > Marine > Intertidal zone ... | reverse complement strand
GGCGTTCCGGGTCTCCCGGAGGTCACGTCGGAGTGGCGGAATTGGCAGACGCGCCAGCTTGAGGGGCTGGTGCCCGCAAGGGCGTGGGGGTTCAAGTCCCCCCTCCGACACCACGAAAGCACAGGTCAGAGCGTTGCAAGATCTCGAAAATCTCTGTTTTGGTCACCAAGAGGTCACCATTGGCCGGGTAGGCGTGCGGGAGGAGTCACTATGCCGCTCTGGCTGGGCTGGTGGTTCGCCCGTAACGAAGTGATGAGAAGTAGGGCAAGATGGTTGTCCACAACCCCACCGCAAAGGGCAGTTGGATGGCTAAACCAGGCACATACCGGGGACGGCATTACACCGAGTGGGTAGACGAGGTAAGACGCCTTAAGCGCGAAAACCTCCTCGACGAGGCCGAAACGCTGCTACTTGGACTCATAGGGGCGACCGAAGCGGAAGCACAAGCGAAGGGATGGCCGTCACCGGCACCCGGGTATTACGAAAATCTCGCGATCGTCTACCGGAAGCAACGGCGCTATCTCGATGAGATCAGCGTCTTGGCTCGCTATAGAGACTTCTCCGGCGATCTCGGCGGCAAGTTCGCTGAACGCCTCCGCAAGGCCCGCCGACTCCAGGAGGAAGCCGAGGCCATCGCCAACCCGTCGACGGTATGCCCCTATTGCGCTGTTGACCTCGGATCGGTGTCACAACGAACCGGCGCATGCCCCGATTGTGGGGAACGAATCGTGGTACGCACGGTCAAGGGTACGAAGGTGATGATGACGGAGGCTCAACGCGAGGAGGAGCAACGACAGAAAGTCCGGGACAAGGCGCTTACAAAGGCAAACCAGGCTGGTGCATCAACCGTCGAGTTTGACGCTGAGGAGGAGGCGCTTCGGGAACAACTAGGTGTCGCCCTGCCGATGGATGTCTTCTGGTCACTTGCCAACAGGAAGGCGATCGAAGGGGCAGCCGCTTCGGACTGGGTTGCCGCTGCGTCTGCCTACGGGGCAATGGCCGAACGGCTTGTCGAAGAGGGCAAGGACCCCTATGGCGTGTACGCCAAGGCCGTGAAATATCGGCTGATGACACGACTTGACCACACCCCTCCGGACAGGGTCCTGTTCGTCAGTGGATGCGACTGTCCGCCCTGCCAGGTAGAACCGAGAAAACTCACTTTTTCCGAAGCGCTAGAGAACCCGCCGATCCCCCACGTCGAATGTAAGAAGAAGATCTGCCACTGCCACCTCATGGACGACCGGGGTGAGGGGGAGGCCGCTGCCGGAACCTCAGGATCCGGGTGCGCAGCAACGATGATGTTCACTCTCGGCTTGGTGGCTCTGCTCTTTTTTGCGATATTCATCACCTGACTACATTCGGCGTTGCAAGAGCGGTCCGGCGCCAAGAGGCCAGCGTGTACCACGTTGCGGACTTGTGGTATCCGGACGTGACCGGGGTGAATCTCACCGGGGCAGAACTCGCTAATCTCAGGTCGTTGCGGCTGCGGTTGGGGTACCAACTGGTCACCATTGGTCAGAACTATGAACCGCCCCGGCCGTCGAAGTCCTGTCATGGCTCCATCCTCTCAAGGGTCAGAACCTACGCAATACCCGGGGCGGTTCACACCGAGTACCCGAGGGCAATCGGGGCGGACAGGTCGGCCTGTGCAACCTCCCAAACACCTATCCGATACCTACCAGCGACCTATCCATCGGATTCCCGCAGGATGTCCGATGATGTCTGACATTGATCCTCTTGGAGGTTGGTGAATTCTTGGGGAGATTGGCGCTCCGTTGTGGGGACGGACATCTTGGGCTCGGCAGTTCCCGAGTCGGTGCAAGCTCGAGTGTCTCAGAGGTCTTCCCTTGAAGAGACATGCAATAATGGTCACATGCTGCGACGTTGGCGGTCGAGTTGGGCGGAGAGGGCGGGATACTGATGAGTTTGCGAGGTCTCTTCAAGAGCAGGCGCTCGAACGCATCTAGCCACGGATCGACCGTGCCTTCATCTCTGCGTGCTTCGTCGGTCTGGTTGTCGGCGGACGATGTAGCGCTAGTGGACGGCCGTTCAATAACGGGTGGAATGGTGTACGTCGGCAGTGGTCTCCCGGCGCTCAAGGGCTACGAGATCGAACCATGCCTCATTGATCCGAGCCTCTCAGTTCACTGGTGTAGCCCTGATTGGGCCGGTGTGACAATGGACTACTGGCCCGCCTACGAGAGGATGGATCCACGAGCGCGGGCTGCGTATTTAGTCTGGCTTGCCGACGGTCGTTGCAATGAGTCCACCTACATCGGCTACGTGTTCGTGTTCTTCTACGGGCTCGAGCGTCGTCTCCTGGCGGACATCAAAGGCGATACATCCCATCCGGATCTGCCTAAAATCGCGGCCGAAGTCCGTCGCCTGCTCGAGATCTACGGCGACAATCGTTCATTTTTTGGTTACGCGAACAACTTGCTGGAGTACGTCGAGGCGCTCGGCTCTGTGGACGCCGACATCCAGCCGCTGGCTTGGGACCCCGAGCATCGGCGATGGGAGGTACCAGTTGTCGTACGGATAGGCATCGGCCGGTACTTGGCGAATGCACTTCCGATTCCGGGCGGGTGGGCCCTGAGTTACCTTCGTCACCACCCTGAGAGTTATTTGCGCACACCAGCGATGAGATGCCAACAGGAGTTCGATTACCTATTTCTCAACCGATATGAAGCCAAGTTTGGGAGCGGCATCAAGGTGCACGCTCCAGTCCAGAAACTCAAGTTCAGCTACCGGCCGGCATCGGGTGGCATAAGCGGTGAAGCTGACGTCACTGTCGATTCCATTCCGGATATCACCTCGGTGAGCGGCCCGATCAACGAACTGAGAGACCTCGGCGCCGAATGCACCGACGAGCTTGACGCGTACAGCAGGTTTCTCGGTCGTCGGCCGGATGAAGTCGAAACTGCCGCAGCTGTCGCGCTTCTCCCTAAGGAATTGCTGGATGCGTTCGGCGGGGCGACGCTAGATGATCTTCGCGGATGGACGAACGGGCTTCTCGACAGTGATATCCATGCAGTCGTGCCAATTGATGACTTGGTCGAGCGCTGGTCGCCGGGTCGTATTGAGAAACTTACGAAAGCTGAAGCGGTAACGCTTGCTGCGATGCTCGGAAAAATCGATGTCGGGATCGAGCCAGATGTCCGCTTTGGTGCCTCTACTCCTAAGCCTGGAACATCGGCGGTGCTGTTTCCGTTACCGGAGAATTCCCCACTGTCGCCTTCGTCGATGTACGCGGCTGCGGTGTCTCTGGTTCACCTAACTGCGGTTGTCGCCGCCGCTGATGGCAGTATCACCGGACCGGAGCAACGACATCTCGCCGAGCACGCTGAGGGTGTGCTCGGGCTCGATGCTGCAGAACGCGCACGGCTTGAGGCACACCTCATGTTCCTCGCAACGGGTAAGCTCGGTATGGCGGGAATGAAGAAGAAGGTTGAGGCTCTGCCGGCTTCGGACAGGGTCTCTGTTGGTCGTATCCTGGTTGATGTCGCTGCCGCGGACGGGGTCGTTAGCCCCGAAGAGATCTCGACTCTAACGAAGTTGTTCATCCATCTCGGGCTCGATGAAACTGACGTCTACAGCCAAGTGCATGCGCTTGGCGTCGCAGACGCCGGGCCGATTGCCGTCCGTGATGCCGAGTCGACAACTCGTTGGACCGTCCCCCGGCCGGTCATCGGCGACGCGGCCACAGTGCGGCTCGATCCTGTCAAAGTCCAAGCTCGACTCGCGGAGACAGCCCACGTCACGGCGTTGCTAGCCGGGATCTTCTCCGCTGACGAGGTGAGCACGCAACCTCCCCCGCCGGCAACCGGAGCCTCCGTCTCTTCTGCTGGCCCCACGATCGTAGGTCTGGATGCAGCTCATTCAGCGTTGGCCGTCGCTCTCGCTGCCACTCCCTCGTGGGATCGCTCCGATGCAGAACAGTTGGGTGACTCCCTGGGGTTGCCCTTGCTCAACGGAGCACTCGATCGGATCAATGAGGTTGCTATGGACATTTGTGGCGAGCCCCTCGTCGATGGCGATGACAGCTTGGAACTGAACACGTACGCGATCGAGGAAATGCTCTGATGCCCGATAGCCCTGCCTCTGAAAGAATTAGGCCCCGTGACCGTGACGCCATAATCCAGTCACTGCGTGCCGGCGTGGTGCCCCGTGTCGGCCAACAACACATCCAAGTCGGGCGCGCAAACGAAGTGAGAGCGTTGCTCTCGGATATCGAGCGCATCTCCGATGGTGGTTCCGCGATCAGGTTTGCTATCGGCGAGTACGGGGCGGGCAAGTCGTTCTTTTTGAACCTGATCCGCTCGATTGCGCTTGAACAGAAGCTGGTGACCGTGCACGCCGACCTGTCACCGGACCGGCGCCTTCATGCGACCGGCGGGCAAGCACGCAGCTTGTATGCCGAGCTAATGCGGAACCTCGCAACCCGGGCACGCCCGGATGGAGGTGCAATGCCGTCAGTAGTTGAGCGTTTCGTTACTGAGAGCCTGAACCAGGCGAGTGCACGAGACGTGAACCCGGAGATCGTGATTCGGGAGCGTCTCGCAGAACTTCAAGAACTCACAGGCGGCTACGATTTCGCTGAAGTGATCGCGGCCTACTGGCGGGCCCATGATACTGGCAATGAGCAACTCAAAGCGGACGTCGTACGGTGGCTGCGCGGTGAGTTTGCGACCCGGACTGACGCCCGAGCAGCGCTTGGTGTGCGGACGATCATTGACGACGGCACGTTCTACGACCATCTCAAGCTCTTCGCTCGGTTCGTGCGACTCGCCGGGTTCACCGGTGTGCTTGTTTGCCTGGACGAGATGGTGAACCTGTACAAGTTGTCGAACACTCAGGCCCGCAATTCGAACTACGAGCAGGTGCTGCGAATCCTCAATGACTGCTTGCAGGGCTCCGCAGCTGGGCTCGGGTTTGTGTTTGGTGGCACGCCTGACATGTTGCTCGACACCCGTCGCGGGCTTTACTCATACGTTGCGCTCCAGTCCAGGCTCGCAGAGAACACCTTCGCTGCGGCTGGGCTCGTTGACTATTCTGGACCCGTCTTGCGGCTCTCGAGCCTGTCTCCTGAAGACATGTTTGTGTTACTCACCAAACTCCGCCATGTCTTTGCCAGCGGCGACCCATCTGAGTATTTCGTACCAGACGAAGGGCTTACCGCATTCATGGACCACTGCAAGTCGCGGGTCGGGGACGCTTACTTCAAGACGCCGCGCACCACCATCAAAGAGTTTGTGAATCTCCTCGCCGTGTTGGAACAGAATCCAGGTGTCAACTGGTCTGACCTGATCGCCCGAGTCGAGATCGCCGCCGAAGCCAACCCGGATCTAGCACCCCTCGCAGACGAAGAAGATACCGCGCCCGCCGCGACACCTTCACTGCCGGTCTCAACCACGGCGGCGGGTTCCGCTCTACCACGACCACCTGCACGGCCTGGCGATGACGAACTCACCGATTTCCAGCTCTGACAGCGGTCCGTCTACGGCGTTCAACAAGCTGCACCCGCGGATGCAGCGCTGGGTACACGACCAAGGTTGGACAACACTCCACGATGCCCAGGAACAGGCGATTGTGCCAATTATCGGTGGTGATCGGGACGTGATCATCGCTGCCGCAACCGCAGCAGGAAAGACCGAAGCAGCATTTCTCCCAATCCTGTCGACCCTCGCCACAGCAGCTGACGAATCCATTTCCACAGAACGAGACCCGTGGACGGCTCACGACCCCTGGGCCGAACCCGACACCAAGGCGGCGGTCGGAGTGCAGGTGCTGTACCTGTCGCCGTTGAAGGCGCTCATCAACGACCAGTACAACCGTCTCGATCAACTCTGTGAACAAGTAGATATTGCCGTTCATCGCTGGCACGGCGATGTTGCAAACTCCGCGAAGCAGAAACTTCTCCGCGATCCGTCCGGCGTGTTGCTCATTACCCCGGAGTCGCTCGAAGCGACATTCGTCAATCGCGGAACCCAGGTGCCTGGCCTCTTCGCCGGGTTGAAGTTCGTCGTAATCGACGAACTGCATTCGTTCCTCGCTACGCCTCGGGGTGCCCAGCTTCAATCGCTTATGAATCGAGTCGAGCTGGCTATCCGGCACCGACCGGCGCGGATCGGGCTCTCCGCAACTCTCGGCGACATGTCCGCAGCGGCCGCCTTCCTTCGACCCAGCGATCCCGGCAGCGTCGTGGTCGTCTCGTCGACATCGGATGGCAGGGCACTACAGCTTCAGTTGCGCGGCTACCTCGCAACTCCGCCAGCGATGTCGCCAAGCGATGTGCGCGCCGCCGACCAAACCGGTAACGAGCCGACAGTAGAAGAGACGACCCCCGGGGATCGGATGGCGATCGCCGAGCACCTGTATCGTCATCTACGCGGCCGAGACAACCTCGTCTTCGCGAACAGACGCAGTGACGTCGAAACGTACGCCGACCTGCTCGCACGTCGCAGCGACAGCGAAAGAGTCCCTAACGAGTTCTGGCCACACCACGGTAGTTTGTCGAAGGACATGCGCGAGACCGTCGAAGCGCAACTTAAGGACCGAACTCGACCGGCGACTGCTGTATGCACATCAACGCTCGAGATGGGGATCGACATTGGCACCGTGGCCAGCGTTGCCCAGATCGGACCACCGCCGTCAGTCGCGTCACTCCGCCAGCGGCTCGGCCGTTCAGGTCGACGTGACGACTCGGCCGTGTTGCGCATGTATATCAGTGAGAAGTACCTCGATGACCGTTCCAGCCCGATCGATGAACTTCGCTGCGACGTCGTGCAGACGACAGCCATGGTGCACCTCATGTTGGATCGGTGGCTAGAAGCCCCCGACGATCCTGGATTCAACTACTCGACACTGACCCAACAGATCATGTCAATGATTGCCCAGCACGGCGGGGCGACAGTACCCGATCTGTATCGTGCCCTGTGCGGTCCGGGGCCCTTTCATCTCGTGGACCAGACTCGGTTCGCACAGTTGCTGCGCGCAATGGCCGCACAGGATCTGATCATCCAAGCAACAGACGGATTGTTGCTGCACGGCACAATCGGCGAACGGCACGTTAACCACTACGGCTTCTACACAGCGTTCCAGACAACCGACGAGTGGCGGCTCGTAACTGGGGGCCGGACTCTTGGCACTGTCCCGATCTATCAACCCCTCTACGAAGGCGTGTTGCTGATCTTCGCCGGGAAGCGCTGGCGGGTGATGAACGTCGATACCTCCACCCGCGTCGTCGAGCTGGAACGATCCAGCGGTGGAAACCCGCCAGCGTTCGGCGGTGCTGCCGCCGCAGTCTCGGACCGGGTTCGTAGCAAAATGCTTGCCGTCTACCAGTCGACCGACATGCCGGCCTGGTTGGATGGGAATGCACAACAACTGCTCGCCGAGGGTCGTACCTCGTTCACCCGACTCGGGTTGGATGATTCTGCGGCTCTCGTTGACAGCTCAGGTTTGTTAGTTTTCCCGTGGGCGGGCGATCGCGCCCTGTTCACGGCAGCAATTGCCCTGCTCGGTAAGGGCATCGAAGCAAGCGTCGAGGGTCCCGCGATCCAGATGCTCGGAACAGACGTTGACGAAGTTGGGCACGTGATTCGAGAACTCGTCGACGACACTCCTCCGACGGCGGACGCGCTAGCGGCGTTCATTGAGAACAAGGAGGTCGACAAGTGGGACTGGGTGCTCGACGACACGCTGGCATCTGAAGCAGCCGGAGCGCGACTACTTGACGTGGAAGGCGCGTGGTCACTCCTCGCGAACGTCATGTCAGACCTGAGAGCTTCCGCAACGCTGTCACCCGCCTCCGCTCCGATTGGAACAACCAGCCCTACATCGACGCGCGATCATCATCTCATCCGACAGCTCCCACCGGCCCAGGGTCGACGCCAAGAGGGCAATCCTGAGTGAGACCGGAGGGGCGCCAGCGTCCGCGGTGTGAGTTGAACCGCCCAGGGCAATGTGGGCGGATAGGTCCTCTTGGGTTGTCTCCCAAGCACCTATCCTGAATCTACTTGTGACCTATCCATCGGACATCCGAGGGATGTTCAGCGGTGTCTGACATCGTCTTGCTGGGAGATTGGCTGAGTCGTTGGGAGATCGGCAGTTTTGGTTGCGGGCTGGTGTCGTATCGTCTGCGGCGGTTGAACTGGTCGTTGCAGGCGTCGTCGCGTCCGCTGAGGTCTGATCATCGTTCATGCGCTCGTCGGTGCGGGTCGGTGGTTTGGCCGTTGTTGGCCCGGCGGGTCCCGTGTTGCGCTGCTGAGTCGAGGTTCCTTGCGCGGGACCACCAACGAGGGCGACGTGGCGTCTATCGTCAAAGCGTGGCTCGATCGTCCCCCAAGCCGCTGGTCCGAGATCCTGAGCGGGCGCCGGCCCACTCTCTTTCATTCGGAATCGGCGGACTCAAGAGCAGCCGTTTCTGTCACACCCTCCTCGTACTGTCGTCTTCATCCTCCCGATGGAGACGACCGAGCAAATACGTGGAGCGATCATGCGCCGACCGAGGACCAGCAGACAGATGACGATGTTCGAGGAGGTTCCCACCGTCGAGGCAAACGGTTTGCGTCAGTCGGACGAATCGGACGGGACTATCACGACCATTGATCTGTTCGCGGGCGCGGGCGGCCTCACCCTCGGCTTCCATCTCGCTGATCTCGACTTCTTGCCGGTTTTCGCCGTCGAGCATGAGAGAGCAGCTGCGGCGACGTTCGCCCGTAACTTCGGCTGCGAGGTGTTCGACGGCGACATCGAATGCGGACCTGAGTACCCGCAAGCCGATCTCATCATCGGGGGTCCGCCGTGTCAGGGGTTCAGTCCGCTGGGACGAGATCGTGATGAGTTCAGCCGAGCGAAGATCAATGGGCTTTGGAAACACTTTCTCGATGCAGTGCGAACCATTCGCCCAAAGGCATTCGTCATCGAGAATGTCCGCGAGTTCCAGAGATCAGCGCAGTTCGCGGAGTTGATCCATCTGCTGGAGACCGATTCTGAACTGAGCGTTTACACACCGGCATTTGGAGTTCTGAACGCTGCGGACTACGGAGTCCCCCAGAACCGCCACCGAGGGATCCTCGTCGCAGTGCGCGATCACGACGGAGATCTCCCGTGGCCCCCACCGCTGCTCACTGGTCCCGACTCGCCGGACGAGCGCCCCTACGTCACCGTGCGCGAGGCCATCGGAAACTTGCCCTCGCGTACCAAGGGAACCGAGCCCTACTTCACCGACGACGGCCAGCATCTGCATTTTGGTCGCCGGCCGATGCCGAAGTCGCTCGAGCGTTACAAGGCCATCCCACCCGGTGGGAACCGATTCGATCTGATGCGGAATCGGCCCGACATCACTCCCGCTTGTTGGGCCAACAAGCCGACCGGAACCACTGACGTCATGGGCCGGCTCTGGTGGGATCGCCCCTCGGCGACCATCCGTACCGAGTTCTTCAAACCTGAGAAGGGCAGGTATCTGCACCCAACGGCAAACCGCGTGATTTCCCATCGTGAGGGCGCGCGCATTCAGTCCTTCCCGGACTGGTATCTGTTCGAGGGAACGAAGATCGAGATCGCTCGACAGATCGGGAATGCCGTGCCGCCACTGCTCGGGCTGGCAATCGCCAGGTACGTCCACGAGCACGCGTTCGCACCCAGGGCTGGTTGATGCCGGCGGACGCTTCGCTTGAACGTGCGGTCAGCTGGTTCCGATCGCAACCGCGGATGTCGGGGCGTTTCGGTGCTGCAATCCGGCAGAGTTTCGATGAGGTGTTCGACGGCCAGAGAACCGGCCGGTACTCGTTGGCTCAGCTCTCGAAAGTCGAGAAGACCTATATAGGGACGAAGGTCGAGATCGTCATTCAGGCCGAGTTCGGGCTCCAGCGAGGGCAGCGAATGGACTACCTCGTCGACGGTGAAGAAGTCGATGCGAAATGGTCGATCAGATCCGGCGGCTGGATGATCCCCACCGAGGCGGTCGGAGAACTCTGCCTCTGCATGACAGCGGACGACGCTCGTTCAACGTTTTCGGTTGGAATCGTTCGGGCCGACGACGCCAAGCTCCGCCCAGGCGCAAATAAGGACAAGAAACGGGGACTGAACCCGGCTGGCATGGGGGCGATGTCCTGGTTGGCAAACCCGGGCGAGCTAGCGGAGAATCTGCTCCTTCACCTCGATGACGACACGCGATCGGCGATCCTCGACTATCAATTGAGTGGCCAACGGCGCGTTAGCCAGCTGTTCCGGCACGTTCAGCACAAGATCGTGCGACGAGAGGTCGTACTGACCGTCGCTCAACAAGACGACGGTCCCAAGCGCGTGAGGGACGCCCGAAAGCTCCTGCAGCCCGAAGGCATCATCGTTCTCGGACACCAGGGCGATCACCCCCGAATCGCCGAGGCGCTCGGGCTTCAGACGCCGCCGAAGGGGAGCTGGATCGCCGCGCGGGTAGTGCCGACTGAACAATCGGGTCGCGGGTCAGTCGAGGTTGACGAGGGGCTTTGGCGACTGGCAACGCCCGATGATCCGTTGACTGCGGGTCCCTCGAAGTACCAGTAGCTGAGGCGCGTTGTTGGTGCGAAACTGGAGAGGTGAAGCGCCCGGTCCCCTCAAGTGACGCAGTGAGCATGAGGATGAGCCGACAACCCACCCGAGATACGGCGCCAGAGATGGCGCTACGGCGTCGACTCCACGCGGGCGGCCTTCGGTTTCGAGTGGATCGTGCGCCGCTGCCGGGGCTCCGCCGAAAGGCGGACATCGTGTTCACCCGCCAGCGTGTCGCTGTGTTCGTAGACGGCTGCTTCTGGCACCGCTGCCCCGAACACGGCACCATGCCGGCCTCGAATGCTGAATGGTGGGAAACCAAGCTGACCCGCAATGCACAACGTGACGCCGAGACGAACCGGTTGCTCGCCGATGCCGGTTGGACAGTGGTGAGGATCTGGGAGCACGAGGACCTTGCTGTAGCAGTTGGCCGCATCGAGGCGCTTCTTCGCGAGCGCACCTCACGGCCGTGATGGCTTGAGCCTGAGTTCTCCGCGCAGGCCGGCTCACAGGTGGCGCCAGCCGAGCCTCTGATCTGAGCGGTGGGAACCGGAAGTCACCCGCTGCGCTGTCTGAGCGAAGCCCTGGCAATAAGTCACGTATATTGGGGCACTTCTGAGATACGTGGTGCATATTCGTGCGTATGTGACACATACATGGTATGATCTGGATCAGATCGGAAGATATGCGAGGTATACGAAATGGCTGACATTGACCAGCGGGTGGTACGAATTCCAGTTCCGGTACGTCTGATCCGGGAGATGGACGCCGTGGTCATCGAAGGAATCGGTGGGTACGCGACGCGGGCGGAGTTCATCGTCGATGCGATTCAAGAACGCATTCTCGAGCTGACGATTGCGTCAAGCGAGGAAGTCGGAGCTACTCCGGTCCCGGATGAAATCACCGAGACGAAGTACGCAGACGCAGGAGGAGAGCTGGCTGCGACAACGCCATCGATTGAGGGTGACGCCATGTCGGTGTCCACGACGATGTTGGAATGTCCTGAAGATGGTTTTGTCATCGACGTTCGGGCCGATCGGAGTCGGCCAGAGAGTATGCCACTCTTCGGTCTTCACAATCGTGACTACCCGTCATTGTGGGCACTGACTCGTTTGGCAGAGATGACTAGTGAGCAGCCGATCCCGATCGAGGACTACTACTCCGGAGTGCTCACACAGGCGTGGAGCTTCGGCGAACTCCTACTCGCGGCCGAACGAAGGACTGGCAGAAAGTGCACTGCGATCTTCCCGACGAATCCGGACAAGCGCAAGGCAGCGGAAATGGGGTTCCGGATGTTCGCGGTCGGTGACTATCGAGTCGCAGCAGACGACGCCATCACTACCGGCGGACCGCTCTTCGAGTGGCGCGTTGCCGGCCTCACAGGCTCCGGCAAGGAGCCCTTCATTGGGATCACCGCAGCTGGATGGCGCCTCTTGGGCAGACTCGGGGCACTGTCGGTAGAGGAGCCACACTCACGTACGGCTGCCGCGGCATTTCTTGAGCATCTGGCTGAGGACGCGCCAGCGGATCGAGCCGCGTTCGCCCAGATCCTTCAGGCTGTTGGAGTCGACGGTGCTACCCGACAGGAAGTCCTTCGGCACGTCGCCAGGGCGTGGCCCGAGTGGACCAAGAACGAGGTTTCCACCAACGCCGCCGGCTATATCGCCAGAGCCCGCGAATGGGGCCTAATGCAGCCAAAGCAGACAAAATCCCGGTACCACCTGGCGGCCTTTGGCCTCGAACAACTCGACCTTTCCAACGACGGAGTCCAATCATGAACAAACAGAACGAAGAACTCATAGCGCTCGCTCTGGCAGCTCGCACTCTTGAAGAAGCGAACCAGGTCCAGGACCTCATCGCCGCGCTGATTGGCGCACGAAATGAGCGCCCCCTCGGGGACACATGGAACAACCAGGGGATTCTGACAGCGAGTGGCTCCAGCTATGACCACAAAGCGCTCGAGGTGGTCACCAACATGCAAGACGCCGTTCTCGAACTCCTTGCGATCCAGAAGTACGGGAGTCGCGCTGCAGTTCCATTCAAGACCCCACACGCCGCCGCTGCCGACCTTCTAGGTGGGCTCGACAAGAAGCAGCAAGCCGGACTGGCAACCGTCACAGTCGACAGGTCTGAGCCTGCTTCGAACAAGAAGCGCGTCACTCTGACAATGAGGGACCACGGCTGCGGAATCGCCGACACAGACGTGCCGCGTGGCATCTTTCGAGTCGGAGCGAAGCACAAAGACGGCATTGACTGGCAACAGGGAACCTTTGGTCTCGGCGGCGCGACCACCTATCGAAACGCTCAGTCCATCGTTCTCGTCACGCGGCGGCATCCCGATCTGCTCGACGGAAGCAGCGATCGGATCACCGTCGCCGTCGTTCAGTGGGAACGTCACCGCACGACTGTCAATGCGTTCTACCTGGTGACCGACCCATGGGAGGAGGACAATCCTGTTACTTGGTCAACTGCCACGCCACTGTCTGTCCCCGCGAGTGACTATCCGGATTTCGAACCCGGGACCCACCTCGCACTCGTGTCCTACGAGACGGAAGGCCTTGGCAGGCGATCCGGTGACGAGCGGTCTTTCGACACAGTGCTCAATACACGGCTCTACCGACCTGTCACACCCATCGAGTACCGGAACAACTTGACCAGATCCGACCGCATTGAAACCCTTGATGGTCTCGAGCGCCGATTGAACGACAACCCTGGTGACCCCGGCACCGAGGGGTCGGACACACTTCCCTTCAACCACAACGGCACGACATATCAACTCCCTATCCGATTCCGGATGTTCTCCAAGCCCGGTGCCGCTGGGGAACGCCGCAACTACGTCGCCAAGGGTCACGCTCTCCTCGTTAGCTCCAACGGCCAGGCGCACTTCCACTGGAGCCCACAGGAATTCAAGAACAAGACCAATCTCAACAAGTTGTACAACCGCATTTTCGTGGCCGTTGACAGTGACGCTCTGCCGATAGAACTTCGCACGGAACTCTTCACCGCTGATCGCTCACAGCTCGTCCGTACGGCGGCGGCCATTCGTCTGGAAAACGAAATAGTCGCGTTCCTTGACTCATGGACCGCACTTCGCGACGCCAACAACGACCTCATTCGTGAGGCGATCGCTGGCGACAACAATGACCGCCCAACCATTGCAATCGCGGAAAAGATTGCTCGAGCGATGAAAGTCAAGGGATTCTCGATCGGAGGCTCGGGAGGCAGCGGCGGCGGTGCCCCAAAACCACCGAAGCCGACTCCTCCAGAAGATCTCTACGACGATCCCACGCACTTCGAGGGCTCGGAGTCAGTGGAAGTTGTCGTCGGGGCCGTGAAGAGCATCTATTTCAGGCTCAATGCCAAGGACGACTTTCTCGGGGCAGGACGGCGTGCCGAACTCGAGGTCACCTGTGACCATCCTGACATTGGTTCTGATGAGATCACCGTCGGTCAACTGCGGTCCGGCCGCGTGAGAGTCGCGTTGGCCATTCCAGACAGCGCTGACCTTGGGAACTACCTCATTCGAGCAACAATCCCCCAGTGGCCAAAAACTTCAGGAGGCATCGGCCCGAAGTTTGAGTGGAGCACCAAGATAGAAGTCGTAGATGAGGCCACGACGAAGCCCCCGGGAAGCTCGTCCGGGAGCCGTAAGGGCAAAAGTGGACCAGGGGAGGGCGGGCTCGTGGCCCTGATCTGGAAGACGGAAACTGATGACGGAATGGACGAGTGGAAGCCGTCAACCGTTGGTGAGATCGAGATGGTCGAGGGTACGGAACTCGCCAGCCAACGCGAGGAGTACAAGGACCTGGCCAAGGTTGACTCGGAGATACCGACAATCGTCCTCAACCGGACTTATTCGCCTCTCAAGTCATACGTGCAAGCTCGCGCTGTGGAACTCACCGACGAGGGAAAGGAACAGGCAAGGGAACGCTACGCCGTTGGTGTTGGCGTTGCGCTCCTGCTACTCGATCAGGAGCAGCGAAAGAGGGAGAAGGCTGGTGAAGCGATGGACGAAGCAGCCGTCAATGCGGGTCGCAAGGCAGCGGCTCGAGCGGTGCTCAGCGTCATGCCGGACTACGACCGTCTGGCCAAGGAGCTCGACGACTGATGAGCAAGCTTGCCGCCACATCTCGAGGGCAAAGTCCGGGAGGGGTGCAAGCGCGGTCGGTGGGTGCACCAGTGTCGAACATCAGTTCGCTACGCCGGGGGTCCCCGTCGTGCTGTCACACCCCCAGCTGATGATGAGGGGGGCAGCAATGAAAGGAGACGCTGATGGGTTCCAACTTCAAGTTCGAGTTCGACACTCGGGCCCTCGAGCGGGTTGCCCCGGATGCCGTGAAGGAAGTGGCGAGAAATGCGCAGCCCCATTTTGACCGACTGCACCGAGAGCACGCAGGCAACGCGGTCGGGGAGGTGGAGCCCCATGTTCGAGCGCTCTTCCGGCGGCTCGACTGGAAACCGGCCAGTCCGAGCGAGATTCGGGACTATGCCCAAGTGATCTCACGCGGCGATCGCATCGTCCTCGAGCCTGGCAGAGTGCGGATTTAGCTCGAACCTTGGGCCGCTTGGCCCGAGCAGCCTCGCTGGTAGTCTGCTCGGGGTGGGAACGTCCGCGGGGATCCTGTGCCAGAAGGCGTCGTTTGGATGCACGATCATCGACGAGGATGGCGTGGCCGCCGATCACGACATAGCGGTCCCCAGCAACATGAATGACCGTGGCGAGGCTCTCGCCTGGCTTGCCCAGGAGGCCCAGCGAATCGTCGAGCTTAACGGCGTCGAGACCGTCGGACTGCAAAAGGCTGGCGGTGGCAAGTTCGGCGGGGCTTCGGCCGAGCGATATGAGGTCGAGGCGGCAGTGCAGATCGGACTTCACGAGGCAGGTGCGGCGCTTGAACGTCTGAACCGAGAGCAGGTGCGGGCTGCGATGGGTGAACCGAAAGCCAAGGGTGCTTACGAGAAGCTCCTCAACCGAGCCGAGGTGAAAGCCCGGAGCAATGCCGTGCGCCGTGATCAATACCTCCTCGCCTTGGCGGTCCGGTGAGTGAGCTCCGACCGCTACGACATCCTTCAAAAGCTAGGCGATGGCCACTTCACCCTCGGAGTCTTCCTCGCAGAGCATAAGGACCTTCAGCGCACCGTGGCGCTGAAGCTCATCGAGGTCGGACCTGGCGTGCATCGCGACGACCTACTGCAAGAGGCGCGGGCCATGGCCGCACTTGCGCCGCACGACAATGTAGTTCAGGTACTAGACGCCGGCGACTGGGACTCCGATACCGTTTACATAGCCTCGGAGCCATGCACTGATGGTTCTCTCGACTCGCTTTCGAGCCCGATCGGCCTAGATCCGGCGACGGCATGTAGGTTCACTTCCGACGTGTGTAGGGGTCTTGAGTACATGCACAGCGAGGGCATGTTGCACCTCGACATTCGGCCGGCGAACGTACTTCTCTCAGCGGGCGAACCCAAGTTGTGCGACTTCGGCCTAGCACGCTGGACGACCAACGCCAACGTGCCATCCGTTTACGCGCCACACGCGGCACCTGAGTTGCTAGCGACGTACGACGGTAGCGAGGCATCGGACCAGTACGCCATGGCGATGACGCTGGCCCACGTCTTGTCCGGTGGTGCCATCTGTTCGATGCCGCCCGATCCTCCTGACCCGAGGTTGTGGAAGGGTTGGGATCCGCTAGGGGCGCTCGACATCAACATCCCGGCCAAGCTGGTGAGGGTGCTAAAGCGGGCCACGAGCTATAACCCAACGAAGCGATACAAGTCGGTTGAGGAGTTCAAGCGGGCCGTCGACGGAGCCGCGCCAACCACCTCGTTCCTGCCACCGCGGAACGACTCCGTGGAGTCAACCGATGGCAGCTGGAGGATCGAGTGGTCGTCCAAGCGAGGGGGCATCACAGTCGAGGTGTTGTGCAACGGACGTCGGAAGAATCGGATGGGAATCAAAGGAGCGGACGACCAGGTCTTTCGAAGGCACATGCACGGGCTCATCTCCGAGTTCGCGGCGCCTCGTTAGCCTGAGCGGCCTATCGGCCTCGGAAGAGGGGGCGTTCGTTTCATATGTCAACGGCTCCGACATCTGAGTCATGGGTCGCCCTGTGGGGGCCTGAAACTCTGTCGTGACCCTCTGACCAAGGAGAATGCGGCCGGTCATGCAGCGAGTGAGAGCGGAATCCAGCCGCTCTCCGTGCGTGGAGTTAGGGTACGAGACGCCCCTCCGACACCACCGGAATCCTTAGTTGGTAGGGGTTCGTGGCGCGTCGAAGGGAAAACTCGGTAGAGAGCGGAACCATGTCAGAACCACTGCGGCTCACCGTCTACTCCGACTTCCTTTGACCCTTCTGCTATGTCGCGGCCGTGCGCCTCGACGATGTGAAGGAACACTTTGGCGATCGAATCGCGATCGAGTGGAAGTCGTTCATGCTCCGCTCGACCGACGGTATCCGAAGGACCCGTGAGGAATTTATTGCCTACACACGGAACTGGGTGCGATTGCCCGAAGCGGACGCCCGGCTCGAGGTCACTGCCCCGTGGGCATCAGAAGACGAGCATCCCAGTCACAGCCTGCCCGCGCTCGCGGCATCCAAGCTGGCTGCCACCTACGGCCTCGAGGCCGAGGAAGCGTTTCATCGAGCCATGTTCAAGGCGTACTTCAGCGAGAATCGAACCATCTCGGACAAGGGAGTGATCGCCGCGATCGCAGGTGAGTGTGGCCTCGACCCGACGGTCTTTGCCGCCGAGTATCAGGCACAGGAGTTGACACTCGCCGGCCAGGTGACCAGCGACCACGAACAAGCCACGAGGCTGGGAATCAACGCTATACCAACGGTCATTGTCGACGACCGGGTCTCAATTCGAGGAGCCCAGGACACACGGACCTACATCCGTGTGCTCGACGAACTGCTCAGTGAGCCGCCGCACCGCCCGCAAAACATAGGCATGTAGGAGCCGGTACGAGCATCCTGCTCGTTCTATTGAAGGTTGATCTTTTGGTTGGGGGCCTCAAGTCCCCCCTCCGACACCAGTGTCCCTGCAGCCCCTGGCCTGAGGCGGACGAGGTTTCTCAGCAGTCGGCCAGGGCAGCGATAGCAGTGCATATTTGCCGGTGCCCCGACGGCCCGAGGCTCCCGAGATGCGACGTGAGCAGTGCCTTCGGGACGATCGCAATATTGTCGAAACTGGCAACGCTCTCGCGGTCGATGCCATGGCCGGGACCTATGGGAACGCATGTGGGTATCGACCTGATGGTGGTTGTGAACGGAGCCACGACAAGGTTGTTCAATACGTTGATCGCCTCGTCGCGGGTGACGATCAGTACCGGTCGACGCTTGTCGTTTGGAGTTTCCAGGAGCCAGACATCGCCCTGTGAGATCACCACCGCTCGGCGGTGGTCGCGGTCATCTACACCCATTTCCACTACGTGGGTGGCATGACGGCTGTGGAGGGCGAGGCCGGTCGCGTCGTGCCGGTCTGGGGGCACGAGGGCATCGTGTCGATCCGCCCGCGAATGGGAGCTGAGGTGAGCGCAGCGGCAGGCCGTGGTCTGGTGCAGCAGTTCGGCATGATGTTGCCCAAGGAGGGCGCAGACGGCCTCGTCAACGTGTTTGCCATTCGTGGAGAGGAGTACCGCTACCCGCGGGTACTGCTGAGCGGCATGGACCACCTGCTGTCCCTCGGCACACACAGCCTGCTCGGAGGGCCCACTACATCAACGGACCAACACCCCATCCCTCCAGGGACAACGTCCCGGTTGTCACACCAGGCGCCGACTACAAGTACCCGCTCTCTGCCCTGGTCTCGCAGATGGAAGCGCTCCATGCCTGTGGTGGGCCGACTCCCTGAAGAACTCATGTTGGGGCTCATGGCTCTGCTGGGCGACCCTCAGCAGATGTCGACGTACACCCCGGTCGCCGCCAGCGGTCCTGACATCTGACAACGGACCCGGTGGGTTCGTTCTCGACGTAGCAGCGAGAGCGTCGGCGGCCTGAGAGACAGAGCTGTCGCTGAGCTGCTGCCCTTCACACGAAGATGATCTGGGCGCCCTCAGACAACACCATGAA
>Ga0008649_10001424_pt1 | contig 18896 bp, 15 predicted proteins | sample SaaInlV_130m_DNA_2_FD_66601 | JGI IMG/M metagenome (GOLD analysis project Ga0008649, IMG submission 66601) | Marine microbial communities from expanding oxygen minimum zones in the Saanich Inlet - SI037_S2LV_130m_DNA | ecosystem: Environmental > Aquatic > Marine > Intertidal zone ... | reverse complement strand
CGGACTATATTTGAAGGAGTGCGAGTGGCGTTTTAACAACAGTGACCCGTCAGCCCAATTATTGGCGATAAGACAATGGGTTAAACGTTATCTAAGGTAGTTATCTGGGTCAGCCCCAAATACAATTTCATTTCAATATGCCTCCTGTTATCAAAAATTATTTTGAGGATTTGGCAGGGTGCGCGCAAACTCCCGCTCCCTTATTTGTCATCCCCATAGAATGTACATAACACATCATTCTAGCGCAAGTTGCGCTGAAGAAGTCCGTGGGCAATTCGTTGATGTCCGCTTCTAGCCCATAGGCCGCCATTAAGCTGTATCCAGAGGTCCCCAAATTTTCCACATTTCGCAAGAATAGATTATTCCTCGCTAATTATTGTATACAGCGCGGTCTCGTTCTCTCTTCCGCGCAATTGAACCGAGCCTTTGGGTTCAGGTCGGACCAGCGGTGGCAAAGTAGTTCGGTCGAGCAAATCTGCGGAAATTAACAAGGGGCAGCCAAAAACTTTGCATTGTTGTTCGATGCGGGCGGCGGTGTTGACCGTATCGCCGAAATAGGAGATTTCCTGTTTCTGGTCCCCGCATTGGCTGATCACCACTGGCCCGCCGTGCAATCCAATCCGGTAAGAAGGGATCATGCCAAAATCGCGTTCGTATTCTGGTCCCCTTTTTCGAAGGTAATCGGCTATCGCAAAGCAACATTGAACTGCTCGCATGTTCTCCGTACGCGTTCGCAACGGCCAGGTTACAACAACCTGATCACCTACATAACGATGGACTTCACCACCAAATTCAACAATCGGTTCGGTGATGTCGAAAAAGAATTTTGTGATCATTGTTTGAACACCAACGTCACCAAATTGTTCGGCCAAAGCGGTCGATCCGGCAAGATCCAGGAACATGAATATTTTCTCTTCGCGGATCGGTCGGTGATATTTGCCAAGTACAAAATTGATCAATGTTCGCCCGCCAATGATGCGAACGACTTGGAGCACAGCCTGCATCAAGACAATGGCGGAAAAGACAAAAACCAAAGAGCGAAAGAATTGTGGTTCGGTAATAAAATCCAGGCCATATAAACCTTGGTAATATGCCCGTGCGAATAGCCCTACTGATATGACGACCAACACCAAAACCACTGATTTGATGGCGATTGCCGTTAGAAAATATAGACGTCTGATCCTGACTCCATAACGGCTTTGAACAAACAGGACCTCAAAGCCCCAAACCAACACGCTGCCAATAAGCCAATTAATCCCACCGTGGAACATGTTTTCTGCCTTGGTTTCTTCGCCAGAAACGTCACCAAGAAAACCATCCAACACTCCCAGTAGAGTGGAAAGGACCACTAGAATCGCAAACAGCCGTATCCTGGAAACCATTAATCTGGACAAGTTCGTTCTCCTGCAATCGTGTTCACACCATTGGAGCGAAATTGGTAAGCCTAAGCTGGTTAGATTAATGGCCCGCTGTCAGGAGTAAAGCGGACTGGATTTCGGTGGGGCTGGGCGGTGAAAACATTTTCTTGGCCAAAGGTGAAATAAAAATGCTCTCCCACTTGCGCGGAAACTTCAGCAGACTATTTAACTATCAGCGCATGCGCGCGCTCGTGCTCTTGGAAATTGTGAATAAGAATATCTGATCCCACGTCGGGAATTACCCGGTTTACGTGGACTGTTTTGGTGCGCCGGGTTCCATGTGCGTTGGGTCAAAAGCGTAACAAAGCGTCATAAACCGTCATAACCGTAAGGGGGGTGTTTGGCGATTTGTGTCGCATTTAGAGATTTCACACCACAGGTGGTATGCGCTGCGGCGGTTGCTCCGCTCACAGACGGGTGCCAATATCGATACCCACATGGCCGACCGGGCCACGCCTCTGTGAGCTCTGTGGTAATTCTTCTTTTTTTGCGGCACTGTCTTCCCCCATCAGCCAATCGCCAGGAGCCCTGCCCGTGCCCAAAAACAACCCCCCATTTCGCGCCGATCATGTAGGCAGTTTGCTGCGCCCTGCGGCCCTCCGCCAAGCATTCCGTGACCACAGCGCCGGAAACATTTCAGCGGAAGAGTTTACCGCCATCCAGGATGATGCGGTGCGCCGCGCCGTCGCCTTGCAGGAAAATGCCGGGCTCAAATCGATCACCGATGGCGAGTTTCGCCGGGCATCCTATTGGTCCCACTTCGTCGAGGGGATCGATGGGCTGGAAGTGGCCGAGGCGCGCTTTGATTTCACCGACGCTTCCGGCGACGCAATGCATTTCTTCGCGCCCCATGTGACCGGGCCGATCCGGCGCGCCGGTCCGCTGTCGGGCGCCGAGTTTGATTTTTTGAAATCGGCCACCGGTGCGACGCCTAAGATTACCCTGCCGTCACCGCCGACCATGCATTTTTGGGACGCAACGAGCGCGGTTCAACAGGCCGGGTACACCGGGCCGGAAGAATTTTTTGCCGATCTGGCCGCCGTGTTCCAAGCCGAGATCGCCGATCTGGCGGCTCGGGGCGCCCGCTATATTCAGCTCGACGAGGTGCCCCTGGTGATGCTGTGTGATGAAAATCTACGGGATCGCATCCGTGCCAATGGCGAGGACCCGGACCAATATGTGGATCACTACATCAAGCTCTTCAATGCCTGCCTGGAGGGTCGGCCCAATGACATGACGGCGGCTCTCCACATCTGCCGGGGCAACTTCAAGGGCCACTGGCTGACCGAGGGCAGCTATGGTTATGTGGCCGAGCGCGTATTCCAGGAAATCAACGTGGACGCCTTCTTCTTGGAATATGACAGCCCCCGCGCCGGTGATTTCTCACCGCTGGCGCAAATGCCCGGGGACAAGACGGCGGTCCTGGGGCTGGTCTCATCGAAGGTTCCCGAACTGGAAAAGCCGGACGACCTCAAGCGGCGCATCGACGAGGCGGCGCAATTTCTGCCCCTGGAAAACCTCGGCCTTAGCCCCCAATGCGGGTTCGCCAGCGCCGTATCGGGCAATCCTGTTTCCGAAGACGACCAAAAGGCCAAGCTGGCGCTGGTTGTCGAAGTGGCAGAAGACGTCTGGGGGTAAAGCCATCTCTAGGCGGGCGCTTGCCAGTTATTGATGCGCTCCCCGCCGGCTGATACCGTCCGCCAACAACAAAACCAAAGGGAACGGCGGGGCGTGAACACTTCATCCAAAATTTGCGACGTGCTCATCGCCGGTGGCGGCAATGCTGCGTTGTGCGCGGCGTTGAGCGCGGCCGAAGCCGGGGCCGAGGTTCAGCTTCTGGAAGCAGCCCCCAGGCATTTCCGAGGTGGCAATTCCCGCCATGTGCGCAATATCCGCTATATGCACAAAGGGCCCACGGACATCATGACCGGGCCCTATGAAGAAGAGCCGTTTTTTGAGGATTTGCTGCGCGTTACCGGTGGCAAGACCGATGAAAAACTGGCGCGGTTTTGTATTCAACAATCGGAAGACGCGGTGGATTGGATGCGGGTCAGGGACGTGCGGTTTCAGCCGGCCCTTGGCGGCACCTTGCAGCTATCGGAAACCAACGCGTTCTTTCTTGGCGGCGGCAAGGCGCTGGTCAATGCGCTCTATGCCCGCGCCGAAAAGCTTGGCGTTCGTATCGCCTACGAAACCGAAGTGCATGGGGTAAGCTTGGACGCAGATGGGTTCCGCCATGTCACAGCGCGCACGCCAGACGGCGACAGGGAGTTTCCGGCCAAGGCGTTTGTCGCCGCCGCCGGTGGCTTTGAAGCCAACATTGCCTGGCTGACCGAGGCCTGGGGCCCGGCGGCGGAAAACTTTCTGGTGCGCGGCTCGCCCTTTAACACCGGGCTTACGTTGCGCGCCATGATGGACGCCGGCGCCGCCACCATTGGCGATGCGGATCAATGCCACGCGGTGGCCATCGATGCCCGCGTGCCCAAGTTCGACGCCGGCATCGTGTCACGCTCGGACAGTGTACCGTTCGGCATCATGGTCAACAAAGAGGGAGTGCGCTTTTATGATGAAGGCGAAGATTTCTGGCCCAAGCGCTATGCCATATGGGGCCGGCTAATCGCTGCCCAGCCGGACCAGATCGCCTATTCGATCATCGACGCCAAGGCGGTGCCGTTGTTCATGCCGTCGGTCTATGCGCCGTTACAAGCGGTCACGCTCGCCGGATTGGCGAACGAGATCGGCGTTGATGGAGCCACATTCGAGGCCACACTCGGCGCCTACAACGCAGCGGTGCAACCGGGCCAGTTGGACAGCGCGGTCCTCGATGGCTGCCGCACGCAAGGCTTAGGAATCGAGAAATCCAATTGGGCGCGCACTATCGATACCCCGCCTTTCTACGCCTATCCACTGGCGCCGGGCATCACCTTTACCTATTTGGGCGTCCGCATCGACGAGACCGCAAAGGTGCGTCTAAAAGACGATAGCATCGCCCCCGGCATGTTCGCCGCCGGCGAATTGATGAGCGGCAATATATTGGGGCAGGGCTATTTGGCCGGCTTCGGTATGACCATCGGCACCGTCTTTGGGCGCATCGCCGGTCGGGAGGCGGCGCGCCATGCCATCGGCTGAGGGGATCAACGGGGACGTGCTGGAAGAAGCCCGCCGGCAGATGGAAGTGTGCAACGCGTGCCGCTATTGCGAAGGCTATTGCAGCGTCTTTCCGGCCATGGAATTGCGCCGGGATTTCAGCGATGGGGATCTCACGTACCTTGCAAATCTCTGCCACAATTGCCGAGGCTGTTATTACGCCTGCCAGTTCGCGCCGCCCCACGAATTTAAAATCAACGTGCCGCAAATCTTCGCCGAGCTGCGCAGCGAAACCTACGCCGCCTATGCCTGGCCGGCACCGCTGGCCGGTCTGTTCCGGCGCGCCGGTACTTTGGCGGCACTGGCCCTGGCGGGCGCACTGGCGCTGGTATTGGTGCTGGCCGTCCTGTTGCAGGACGCCGGCGTTCTCTACGGCACCCACACCGGCGAAGGCGCGTTCTATGCGGTGATCCCGAAAAACCTGATGGCGGGGCTGGCCTCGGCGGCAGGGATTTATGTGGTGCTGGCTCTGCTGATCGGATTTGTGCGGTTTTTACGGGGGCCCGGGCCGAGCATTAGCGCCGGGGCGGTGGCCGGGGCGGTGCATGACATGCTGGCCATGAAGAACCTTTCCGGCGGAGGGCCCGGCTGTAATTTCCCCGGCGAGAAATTTTCCGCCGAGCGCCGCTGGCTGCATCATCTGGTTATGTACGGATTCTTTTCCGCCTTCGCGGCGACGTCCGTCGCCACCATCTATGACCACTTTCTTGGGCTGCAAGCGCCATACGATTATTTCAGCCTGCCGGTGATCCTGGGCACAGTTGGCGGCATCGCCATGGTGATTGGCTGCGCCGGGCTGATGCGCCAGAAAATTGCCGAAGACCCTGAACCAGCGCATAAGGCGTCGCGCGGTATGGAATGGGGCTTTATCTGGCTGTTGTTGCTGACATCGCTCACTGGCTTGGCATTGCTGGCGTTCCGCGAGACAGGCGCCATGGGCATATTGCTGGCGGTGCATCTCGGCGTCGTGCTGGCGTTGTTCATCACCCTGCCTTACGGAAAATTTGTGCATGGGGTTTACCGCTTTGCTGCGCTGATTCTCTACCGGGCGGAAAGTCGAGAGGAATAGAAAATGGATTTGGGACTGAGTGGTAAGCTGGCAGTCATCACCGGCGCATCCAGGGGCATCGGCCGCGCCGTCGCCGAGGTGATGGCCGAAGAAGGTTGCCGCCTCATATTGACGGCCACCAACGAAAAGCTATTAAGCGAGCTGGCCGCTGACTTGGCGGCCCGCTTCGGCACTGACGCCCGCATCTTCGCCGCCGATCTTGCCGACAATGCCCGCCAGGCGGCACTGGTGGCCTTGGCCGGTGACGAGATCGATATCCTGGTCAATAATGCCGGCTCGGTCCCTGGCGGCGGCATCACCCAGATCGACGAGCAAACTTGGCGCAAGGCGTGGGATCTGAAGGTGTTCGGCTATTTGAACCTGATGCGCAGCGTTTATCCGGTGATGGTGAATAAGGGCGCCGGCGTCATCGTCAATGTCATCGGCGATGCCGGCAACAATCCGGTGATCGACTATATCGCCGGATCGGCGGGCAATGCGGCGCTGATCGCCGCCAACAAGGCGTTGGGCCTGGCCAGCTTCAAGCGCGGCGTGCGCGTAGTAGCGGTCAACCCGGCGGCCACCGAGACCGACCGTATCGTCGGCATCTGGAAGGCGCGGGCGGAACGGGAATTTGGCGATGCGGATCGCTGGCGCGACTACTATAAGGAACATCCCTGGGGCCGCCCGGCATTGCCGCGGGAAGTAGCCGAGACCGTCGCCTATGTCGCGTCCGAGAGGGCCAGCTATATTTCCGGCACCGGCATCACTATGGGCACGACCACGGCCTATAGGGACACGGAATTCGATTAGCCGGCGCAGCCCGATGAGTTATCCACAACCCTGCCGTTCAGCGGCGCTGGACAAATTTCCCGAACCGGTCAACAATCGCCGCGTCGGTTTGAGTGAGGATAAATTATGCGCTTGTTGGCTGTCGTTGCCTTAAGCTTGGCGGTATCGGGGTGTGCCTTTTATTTGTCGGGGCCAACCCAGGCCATCGACATAGAAACGCCGGGCGCCGATGGCGCCAAATGCACGCTGATCGATGCGGTAGACGCGGCCCGTCATCTGGACGGCTCGCCGGGCCAGGTCACCATGCCGTCCGGCGACGGGCCGTTCACCATCAGCTGCGGCAAGCAAGGCTTCCAGACCGCCTCGGCGGTGTTCGACGAAGGCCTGAACCTGGAAGTATTTTGGAATCTTCTGAACGGCGGTGTGCCCGGCATCTATATCGACGGCATGTCCGGCGCGGCGCAGAAATATCCGGAAAAAATCGTCGTCTGGCTACGCCCCAACCAATTCGCCTCGCCGACCGAGGAACGAGAATGGCTGGCCAAGCGCGCCGCCTACGAAAATCAGCTCAAGGCGAAAATGAAATAGCCTAAAAAATAGGGCTGCCCGCTAAATATCCTGTGACTGCAAACTAGGCACAATAAAAGAGGCCGCATAAAACGGCCCCTTTGATTGCGCTGGTTTTGCGCGGCTATTCGATGGCGTCGCCGTGGGGCAACGGTTTCGAGATCAGCTCCTTGATCTGATCGATCATGTCGGACTGATCGTAGGAGCGGAACAGATTGATGCGGTTCCGGTTTGGATCGCCGCCGTGCCAATATTCATAGATATCCTGGCGCAGGCCATAAGACGACGCCGCCAGATCATGGGCGACCCGGAACAGCCGGGATTTGTATTCCACATCGACGTCTTTGCCGCGCATGTATTTGTCCAGATATTTGCGAATTTCCGGATTGGCCAGATCGTTTTCGGAGGGCTGCATGATGATGCCGGAGCCGCAAATTTGCCGCAACAGTTCTGTCATGCGGCCTGATACCTGGGCGAACCAAATATGCAGTCCGCGTCCCGGCCCCAAGGCCCATTGGCCCGACGGGCTCGGCCCGGCTTCGTGCTCCATACCTTCCATGGCGTGTTCCCACACCTGGCAATAGGTGACCATCTCACCGAGCTTGGCGGCCACTTCGCGGTACTGGGTGACGCCGATGGACTCGGCCACCATGGTGGCGACGGCGGTCATTAGGCGCATGCGCACATAGGCGCGGCAGAGATTGGCCCAGCCGAGGAAGTTGAAATTGACGCTGCCGCCGGCGGCGCCCAGGATTTTGACCATCGGGGTCGCGTCGTACAGCATGAACAACCGGTCCCAGGGTACCAGCACGTTATCGAAGAACAGCATGCAATCCTGCTCGTCGAGCATGCGGAACGGATGCCCCCAGGTGCCGATCCAGCGCGACACCGGCTCCCGCGCCAGGGCTTTCAGGCCTGGCGCCCCTTGCGGTATGGAAAAGGCCAGCACGCAGTTGGGGTCCGAGCGCCTGGCAAAGGTGGCTGACAAAGAGACATAACATTCGTTGGCGTGGGTGGCGGCGGTGGAAAGCTGCTTGCCGCCAGAGACAATAACGCCGTCTTTTGTTTCTTCAACCACGTGCAGGGCAACTTCCAAATCTTCGCCGGAATCCCGCTGCTCATTCTGCACGGTCTCGGAGCGGTCCACTTGCGGATCGCCCAAAGCGTGGGTCAGAAACAGATCATTGCGCATACAGTATTTGTAATAATTTTCGAGGTTTTCGCCGAAATCGCAGTGCGGGTTCTTGACCGCCGAGAAATCGTCTTTGCGGTGCATCATGCCGATGATGTAGGGCGCCAGGATATCGTGACTGCGGCCCAATTGGCCCCAGGTGTGGGTGTTCCAAAGCTCCGAATTGCGGCGCTTCATTTTCAATTCATCCGCCGATTTGGGCAGCATCCAAGAGACCGAAGTGCGGGTGCCCGATTCGGAATCCACAAACGTCATATCGTCCCGGTATTTGTCTGTGTTCTGCAGATCATAAACCCGCGCCATTTCATGGATCATGTCCTTGAAGGCGGGATGGGTGGTGACGTCGGCAACCTTTTCGCCATCGATATAGGCTTCGCGCCCATCTTTCAGGCTCTCGATATAGCGGGCCCCGGTCATAGCGCCGAGAGCATCATCCCGATCCGGTATTTTTTTGGCTGTCGCACCCATTCTTAAACTCCTCCTGATTTTACGCATTTTGCGCCGGCTATCGCGCCAGCGCATTCCCTTGAAACATTCCAAAGCACAATCATTTCTCGGACATACGCCTGGAACTGTCTTTGATTTAAATCAAACCGGCTGGCCTGGGCCCGCTGACGCCTAATTTACGTGCCTTCGTTGGGGTCGTGATACATGGGTCCGACGATGCCAGTGGTGCCCTTGTCGGCGGCGGACAGATGGTATTTTCCGTCCCGGTCGCGGCCCAGGCGTCCGTCCTGGCGCAGCTCGTCCAGCGCCATGGCGACTTCGCGGCCATCGTCGCTGCCCACCGCCTCGACCACATGAGCATAGAACATCGGCCCCGATTCCAGCGCCTGCTCCACCGTCTGGAAGCGCGCCGGGCCGTCAAAAATCTTGGCGGCGCAGCGGGTCAGCGGGATATCGTTGTCGCGGCCCATTTCCTTGGTGCAGTCGAAGCCGGCCTTGGCGCCGGTGCGCCGCCCTTTCAGGGAAGGATCCATGGTCATGCCCATCATGCCCTCCAAAAGCACGATATCCTCGTGCGCTTGGAAGCGTGTGCCCATGGCCCATTCCACCTGTAGATCGTTGTCGATGTCGATGTCGTCGTCGAACACATAGACATGTTTGAGGCGCATGATGCCGCCGAACAAGGCGTGTATGGCGGAGCGGGCTTCACCAACCCGGCGCTGTTTGAGCGATACCCGGATGGTGTTGGAACCGCCAGATGTTTCGCGCAAAACAACGCGAACCGGGCCGGAGACCGCGCTTTGCAAAATTTTGAACGCTTCGGCTTCGGTGCGCATGGCCGACATGCAGGCGCCGTCGGAACTGTCGAGGGAAAAGGCCGAGCCGTGCAACAGCGTTTGATGCATGACGTCATTTCGCATGGTGACCGCTGTGCAGGTGAACACCGGATCCATGTGGATGGAGCCGTAATAGCCCATATATTCACCGAACGGGCCTTCCGGTTCCACATAACCGCGCTCGTCGAGATAGCCTTCAAAAATCATCTCGGCATCGGCGGGCACACATATATCGTTGGTCAGGCTTTTGATCACCGGCGCATCCTGGCCCCGGAAAGTGCCGACCAGGTCCACCTCGTCGCCAGGAAAGCGGGATGTGGCGGCGAACATATCCAAGGGATGGGCGCCGATGGTGAAGGTGATTGGCAGACGTTCGCCGCGCGCCACACAGCCCGTATAGATGCGCTTCAAATCCGAAGGCGCGGTTACGTTGGTGCCGGTCTGGGTCTTGTTGCGCAAAGATAGCCGGCGGCTGCCGACGTTGGAGCGCCCGGACACCGGATCGATGGTATAATCGATGCCGCAAGAGATATAGCAACTGCCGTCAAATTCATGCTGGGGATGGAACGGCAGGCGGGTCAAATCGATATCGTCGCCGGTCAGGACGATCTCGCGCACCGGCGCTTCGTCGCCGGGAATTTCCACGGCCTTTTTCGGGTTGGCCAGGCGCCGGTGATATTCTTCGTGCACCGCCTCGTAGTTGGTATCGAAGGCGGCCGCGATGCGCTTGCGGCTGCCCATGGATTTGGCGATCACTTCGTGGCCTTCGGGGCCGGCCTGTTTGAACAGAACCGCCTCGGGCGCGCTTTCGATGATCTCGCTCATCTTGGTCAGCGGCGTCGGGCCTTCCAAAACATTGACCTCGCCCAAATCAACGATGCGGTCAACGAACGTGCGCAGGCGGAATTTTTCGAAATCGAATTCGGATGGCATGGCAGCCTCCCCTTGTGGCCGGTGGTGCATTTTGGCGGGCACGCTGGGCGGTGCCCGGTTAGGTTGGCGTCATGCTAACAGAATATACAGGGGAGAAAAGTTCGAAACGGCGTGTGGAGGATTACTTTTCCGATGTATCGCCGTAATAATTCTGGCCAATACGCACCGGCCCATCGCCGCGTGCGCGCCGGTGGGCGTTGGTGTCGCGCAGGGAATAAACGCAGCCACAATATTCCTGTTGATAGAAATGCTCTTCTTTTGAGATTTCCACCATGCGGTTGGCGCCGCCCTTTTTGCGCCAATTGTGGGTCCAGTAGCTCAAATTCGAATAGCGCTCGGCGGCGCGCACGCCCGATCCGTTGATCTGTTCCATATCCTTCCAGCGTGACGTGCCGAGGGTGGAGGAAAATACGCCAAAATCGTGCTCGTGGGCATAAAGGGCGGTCCGCTCAAAACGCATATCAAAACACAAGGTGCAGCGATGGCCACGTTCGGGCTCGTTCTCGAAACCCTGGATACGCGCGAACCAGTTGTCCATGTCGTAATCCAGATCGGTGAATTCGACCCCCAGCTTGTCGGCGTGTCGCTTGTTTTCGTCTTTGCGCAATTCATATTCGCGCAAGGGGTGGATGTTGGGATTGTAGAACAGCACGCTGTATTCGATGCCGGATCGGGCGATCTCGTTCATCACATCTCCGGCGCAGGGCGCGCAGCAGGAATGCAGCAGCACTTTATCACTGCCGCCGGGCGCCGTCAGAACGGGGCGGTCCTGGTCCATTTGCTTTGCCGATGTGTCCATAAGCGCAAAATACGCCCTTCCTGGCTGGCCTGCAAGCCTGCGCCTGCCATGGTGGGCGATAGCCGCGATTCCAAAAATACCCGTTATTTTAGGTGAATATAATTGCACAATCATTTGAAATATAACAAGTTATTAGAATTATATCATATATAGTTAATTTTCTAATTTCCCGGCTGAATTTTCCCAAATTGTAAAAATTAACATAAATTAAGTTTATTATCGACTTTCCGGCCGGTGACCGCACATGGAATAGCCTTGAAATAAACCTGAATTCGCCATGATTGGAGAGCTTTATCGTAGCTTTTGGAAACAAAACTTTAAGAAATTTGGCCATATGATTGTCGCGTACGGGGATTGGAGGGGAGGCCAATCTTGACAGATGGGATCAAGTCGCTAAATTTGCCTGGAATTTGGGGCAAAATACGCCTGCGCGGGGATCGGCCGAAGCAATCGGCGCGCCGCGCGTCCGCAGAATTGAGGGGCGAGCTGCTTGTGGGACGTGTACCGGTAACCATACTCATCGTGGTAGGGGCTTTGGCGCCCCTCTGGATGATCGAGATGTCGCCGCCCCTGGGCGCGGCACTGCCGGACCGCGCACACCTCGCATCTGCCCCGGCCCATGAATTCCGCATTCCGCCCCGCCCCTTCAGCGTCCCCATCGATTTCCCGAGAGATCCCAAAAGCAATCGACCAGGCGCGCTCCCCCTCGAACCTGTCGATGGGATCAATATCGCGCCGCCGCCGCCGGAATTTATCGAACGCACATTCACGATCAAAAAAGGCGACACCTTGATGCCTTTGCTGATCGGCGCTGGCTTGCCGCGCTCCCAGGCGCACGCAGCCATCACCGCGCTGACCAAACATTTCAAGCCGAAGAATATTCGCCCCGGCCATAAGATGACATTGAAATTCAAGGATGGCGGCGATGTAGGTGTTAAACCGGTGTTCGCCGCGTTGGTGTTCCAGCCCAATATCTACAACACCATCACCGTTGCGCTGAATGAACAGGGCGGCTTCGAAGCCGGCAAGCAGAAAACCATCGTGCAGCGGCGTCTATTCCGCGCCGAAGGTAAGATCACCAGCAGCCTTTATCTGTCGGCGGTCAAGGCGGGCGTCTCGCCGTCCATATTGATGGAGTTGATCCGACTGTATTCCTGGGACGTGGATTTTCAACGCTCGATCCGTCCCGGCGACGGCTTCGAAGTGATGTTCGAAAAGCTCTATACCGAGGACGGCGAATTTGCCCGCTTCGGCAATGTACTCTACGGCAAACTGGTACTTTCGGGCACAAATCTTCCGCTCTACCGCTTTACCACCAAGGCAGGCTTGACTGATTTTTTCGGCATCAATGGCAAAAGCGCGCGCAAGGCGCTGATGCGAACTCCCATTGACGGCGCGCGCCTGTCATCGGGCTTTGGCCGCCGACGGCATCCCATTTTGGGCTATACCAAGATGCACCGGGGGCTGGATTTCGCGGCGCCCCGGGGCACGCCAATCTACGCTGCGGGCAACGGCACCGTCGTCTACCGGGCGCGCAACGGCGCATACGGCAATTACATCCGCATCCGGCACAATTCGGAATATTCCACCGCCTATGGCCATATGTCCCGGTTCTCGCGCAAAGTGCGGCGCGGCCGACGGGTTAAGCAGGGGCAGATCATCGGCTATGTGGGCACCACCGGGCGTTCCACTGGGCCGCACCTGCATTACGAAGTTCTTAACCGGGGCCGGCAATTGAACCCGTTCCGCTTGAAGCTGCCGTCGGGCAAATCATTGAAGGGCGCCGAACTGGTCCGTTTCAACGCTGAACGGCAACGCGTACAAGAAAAATATACATCCCTACCCAAATCGGCGACCGTAGCCAGCATTAAGAAATAACCAGGCGCGGCCATGATCGAGGCCCGGGCTGAAACAATTGGCAGCCTCATTCGCCCCGAATACCTGATCGAAGCGCGCCAGCGCGGCACCGAAATGGCCGCCGCCGAGGACCGCGCTGTGTCCGACGCCATCCGATTGCAGGAAAACGCCGGGCTTGAAATCATTACCGACGGCGAAATGCGCCGCCTGTCGTTCCAAAGCCAGATGACCGAGGCCATATCCGGGTTCGGCCAATGGGATTTGGACGCCTTTCTATGGGGTGAATGGATGGACGGCGATGGCGCGGCGCTCAACCGGCCACGTCCCGCAAACATGGGCGTTATCGGCAAGCTCAAGGCCAGGCGTTTTCTGTCGGCCCATGAATACAAGTTCTTGGCGGCAAACACATCCGGAACGCCCAAGATCACCCTGCCCAGCCCAACCCTATTCGCCAATTTCTATGATCCGGAATTGACAGGCGCGGCCTATCCTTTCTTGGAAAATTTGATCGCAGATGTGACCGGTATCCTAATAGACGAAGTGCGCGAACTGGCGCGCCTTGGCGCCCGCTATATCCAGATCGATGCGCCCCATTACCCCCTGTTGTTGCAGCCAAAAACGGCAGCTTTCTACGAAGGGCTCGGCTGGAATTCGTCTGAATGGCTGGCTCTCAGCATTGAAGCCGACAATGCGGTCATGGATGCGGCGCCGGAAATTTGCTTCGCTCTTCATCTCTGCAGAGGCAACAGCCAAGGGCGCTGGCTGGCCGAAGGCGGCTATGAGGATATCGCGGCGCAGATATTCGGCCGCACCCGTGCCGCGCGTCTGTTGTTGGAATATGACGATGCGCGTTCTGGCGAATTTGCGCCGCTGGCCCAGGTGCCCGCCGACAAGTGGGTGACGCTTGGCCTGATTTCTACCAAACAGCCAGAACTGGAAAATCTAGATATGCTATGTCGCCGCATCGACGCCGCTTCCCACTATGTGCCGTTGGAGCGGCTGGCCATCAGCCCGGCCTGCGGATTCTCGCCCTCGGTATTGGCGGGCGGGCTTAGGCCATCCGATCAAGCTGCCAAGCTGCGTTTGCTGACGGCGGTCGCGGACAAAGTCTGGGGTTAGTGCGCGTGGCCCTTGTGATCTTCGGCCACCAAATATGGGCCGAGGCCGTGGGCGACGAAGATGTTTTCAACCTCGCCAGGGCTCACTTTCGATGCGATAACCACAAGGCCAGCCGGTGCGTCCGCCGCCAGATCGGCGGGCGTGATCTCAATGGTGCCACCGGCCACATATTGCAGCACCGAAGGTTTTGGATCGCCGGCGAAATGGGCGATGCCCTTGGCGCGCAGGAGGTCCACGCCGAATTTTTCGGTCAGGTCCGCGAAGGCCGCATCGAATTCCAAGCGTGGCAATGAGGGCCTGAAATGCAGCCAGCAACTTGTTATGCCGGCATCGTGCAGTGGCCCGCCAGACAAGCCCAGGCGCCTGGCATCTGCGCCCGGTGCCGGCTGCATCAGCGCGTCCAGAGACGCACCCAGTGCGCCCCTCGACGCCTGGTGGAGGCGCGCGTCGGAATTAAGGATTTGCAACCGGCGGCGAAGATCACCGATGTCCGCCGCCAGATCGGTTTTGGAAATGATTAAATGATCGGCCATGGCGGCTTGCTGAGCGGCGGCGGCGTGCGCCTCCAACGTCTCGGACCCATTCACGCCATCAACAAGCGTCACCACCGACTGCCATACGTAGCGGATACCGGCCAAGGTATCGCCGCTGACCATGGCAAATACGCCTGAAGGATCGGCGAGGCCGGTGGTTTCGACAATGACGCGGGAGAACCATGGAATTTTGCGCCGCAACCGCGCCCAGTACAGATCTTCCAGGCTGGCTTCCAGATCGTCCCGCTGGGTGCAGCAGACGCAGCCATTTTCCAGCAGATACATGGTCTCCGAAGCACCCACCAAAAGATGGTGATCAAGACCGATCTCGCCAAACTCGTTGACGATAACGGCGGTGTCGGCGGCGTCCGGAGAGGACAAGAGGGCGCGCAAAAGCGTGGTCTTGCCGGCGCCCAGAAAGCCGGTGAGCAGCAGCGCCGGAATCTGATTGACCTTGGGTGTTCCTTGGGTCGTCACCGATCGCCGCGCCTCATCGCCACTAGCGCCCCCGTTCGGTGCGCAACAGGTAAAAGGAACTGACGATGATAATGGCGGCACCGATGAAACTCCAGACGGAGGGAACCTCGGCGAACCAGATCAGGCCAATGGCGAAGGCAAACACAATGCGCAGATAATCGAAGGGTAACACGAACGAGGTCTCGCCCAATCCAATGCCTTGAGTGAACAAAGTTTGGCCGAGAACGCCGAGACCGCCCATCAGCACCAGGATGCCAAATTCGGCAAGGCTCGGCGTCTGCCAAAACAGGAATGCCGGTATGGCCGACAATATTGTCGAGGTGGCGGTGAAATAGAAGATGATTACCAATGTATGCTCGGTGCGGCTTAGGAATTTGACCAGCAACACAACGAGGGTCGCTGTTACGGCGCCGCCGATGGCTGCGAAATACCAAACGCTGAAACCGTCGCCGAAGGGCCGGGTGATGATCAGGATGCCGAGAAAGCCGATGACTGCCGCAGCCGCCCGGCGCCCGCCGATCACCTCGCCCAGGAACAATCCGGCCAGCAACACGGTAAACAGGGGCCTGGAAAACTGGATGGTGATGGCGTCGGCCATGACGATATGAACGACCGAAAAGAACATCGCTAGATTGCCCAGCCAGCCGATTGTGCCGCGCAAAAGATGCAGCTTGATGCGCCCGGTTTTGAGGTTCTTGAAGCCGAACTTCCAGAGCACCGGCAAAAGAAACAAAAAGCCTGCCAGAAAGCGCACGAACACCATCATCGGCACGGGCAGGGAATCGCCCAGATATTTGGCCAGGGATGCCATTACGGTCAGCAAAAAAGCGCCCGCTATGATAAACAGGGCGCCACGGAAATTGGCATTGGCCGCCGGTACAGCGGGCGAGATTTCATCTGACATGGGATCAACTCGATTGCGAGGTGCCCATGGTTATCCCATGGCACTGGGATTGCAACCGTTTCAGCCGGATAGGTCCTCTAAGCCGCTTCCGCCGCAACCGCCTGGCCGTTGATGGTCAGACCCTCGCCGCCGGCGCCGATATGGACGGTTTCGCCTTCGCCGATAGATCCGTCCAGCAAAAGCATGGCCAAGGGGTTCTCTAGATTGCGCTGGATCACCCGTTTCAGGGGGCGCGCGCCATAGACCTGATCGTAGCCCGCATCGGCCAGCCAGGCGCGCGCTGGTCCGTTCAGATCGAGGGCGATGTTGCGGTCTTCAAGGCGTTGGATGAGCCGCACAAGTTGGATGTCGACAATGCCGTCCATATGTTCGCGGAACAGGCGGTGGAACAGGATGATCTCGTCCAGCCGATTGATGAATTCCGGGCGGAAGGCGGCGCGCACCACTTCCATCACCTCGCCATGAACCTCGGGCGAATCGTGGCCCTCTTCCTGGGCGGCCAGGATATCGCCGCCCAAGTTGGAGGTCAGGATGATCAGCGTGTTGCGGAAATCTACGGTGCGTCCCTGACCATCCGTGAGACGGCCATCATCCAAAACCTGCAAGAGCACGTTGAACACGTCGGGATGGGCTTTTTCCACCTCGTCGAACAGGATCACCTGATAAGGGCGGCGGCGCACGGCTTCGGTGAGCGCGCCACCTTCGTCATATCCCACATAGCCCGGCGGCGCGCCTATCAGCCGGGAGACCGAATGCTTCTCCATATATTCGGACATATCGATGCGCAGCATGGCGGCTTCGTCGTCGAACAAAAATTCCGCCAAGGCCTTGGTCAATTCGGTCTTGCCGACGCCGGTGGGGCCGATGAACAGGAACGAGCCTAACGGCCGTGCCGTGTCCTGCAACCCGGCGCGGGCGCGGCGGACGGCGTTGGAGACGGCGGTTAGGGCTTCTGCCTGGCCGATCACCCGGCCCGCCAATGCATCTTCCATATGGACCAGCTTGTCGCGCTCGCCCTCCAGCATCTTGTCCACCGGGATGCCGGTCCAGCGCGACACGATCCCGGCGATATGCTCGTCCGTGACCGCTTCTTGGACCATGTCCCGATGTTCGGTTTCGTCTGCCGCCGCCAGCTTTTCCTCCAAGCCCGGGATCAGGGAATATTGTAATTCGCCCGCCTGTTCCAGCTTGCCGTCGCGCAGGGCTTTTTCAAGCTCGATGCGCGCCTGATCCAGATGCTCCTTGATCTTGTGGGTCTCGGCAATTTCGTCCTTTTCCGATTTCCATTGTCGGGTGAGGCGACCGCTTTCCTCTTCGAAGCCGGCCAGCTCGCCTTCCAGTTTTGTCAGGCGGTCTTCGGACGCGGTATCGCTTTCTTTCTTGAGAGCCTCGCGCTCGATCTTCAACTGGATGATGCGGCGGTCCAACTCGTCGATATCTTCAGGCTTGGAATCCACCTCCATACGGAGGCGCGAAGCCGCCTCGTCCATCAGATCGATGGCCTTGTCGGGTAGGAAACGGTCGGTGATGTAGCGATGCGACAACGTCGCCGCCGATACCAGGGCGCCATCGGTGATGCGCACGCCGTGATGTAGATCGTATTTTTCCTTGATGCCGCGCAGGATCGATATGGTGTCTTCGACGGTCGGCTCAGAGACGAAAACGGGCTGAAAGCGGCGCGCCAGGGCGGCGTCTTTTTCAACATGTTGGCGGTATTCGTTGAGGGTAGTGGCGCCGACGCAATGTAGATCGCCCCGGGCCAGGGCCGGCTTCAACAGGTTGGAGGCGTCCATGGCGCCCTCGGCGGCGCCGGCGCCGACCAGGGTGTGCATTTCGTCGATGAACAAAATCACCTCGCCGTCGGAGGCGACGGTTTCCGAGAGCACCGCTTTCAAGCGTTCCTCGAACTCGCCGCGAAACTTGGCACCGGCCAGCAACGCGCCCAGATCGAGCGCCATCAGCCGTTTGCGGCTGAGCGCTTCGGGCACGTCGCCATTGACGATGCGCTGGGCCAGACCCTCGACGATGGCGGTTTTGCCGACGCCGGGTTCGCCGATCAGCACAGGATTATTTTTGGTGCGCCGGGACAGGACCTGGATGGTGCGCCGGATTTCCTCGTCGCGGCCAATGACCGGATCAAGTTGGCCCTCGCGCGCTGCCTCGGTCAAATCTTGAGCGTATTTGTTCAGCGCATCGTAGCCGTTTTCGGCGGTGGCCGTGTCGGCGGTGCGGCCTTTGCGCAATTCCTCGATGGCCTGGTTTAGCTTTTGCGGGGTGGCGCCGGCCTTGGCCAGAATTTCATGAGCCTTGGTCGCCGGCGTCAGGGCGAGGGCCAGCAGCATGCGCTCCACGGTCACATAGCTGTCACCGGCCTTGGCGGCGATGTCATCGGCGCATTTGAAGACGCCCGACATTTCGGATGCGATATAGACCTGCCCGGCGCCAGAGCCTTCGACCTTGGCCAGGCGCGCCAAGGCGTCCTCGGTCTGGGCGAGGCAAGCCTTGGCGTCGGCGCCGGATACGCTCAACAAGCCCGCCGCCAGGCCTTCTTCGTCGTCCAGCAGAACCTTCAGCACATGTTCCGGCGTCAGTTGCTGGTGATTGCTGTTCGACGCCAGCGAATGGGCGGATTGAATGAACCCTCGGGCGCGCTCGGTATATTTCTCTAAATCCATGATCTTCCTTTTTAGAGCATTTCCGGACAAATATGAACCATTTGACCGGGATGATTTTGCCCCGTGGCTAGGAGCGCGCTGCATGGCGATGCATTGGCATCGTCAAAGGCGTGCGACAACGTCCACGGGTCAAAAGCACCCGGCCTTCGGTG
>Ga0008649_10001407_pt1 | contig 18975 bp, 19 predicted proteins | sample SaaInlV_130m_DNA_2_FD_66601 | JGI IMG/M metagenome (GOLD analysis project Ga0008649, IMG submission 66601) | Marine microbial communities from expanding oxygen minimum zones in the Saanich Inlet - SI037_S2LV_130m_DNA | ecosystem: Environmental > Aquatic > Marine > Intertidal zone ... | reverse complement strand
ACTGTAATAGATCCGATTGATTATATGTGTGATCAAGATCGATGCTATTCATATAAGAACAACAATTTTCTATATGCAGATGATGATCATTTTTCAGTTTTTGGATCAAACTATGTAGCTAAAAGAATGAAAGATATTCTATTTGATGATAATAGTAATTAGGTTTTTATGAAAAATCTTAATAAATGGATATTAATTTTGATATCAGTGAGTGTTGTTTTACTTGCTTTAGAGATGTGGCCAAAAAATATAAAGCTAGTTTCAGATGATGGAAATTTCTTATTTTACAATTCTCCCGCAGTGGATTCTGATGGGGAGCAAGAGTTCATAGCGTATCTTAAAAAAAGTGGCAAGGTTGTTGTAAAAAGTCTAAATAAATCTGATACTCAGTCTGAAATATTGATTCATGATTACAGTGGGTTAATTAAATTAGTAGATAGGAAGGGGGAAGCTGCGGATGATCATGCTGCACCAAGCATTATCTTTAATAAAGATACAAAAGAGTTGTTAATAGCTACGGCATATCATGGTTCAGATCTATATATATATATGCTTTGAAAAATAATCAGGTTAGGCTGAAGAGGCAAATAAAGGGTAGGTATACATACCCAAGATTTTTACAGATTAATGATGAGATACTTTTGTTTTCTCGACTGCAATCTTCTAAAGGAGTACGTAATGGCCATCTAGTCTATCGTAGCTCTACGGATGGTTTTGAAGCTGAAAAGCTAGCGATAAAATCAAAAGAGGGAACGCTTGTATATGCATCAGCACCAAAGTCATCTCAAGATAATAGTGTATATATTCAATATTCAACTCACAGTTATAAAGAAAACCGTTTGATAGGTTGGTCACTTATAAAATTAAACCCGTCAGATGGTAAAATTGTAGAAACTTGTGATTTAACAGATATACTACCAAAAAAATATTTTTCTAATAGGCCTACAGGTATAAGCATAAAAGGATCAGAATTTTTGATTGGAACTGCTTACATGACAAAGAAGAGCTGGATATTACCTAGTGGTAACTTTAATAGAGTGAATGATATCTTGCTTGTCAAGGGTAGTTTAAACGAAATGTGCAACTCTGCTAAAGTTGTTCACAAAGGTGCAGCAAAAACGCCATATTATCATACATCTGTAGCTATTTCAGATAGTTTCGATTGGCTATACTTTGATAATGATAAGTACGTATCAAGCAGTAGGTATACTGGTTGCTTCCCAAAAGACGGGCTTATGTATCCATTTTTTTATAAAAATGAATTATTTTATGCATCATTAAATGCACCTTATAGCATTCGAAACTTTTCTAATTCCATTTACAGATGTTATTAGATAATGAAAAAATATGACTTCAATTAAACCAAATAACAAGTGGTTATTAGGTAGCGATACTTTTATTTTTTCAGAAATAATAGGAATGATTTAACTATGATAAAATTTTTTATGTATGAAATAATCAAACATATACCATATAATTTCAAAGCCTAAGATTAATGAAAATTGCAATAATAGGTGGCGGTATTAATGGTGTAATGACAGCCTGGGAACTATGTAAAAATGGCCATAGTGTGACATTGTTTGAAAAACATACCTTAATGTCACAGACATCTTCTTCTTCTTCTAAATTACTACATGGTGGCTTGAGATATTTAGAAAATTTTGAATTTAGATTGGTAAAAGAAGCTCTTAGAGAAAGACAATGGTGGATTGATCAAGTGCCAGATTTAGCACGACCGCTTAAAATATTTATACCAGTTTATAAACAGTCAAGACGCCCGGCTTGGCTTTATAAGATAGGCTTATATTTGTATGATTTATTTGCAGGTAAGCAAAATATCGGCAAACATAGAAATCATAGTAAAGCCTCAATGCAAGAATTGTGTCCTGGATTAAAAATGAATGGTCTTGTAAAAGGTTTTTCTTATTACGATGGTCAGATGGACGATTATCAGCTAGGTTTGTGGGCAGTTGATCAAGCAAAGCAGTATGAAAACTTCACAACAATAGAGAAAACAACTATAGATCGAGTTGATGTTAATGGTGAAGTTGTTTATAACGGCAATAAAGAGCAGTTTGATAAGGTAATTAATGTTGCTGGCCCATGGGCGTATCAATTGTTAAAAGACAGTGATATTGATTCAGATTATGAGTTGGACTTAGTGCGAGGCTCTCATATTGTTGTTAATAGAAAATTAGATCATGGTTATTTTTTGGAAGTGCCCAATGAAAGACGAATATTTTTCGTTCTTCCATACCAAAATCAAACATTAATTGGTACAACAGAGGTTCGTCAATCAATCATTGATGAAATTAAACCTACACAGGCGGAAATTAACTACCTAATCGATGCGTATAATTATTATTTTGTGAGTCAAATTACAGAACAATGTATAGTTGATCGTTTTGCTGGATTAAGGCCACTTGTAAAAAGTGCACAGGATTCGAATCAAGCCACACGAGAATACGTCATTCAAGTTAATAAAAACTTGATTAGTATTTTCGGTGGAAAATGGACAACAGCAAGACAGTTAGCGAAAAAAGTTGCAGCTTTATTTTAATGATTCAAAGATTCAAAGATTAAAGGCAGAACAAAGTCAGAGTTTAATAATAATACGCATTAATCTTACAATGAGTATATGAGCAAACAAAGTAATAAAGTATTTTGGCAAAATGTTAGTCTAGTATTTAGCGGAACAGTTGTAGCTCAAGTTATTCCCATTTTAGGCTCGTTAATTATTGCACGATTGTTTGTACCTGATGCATTTGGGCAATTTGCTATTTGGTTGGGTTTTGTTTTAATGTTTGCAGTGATATGTACGGGGCGTTACGAAATGTCTCTCCCAGTAGAGGAAGACGGAGAACCACGAATATTAGGCATTGCAGCAAACTTGTTTGTCGTGACGATAATTTCTATAATAGCTATTTTCTTCACATCTATTTTTATTTATTTTGGCATAAAATTTGGGATGAGTAATACTCAACTTTTTCTAATCGTCCCTACAGGGGCTTTGATGGGTACAATGAATATCTGGCAAACTTGGGCAGCTGCTGAAGGCAAGTTTCCCTCTTTATCAAAAATGCGAATTATTACTTCTTTTGGTATAACTACATTTCAGATTGGGGCGGGCTATATCATGCCATCTATAGATACATTAATTGTGGGTCAGCTAGTAGGTGTATCTATTGGGCTTGTATATTCATTTATTCTATTACCATTGAAAAAAGAATATTTGCTACGAGGTAATTATCAAGGGATAATCAATTATCTGTCCAAACATAAACGATTTTTTATATTTTCACTGCCAGCCGACGCCGTAAATGCAATATCTGCACAATTACCTATTTTAATTATCGGTGCAAAATATGGAGCAGATATAGCTGGATTCTTGGCTATGACAATGCGTGCATTAGGTGCACCTATTGCTCTATTGGGCCGGGCAGTTTTGGATGTATTTAAACGGCATGCCTCTGTCGCCTTTAGGAAAAATGGGGAATGTCGAAAACATTATATGCAGACGTTCAAGGCACTCTCTTTAATGTCCTTGGCAGTTATGCCTGTTTTTTACTTCTATGCAGAAGAGATGTTTACTTTTGCCTTTGGGGAGCAGTGGTTAATGTCAGGCATCATTGCTGTTTGGATGTTACCCATGTTTATGCTGAGATTTGTATCAAGTCCACTTAGTTATATGTATTATTTGGCGAATAAACAACCAATAGATCTTATTTGGCAAATCTGTTTACTAATCATGACGATAGTCACTTTGTATTTTGTGGTTACATACAAATCTGCCTTAATCTCTTATGCTGCAGGATATTCTTTGCTTTATATTGTCTATATGGTGATTTCTTATAGGCTAAGTTGTGGTAATAACAAAATGATAAATGATAAATGATAAATGATAAATAAGATAAGAGCAGTGAACAGTAGGCAGAGTTTGCTTGAAAATAAAGCTTTATTAGCTATCTTGGTGACCATTTATTACTTATTAGTTAGGCTTCTTTATACTCAGGAAATAGCGCCAGCCAATAATTTTAATGTTGTGGGCACTTATAGTTTGCAAAGTGTAGATATTTTGACTGTAATATTTTTTTCATTAATGCCATTGTTTTTCTTGCCAAAATATATAGACAGTCCATCATCCATGATATCTTGGATGTTATATTGTTTTTCGTATTTGCCGACATCCTTTTTCAGTATTTACTACTCTGACTCAATATTTAGTTATTGCCATCTTATGTTATTGTTGACGTTAGGATTGAGTGTTTTTAGATTTTCCACTTTGATTAGAATTCATCTTGCCAGGTGGAAGAAGGTTGATTTCTTAAATACAGATTATTTTTCTATGTTTTTTTTGACTTTATTTATAGTGTATTACATATGGAATTTGTCTGGATTCTCGATAGATTTAAATTTTACTAATGTTTACGTACGTCGGTTGGAAGCTAGGGAGGTTGATCTAGGAATTATGGCCTATTTAATGGTCTTCATAAAAACTGCGTTTTTAGTATTAGCTGTTTATCTATGGGTTATATGTAGAAAATCATTATATTTTATTGTTTCTATGTTTGGTGTAATAGCCATCTTTGCATTCGATGGAACGAAAGCCACGTTACTTTCAGCTATGATTTTGATTTCTTATAGTTTCTTTGCTTCTTATTTCAGTATTGAGGCGAAAAGACCGTCAACTATTTTGATTGTTTTTCTAGTATTATGTGCAATTAGCCTAATAGAGTGGAATCTCTTGAAATCTTATGTGCTATCAGAGTATTTAGTTAGAAGAATAGCCGTCATGCCAGGAATAATCAATAGTTATTACTTCGACCATTTTGATGTTTTTCCAGAATTTTTTCACGTTGCTGATCAGGTTTCTTACACAATAGGGTTAGAGTATTTTGGCAATGCGGCTACAAATGCAAATAGCGGTATTTGGATGGATGCTTATGCTAAGGCTGGTTTAATCGGGATTGTACTAGTATCATTTTTTTCTGGTTGTATTGCAATTTTTCTAGACACCATAATTGAAAAGGATAAAAGATTACTCGGGATGTTGATTGGTTTGATGGTTGGTATTACATGGTCTGAGCAAGCCTTAACCACTTCAATATTATCAGGCGGGATATTATTCTACATACTGCTTGTATTTTGGATCAATATATCATTACGATTAAATAAATATTTAACCCAATATGAATTTTAGTTTTTATGATGCATAATGGTTTGGTTATAGTAGATTACGGAATGGGCAATACAAGTTCAATTTTGAATATGATTAGAAAAGTGGGAGGTAATGCAACTATAAGTAATGATTTGTTGGTTCTTAAGAATGCAAAAGCCCTTATCCTTCCTGGTGTTGGAGCATTTGATAATGCGATTGTTAAATTACAATCATTGGGAATATGGGAAGTTCTGAATCAAAAAGTGATGAATGAAAAGACACCTTTTTTGGGGGTTTGTCTGGGCATGCAGTTACTTTTTGAATCAAGTGATGAGGGAGAGTTAAATGGTTTTGGATGGCTAAATGGACGTGTCAGGCGCTTTGATTTTTCTCTAAAAACATCAACTAAAATACTAAAAGTTCCTCACATGGGCTGGAATTTAGTTAAACCAGTTAATTACGATACATTGTATTCAAGTCTAGAAAAAGAAGCTCGTTTCTATTTTGTTCATACATATTATGCTGATTGTGCCGATGCTTCGGATGTTCTAGCAACAGCGAAGCATGGCCATGAGTTTGTTTGTTCTATAAACAAGGGAAATATCTGGGGCGCTCAATTTCATCCTGAGAAGAGCCATCGTTTTGGAATGATTTTTTTTGAGAATTTCTTGAGACTTACGCAGTGTTAAGGACACGGGTAATCCCTACTTTATTAATTCGAAATGGTGATTTGGTAAAAGGCTGCCAATTCAAAAACCATAGATATGTTGGCGATCCGATTAACGTAGTAAAGATTTTTAATGAAAAAGAAGTTGATGAGTTAGTTTTTTTGGATATTAGCGCAACAAGCAGAGGGTCAATTAATTATGAAATTATCAGTGATATTGCCTCGGAAGCATTTATGCCATTTGCTTATGGCGGTGGGATTGCTACAGTGACTCAAATTGAGAAACTATTTCAAATAGGTGTTGAGAAAGTAATTATTAATTCTGCTGCACAACAAACTCCAGATTTGATTAAAGATGCCGTCAAAGTAGCAGGCTCCCAAAGCATAGTTCTATCTATGGATGTGAAAAAAACATTATGGGGCAGTTATGAAGTTTACACCCATAATGCAACAACGAGAACAAAGACCGATCCAGTTGATTATGCCAAAAGAATGCAAGACTTAGGTGTAGGTGAAATTATAATTTGTGCAGTTGATAGGGAAGGAACGGGCAAAGGATATGACTTGAAGCTCTTGAAATCTGTTTCAAGCTTGGTAGATATACCTGTGGTAGCAGCAGGTGGTGCAAGTTCTCTTGATGATTTTAGGCAAGCTGTTGAGTTTGGACAGGCTTCGGCAGTGGCTGGAGGAGATATGTTTATTTTTTACGGTAAGCGCAGGGCTGTTCTTGCTACTTACCCTAGTTATACTGAATTAGAGAAAATATTTTTTGAAGAAGGTGTTAATCATGAAAAGATTAGGTGAGCGGGAGCAAGTATGTAGTAGATGTGTAATGGACACGACCGATCCAGAAATTACCTTTGATGAAGAAGGAGTGTGTAGTCATTGTAGGAAATTTGACCAAGAGACTATTAATCATTGGTTCCCTAATTCTGAAGGAGAAAGAAAGCTTGGCCTTATGTTTGAGAAAATAAGATTAGAGGGCAGACAACAGGAGTATGACTGTATTATTGGCCTAAGTGGCGGTATCGATAGTTCTTATTTAGCGCTTGTTATGAAGGACTACGACTTACGCCCGTTGGTTGTGCATATAGATGCAGGTTGGAATAGTGAATTGGCTGTTTATAATATTGAGAAAATTGTAAAATTTTGTAATTACGATCTTCATACGCATGTAATGGACTGGCCAGAAGTACGAGATTTACAAGTTGCGTATTTAAAAGCAGGTGTTGCCAACCAAGACGTTGTGCAAGATCATGCTTTTTTTGCCTCTCTTTATCATTTTGCGGTTAAAAATAATATTAAGTATGTGATTAGTGGTGGTAATATAGCTACAGAATCTGTTTTTCCAGCATCATGGCATCATTCTGCTATGGATGCAATTAACCTTCATGATATTCATAAAAGTTATGGAAAAATTAAGCTTAAACACTACAAAACAATTAGTTTTTTTTCCTATTTTTTTTATTATCCATTTATCAGAGGAATGACTGTAGTCAGGCCATTGAATTTTATGCGTTACCATAAAAAAGAGGCACTACATATCTTGAAAGAGACAATTGGTTATAAAGAATATGGGTATAAGCATGGAGAATCGGTTTTTACAAAATTCTTTCAGAATTATTATTTGCCTATAAAGTTTGGAATAGATAAACGAAAACCTCATTTGTCTAGTCAAATTTTATCTGGAGAAATTACAAGAGATCATGCTCTAGAAGAACTTGACAAACAATTGTATAGCGATAATGATTTAATGAATGACAAGATTTATATTTCTAAAAAATTAGGCATTAAAATTAAAGAGTTAGATGACATGATTTTTTCCAAGAGCCATCATTATTCTGAATATTCAAATTGGAATTATTACCGAACGCCTATGTTGTTTATCAAAAGAATTACGCAGAAAATTTTAAGAAAAAACATTAAAACATATTCATAATTAATCATAAGGGAGTTAGCATGGAAAAAACTAGTTTAATTAATTATTTAAAAGAAAGAGAAAATTTCTCCAAATCTGAATTTCTTTCAACATTGGATAAAAGGAAATTTGAAGAGATTGAACACTCAGATATAATTCATGCGCCAAAAGAAAAAACAGGTGTTAGTGATGATACAATTAAGCAACATGCTAAGTCTAGACCTGTGTATGAGACAAATTTGGCTGTTAGAAAGTATATAAGTTCGTGGATAATGGACAATGTAAAGGAAAAAGTAGTGCTGGACTTGGCTTGCGGGTCTGGTGAAATTACAAAATTGTCACATAAATATGGTGCAAAAATATCAATTGGAACGGACTTGGCCCCAATAACCATTGAGAACAATAAAACAAACAGATCCTCAGATCAGGAAAGTATTTTCTATATTCTTGATGATGCAGAAAATATGTCCATTCCAAGTAACTCTATAGATGTAGTTATATGTTCTGGAATGTTGCATCATGTTGTTCTTGAGCAGACTATTTTTGAAATTAATAGGGTTCTTAAACCTGGTGGTCAAGTTTTTGCAATTGAGGCGTTAAAGCACAATCCTATTTTTAATATGTATAGAAAAATGACACCAGGTGCAAGGACGCATTGGGAATCAGCACATATACTGGGCGTACAAGAGGCCAAAATTCTTAATGATGTAATACCAGTTAAAAAAATAAAGTATTGGCAATTATTTTCTATTTTAGCAATATTTTTTCCTGAAAGGGTTAGGGGCGCGGTACTTTCGGTTTTTAATACTATAGATGCCGTTATATTAAAAATTCCTTATATTAATAGGATGGCGTGGATTTTTACAATTGAACTAGAAAAATCTAGTTAATAATTTTGATAAGAATTATACACATCACTAATGCCCATTCAGTAGATGACCCTAGAATTTTTAGTAGACACTGCACTTCCTTGGTAAATCATGGTTTTGACGTGATATATATTGGCCCATTTGGAATAATTAATAAACTACATCAAGGTGTTAAAGTTATCGGTGTAAAAAAAACAAAATCTAGATTGGTTAGGTTTACCGTGGTAAATTATAGAATTTTTATTCAAATTATTAAGCTTAGGCCTAATGTTGTTGAATTTCACGACCCAGATCTTGTTTTATTAGCATCATTTTTAAGAGTAATTGGCATTAAGGTGGTTGGTAATATTCATGAAGATATTGTATTACAGGTTTTAAACAAGTACTGGATAGCCAAAATATTTAGATTGGCGTTGCACAAACTACTTGGCTTTTTTTATCCAAAATTTGTAAATGTTATTTGTAATGGGATAGTTTGCGCAACAGATGGAATAAGTAGAAATTTTCAACAAAAAAATAATATAGTATGTAGAAATTTTCCTACAAAAAATTTTTTTTACAAACAGAATACCTTAAGTAGAGACATAAACCCAAAGAAATTAAATCTTGTTTATGTCGGTGTTATTGAAGAAAGAAGGGGTCTTGATATCATGCTTGAAATTTCAAAAAGTAATCTTGTTTCAAGCTTAACTTTAGTGGGAAAGTTTTCTCCTGTTGATTTAAGAGCTGAGGTTGAAAGTTTGGTGACGGTAAATAATAAGATAAATATTGTAGGAGAGGTCCCTTATCAGGAAGTAGCAAGCTATATTGAAAAAAGTGATGTTGGAATTTGTTTTCTTGAGAATAATCCTGCTTATTCCGAATCTCTTCCAACAAAGATATTTGAATATGCTTCTTTAGGATTACCAACAATTACAAATAATTTTAAATATATTTCAGATTTAAATAATATAAAACGTTTTGCTATTCTTGTCGATGATATTAATAGTAATTCTATAGAGGATGCTTTTAAAAAAATAATAGAAAAATATAGTTTTTATTCAACTTCTAGTATAGAGGCTAGTAAATTCTTCAGCTGGAACAATGAAGAGTCTAAATATATAGATTTGATTAATAATGTTGTATAGAAAATACGTAAAATTAATAATTGATTTTCTTATTGTTTTAATCGCATCTCCACTGTGGATGCCTATTTTCTTTATCTGCTATATTGTGGTACTGATTATTGATGGACGGCCAGTATTGTATTATGGTGAAAGAGTTGGTAAGGATTTAAAGTTGTTTAATATTATCAAATTTAGAACTATGCAAATAAATGCTGGAAGGGAGGATTCTGGGGATACTGTTTTAGAAGGAGATCCAAGAGTTACAAAGCTAGGACTTGTTTTAAGAAAGTATAAAATAGATGAGATTCCCCAGTTGTTTCAAATTATGTCTGGAAAGATGAGTCTTGTTGGCCCAAGGCCAGAACTTCCTGTTTACGTCAATGTGAAATATTATAGGATTAGTGGGATTTCTAGCTTGAGACCAGGAATTACAGACTTGTCTTCCATTAAATATAGAAATTTATACAGCATAATAAAAAGCAGCAATGATAGTGATAAGTATATCGAGAGTGTGATTATTCCAAAGAAAAATCGTCTCCGTAGGTATTATGCAAAAAAAGTATCGTTTTGTACTGACATGTTTATTCTTTTAAAAACTATTCAAAAAATATTTAAATGAAGAAATTTTTATTTATTCTTCAGTTTTTATTGGTTATATATGCTATTTTTTATATAGTAAATGTTGATTATAGCAAGTTAAAAAATATATTTGGAATCGAACAAGTTTTTTCAATTTTTATATTGCTTTTATTTCATCTTGTTAGAGCTATTCGACTTAGAGGTATTGTGAGAATGTATTCTTGTGATTTTTCATTGAAAGACGCTTTATTTTTATATTATATAGGTCTAGCATTTGCCATTGTCACACCTGGCAGGGTTGGAGAAGTGTATAGAATTAAATTATTAAATGAAAAACACATTCCATATGTAGAGGCATGGGAAATTTTTATTTTAGAAAAATATACAGATTTAATTGCTTTGTTGTCATTTTTTGTATTCTCTATAGTTATGATAGTTGCTCCAGGCTTTAGTGCGTATTTAATTTTGTTGTCAACAATTATCGTATCAAATATTGCCATATATTTGGTTTTTAATATTAGCAATAAATTATCAAGAAAGAGAGTCTTTATCAATAAAGAAAATATAGCAAGCAAGATTATTGAATTTTTCTCAAGATTTTTTGCTACCCACTATGTAGATGTTATTAAGATATATTTAGAAACTTTTGTCGGCTGGATGGTATTTTTATTAGCTTTGTGGGCGGGTGTTTCTGCTGTTTATGTTTTGTCATTTATTGACTTAGTTGGCGTTCATGTGTTGAATTCAGTAGCAGTATCCCTTCCTGTATCATATATGGGGTATGGTATAAGAGAATTTCTTCTAAATGCCCTTATGTTTAATAACTCTTCTGATGTGCCTTATATTGCAGTGATTACAATACAATTTACAATTTTCTATATTGTTAGTGTGCTAGTGGGATTATTGTTGTATTTTTATAAAATTTGTTTTAGAGGGAGTAAATATGAATGATTTAATTGTGCCAATTTACAATGAAATAGGTGCCATAGATGATATGTTGGATAGAGTGTCTGGATTTGTAGCTAAGCATAAAAATTGGAGTGTGATAATTGTTGATGATGGGTCAACGGATGGTACAAGTGAAAGGATCTCAATTAGAGGTCTGAACACTCAAAGAATTACAGTTATTTGTCATGAGAAAAACAAAGGGTATGGTGCCGCTCTAAAGACTGGCATAAGGTCGACAAAATCTGAGTTAATTGGAATTATAGATGCTGATGGAACATATCCTTTTGATGAATTTGAAAATCTTGAAAAGCATATGAATAATTATGCTATGGTTGTAGGAGCTAGAATTAAAGAAGATTCGGCTATTCCTTTAATTAAAAAGATTCCTAAATTCTTTATTAGAAAATTTGCTAGTTATATAACCGATACAAATGTTCTTGATTTTAATAGTGGTATGAGAATTTTCGAAAGAAGACTTGCTATAAAATTATTAGATTATCTTCCAGATGGATTTTCATTTACAACAACCATAACTGTCTCAAGTAGTGCAAATAATATTCCAATCAAATATATCCCAATAAGCTATATGGAAAGGATTGGAAAATCAAAAATTAGACCCATAAAAGACACTATTAATTTTTTTACTTTAATATTTAAATTAGGTGTTTATTACAAGCCATTTAAGATATATGGACCGCTTATACTTTTGAGTGGTTTGACAGGGTTGGTATTATTAGGTTATAGATCCTTGCATGGCGAAGGGTTTCTAGTTTTAACTATAATTAGTTTTTTATTATCAATAATGTTGATGTGCTTTGCAATGATAGCACAATCTATTTCAGCTTTATTTAGAGATAAGTTCTATATTTTTAAGGATTAATTATGTTTGCAAGAGTTTCTTATCATTTGAGGGGTAATTTTATATTTTATGCAATGGCGCTATTGTATGTGGCCCTTGTGTTTACTTGGTATTTTAAACCTCCATGGTTTATAGATCATTTGATTTATCTACATTTAGCAACTCCAGAAAACTTAAATGATTTAAATTTTTGGAGCGATAGTGGCGTTAGTGTAAATCCTGGCCACCATAATGAAAGATGGGGTGTTTTGGTCCCTATAATGGTGTTTGAAAAGATTTTCTTCTTTTTAACTCCTGGGCAATCTAGTCAAGCTCTTATATTTGCAGTATATATTGGAATTTTTTATTTTTTATATCGTATTGTTTATGTGAACAATGGTAAATTGTCAGCAAATTTGTTGGCAGTGTTTTTTGTGCTAGGTGTTCACCATACAAAAAATAGAGCTACTGAAATCCTGGCAGATCCTTTCGGCGTTCTTTATTTGCTAGTGGCAATTTATATTTTATCAAAATATAAGGAAAAATTATCTTTCCGCCATTTTTTTATTATAGGTTGTATGTTGGCTGCTTCAGCTTTTACTAAAATTCACTATGGTATTTTTGTTATTCTATTTTTGATATGGATATGGATATGGTATAGAAGTAATGTATGGAAAGTTGCAATACCAGCGGCTATTATTGGTGGAATTTTATTTCTACTAAGCTTGGATATTATTATGTACTTGTTATTGGATAGAGATATTTTCTTTCAAATAAATAGCAATACTATTAGCGTCTTGATTGGATATATTTCAGGCGGCTTAGGCGTTTCCGATGGCCCTGGAAATAATGGATGGTCGTATGAATGGATTAAGCTTATTGTCCAACATAATTTTCTGCCATTTTCATTCCTAATTTCTACCGTTATTATTGCCAGTAGGGGAGTGAACTACTCCACTATATTAGCTTGGTCGTCCCTATCTTTCCTATTGTTAATTATTGTATTGTCTTCTGTTTCAAACTTTCCAGCTAACGATTCATATGCATTTCCAGTGTACATACTGTCGATTGCATCAATTGCAGTAATTACATCAGAATTTAAACCTAAAGAATTAAAAGATAGCGCGTTTATATTACTAGTTTTTATTGTGTGCATATTTGCTTTATATAGTATTTATGACCTTGGGTCTGTTAAGAGTGATAAGTTTTTTGTATCTTATAAATCTTTAACCATTGTGCTCTCTACTGTAATTTTTTCTTTGATTTTAGTGAAGAAAAGGACAATTTTCTTAGTCTTTGTATATCTTATGATTATAGGATCAGACATATTTTGGCATAATTGGAAGAATATTGAAAATCACTCATGGTGGAGGGATGGCTACAATTGGCATTATGATTATTTAAATTCGGTTGAATCACTTGATTTAAGTGACGGTGTTTATCAAGTTCATTTTAGGGATTGGCCAAGAATAAAAGACAGGGATGCGAGAGAAGCAATGTACATTGAGCCTGGTATTAGGTCGTTAAATAGAAAGTCAATTGACATATATCCAAAAGTAGGTAGTGGTAGTCTAAATATCCGTAAAGATACAGATTATATTTTGACCGACTATAAAGAAGTCTATGATCGTTTTACCCTGATTAATAGTAGAAGTTTTGTAACAAAAGATGACAATAAAAAACATTCTTTATATTTGTACATAATAGATGAATAATTTAAATAAATTTTTTAATATAACATGCAGCATGTGCGGCCTGTGTGATTCTTTGGTGGATAAGAAGGGTATAGACGAAGATCAAGTTAGAATGGAGGCCTATAATACAAATACTTTCAAGGAGATTTGCCCAAGTGTAGGAATTGACAGGTCAAAGTTAAACATTGATGCAAATAAATACCACCCACTTATAGGGAGCTATTCTAATGTTTATACTGGGTTTTCAAATGATAATAAGCAGAGGCTTTCTAGCTCCTCAGGCGGGGTAATTACAGAAGTATTATGCTACCTACTTGAAGAAAAAATAGTTGATTATATTTGCTTACCGCTTCCTGACAATAGCTCCGAGATAAGCCACTCTTACAAACTTTCTAATAGAATTGACGATATTAGAAAATCAGCACAAAGTATATATACTAAAATTCCTGCATGGGGCGCTGTTGATAAAATTAAAGCTATAGATGGTAGTGTGGCTTTTGTTGGGCTTCCAGATCAAGTATCTTGTGTCAAAGCATTAAAAACATTTAACAAAGACCTTGAAAATAAAGTTAAAGTTATGGTCGGCCCTATGGTTGGTATTGGTATGGACAAAGGTGTAATTAAGGTAATTCCAAAACTTGCTAAAAATACAAGTGGAATTAAAAAATTACGCTGGAGGGCGGGCGAGTGGCCTGGATATCTTAAAGTTGAGTTTGGTAACGGGGAGGTATTGAGATTGCATAAGTTTTATTACAATTATATGCTTCCATTCTATTGTAGCCATGAATCTTTATTGTCAGATGATTTTTCAAATGAGTGTGCTGATATATCTGTTGGAGATGCTTGGTCTCCTAAATATGAGAAGCTTGGCAAAGGTTGGTCAGTAGTGTGGAGTAAAACTCCTGTTGGAGAATCTATTCTTAATTCTATGTTGCAAAAGAAAATAATAACTTTAAAAGAAATATCATCCAGTGAAGCTGTTTCCATGCATGAGCATATGTTAGATTTTAAAAAAAGAGGGTCTAAATATAGGGCAAAGATATATAGTTTTTTTGGCATACCTGTGCCAAAATATTTTTCATCTAAACCAAGGTATGTATTTATCCGTTATTTTATTGAATTGGTTATAGTAGGGGTTATTTGGATATGTAGAACTAAGTTTAGTAGATTCTTACTTCCAAGAATAAATCAGAAATTTATGGGAATGTTGTTTACAAATTTAAGAGTATTTTGGAAGCGAATAACTAAATCAATTAAAAGGAAAGGTTTAAATAATTATGGAAACAAATAAAGGATGGATTGGAAGATCAAAAGATGAATATAAATATTATACTTCACGCCCATGGTCACTTGAAGATGTTGGCGTTTTTTGGGACTCAGTCGAAGATTATGACGATATTAATGATAAGTTGTACCCTTATTTTAAGAGATTTACTAATTCTGAAGTTTTATTAAAAGATTCAATTTCTTTAGATTATAAAGATGTTGGTTGTGTACTTGATATCCAGACTAGATCGGGCCGTGGAACCAAATTTTGGCAAGAAAAATTTATAAATGCGTCCTTTAAGTGTGTTGATTTCAGCGAAGGACTTTTAGAGAAGGCAAAAAAAAGACTTCAAAGTTACGAAAATGTTGAATTTGTTAAAACCCTTACTACTTCGTTTGACCTAGTTGAAAAATTTGATATCATTATCTGCTATGAGACAGTAGAGCATGTTTATGACTACGAAGTCTTTGTGGAAAGCCTGTCAAAGCATTTAAAGGACGACGGTGTTATTATTCTTACTTGTCCAAATGTCTCTTGGGAGGTTGTTCATTGGATTACAGCAATAATTGGCTTCAATCATAGCGAAGGCCCGCATAGATTTATTGGGTATAAAAAATTACTAAATGCTTTTGAAAGCTCTAATTTAATAGTAGCGGGATATAACACAACCATTTTTCTACCTTTTAATAATAAATTTTCTATAGCGTGCGACACTTTTTTAAGTAAATTTCTCCCGAGGTGGATTAAGAGAATGATCATGTTAAGACATAGTTTCATACTCACTAGGAGAATAAAATGAATATAGTGCTAGTTATTTTTGGAGCCTCTGGTTTTGTTGGCAGGAATTTGATGGATCACCTTTATAAGTACGATCCTATTGGTGTTGACAAGGAGAGCCCTCGCAAAGATTATCTAGGCAAATACAAAAAGTTTTTGCAGAGTGATGTATTTTCATTGAAATCTGTTCCGTCGGTAAATAAGCCATTTTATGTGATAAATTTAATGGCAGAGCTAGGCTCCCCAGATCTAAAAAAAAATATTAGAAATAATTTAGATTCGGTTGAACACTTATACTCAATTATTAAAAATACAAATGCAGAGTGTCTTGGGGTTGTGCATTTTAGTAGTATCAGTGCTGAAAGAGGGGCTAGTTATTATGGAAAGACCAAGATGGACGCTGAGGAAATTGTTAAATCAAAAAACATCCCATATGTTATTCTTCAGTCTGAGATGATTGTAGGAAAAGGCGCAAGATCTATAGAGAAACTAAAAAAAGGCTTAAATTTCTTTCCTTTCATTTCATTCCTTCCTAAAGGCGGTGAAGTTACTAGATACCCTATTGATATACAAGACGTATGTGAGACTACTCGTCTCATTATAGTTAATGATCTTTTCGATAACATGGTTTATCATTTGATTTCTGAAAAAACAACAATGAAAAAACTTTCAAAAAAATACACTAATAATATTATATTTACAATTCCTAAGTTTTTACTTTTGTCAACGGCTAGAATTCTAGAATTTTTTTTCAAGAACCCTATGTTTACTTATGATAATGCAGTTGGAGTGTGTTCAGACACCAAGCTAAAACTAGATATTGTCAATACTGATGTAATTAATAAGAAGCTCAATGGGTAGGCTAAATTTTTGGATTGTTAAGGTTGGAGAGCCGGCGGTTTTTAACAATAAGCAAAGTAAAAGGAAGCCCCTAAGGGCCGCTATGATATCTCAAATATTAAGCAATTTAGACAATGATGTAACATGGTGGACTAGTAATTTTCAACATCATGATAAAAGCCTAATTTTTGATAATAATGTTTTTAATAGGGATGTTTATAAAGGCATAACAATAGAATATATTCCTAGCACTGGATATAGGAAAAATTTATCATTTAAAAGATTTTTGGACCACAAGATTTTAGCCAAAAATGTATCAAGTGAAATTAAAAGTAGAGTTGCTCCAGATTTAATTTTTTGTGCTTGGCCATTGGTGGAGTTAACAGAGGTTTTTTATAACTTTGCTAAAAATAATAATATCCCGTTTGTTATTGATGTTAGAGATCAGTGGCCAGATGTGATTTATAGGAGGGTATTTGAATCAATTGGATTAGGGTTTAAATTAAATTTTTTACCTTCTTATGAGAGAGTTTTAAAAAAATGTTTCGTTGGTGCCGATGCTGTGATTACTATCTCCCCCCCATTTTTAGAGTGGGTATACAAAAGATCAGGAAGACTTCAAAATAGTAAAGATATGGTTTGTAGGCTCTCTTCAAAAGATCTATATAACACAGTTTACGAAAAAAATAATGCAGAAGACTTTTGGAAAGAAAAAGGTGTAATCAACTCTGAAGAAATATTGAGAATTGTAATGGTTGGTACTTTAGTTCGTCAGAAATCATTGTTAAATTTTTTAAAGGTAGTACAGGGTAATGATTTCCGTAATTTTCAGTTTGTAGTGTGTGGATCTGGACAATTAGAGAAAGAAATTATTAATATCAATAATGATAATTTGATTTTTGCAGGCTATGTGGACGAAGGTCAAATGTCGCATTTGTTTAAGATGTCTGATGTAGGGTTGTTGCCATATGACAATACTGAAGATTTTTTAATGAGTATTCCTAATAAAGTAGGCGAGTATTTATCTTGTGGACTTCACTTGTTAACCAGCTTAAGAGGTGAGGTTTTTGATTTTTTTAAAAAATCAGATATGGCAACTTTTTATAACCACAATCATTTAGATGAAATAAAAGTATCATTGGAAAATATATATGATGATAGAGAAACTATACGTAACAATAAGAGTCTTTCTAGAGGACTATACTTAAAGAATTTAAATGCAAAAAAAAATTATAAAGAATTAGCGATGCATTTAGAAAACATTGCTCAAAATATATAATAATTTATGAGTAAATTTGACAAGATAATAATTGGTACTGAGCAGTTGGGTGGTGCAGATTGGGGTAAATATAACATTTCCCATACTGAAAGTGCTATTAAATATGGATTAGATATTGGGGTAAGGTCTTTTGATACTGCACATGTTTATGGATTGGGATTATCTGAAAAAAGATTATCGAAGCTAATGGGTGGTTTAAGGCATGAGTGTGAAATAATAACTAAAATAGGACTTACTTGGGATGATAAAAGTAGTTCCAATAGAGCCACTGTAAATAAAGACCTTAGCTACAAATCAATGCTGTCTGATGTACAAGGAAGTCTCAAGAATTTAGATATTGATCAGATACCCGTTCTTCTAGCTCACTGGCCAGATAATCACCACTCTACAGAGGAGGTGGTTGAAAATTTGTACCGATTAAAAGAGGAAGGTTTGATTAATAAGATTGGTTTGTCAAATTTTAATATTGAAGAAATCCTTAATATTCAAAATTCAATTCCAATAGATTTCTATCAAGGTTCATTAAGTTTATTGGATTTTTCTAAACTTGAATTATATAAGAATATGTCTGAACAAGGTATTGACATTATGACGTATGGTCCATTGCACCATGGCATGTTGACTGGAAAATATGATGTTAAAAGTACATTTCCAAAATCTGATAGAAGGCATAGACTCAGTGATTTTACGGGAGAAAAAGGAAGAGAAAATTATACCAAAGTCGATATTGTTAGTAGATATGCAAAAATGCTTGAGTGTGATATTAAGGCTATATCTATTAAAATGCTTTACACTTTAGGAGTTAAGACAAGGATCGTTATAGGTGTAAAGAATGAGTCACAAATAAGAGAAAATTTAAACTCTTTAGATCTCTATATTCCAAATAGTGTGGCCAGTTCGTTGTTAACAGAGTTGTCTAAATTTAATTGTAATCCTCCCAAAAATTAACACTCAGTAAAAGTAGAATTTTCTTATAATAAAAACATAAGGAGATTCAAATGAAGACAACACGTAAATCAGATTCACAAATCATGC
>Ga0008649_10001394_pt1 | contig 19062 bp, 14 predicted proteins | sample SaaInlV_130m_DNA_2_FD_66601 | JGI IMG/M metagenome (GOLD analysis project Ga0008649, IMG submission 66601) | Marine microbial communities from expanding oxygen minimum zones in the Saanich Inlet - SI037_S2LV_130m_DNA | ecosystem: Environmental > Aquatic > Marine > Intertidal zone ... | reverse complement strand
ATCTTTTTTACAATTTCTTCAAAGCTATATTTTTTTGAAAAAGTTTTTAGAAAACTTCTCGTTTCGTCCGAGTAAATGTCCAAAAAATTATTAATTATCGATAATCCGGATGTAACTATAGGTGAACTAAACAAAAAGCCATCTGTCTCGTGAATTCTGCTTTTGCCAAATAAAAGCTCTTTCTTTCCTTCATAAAGTTTTTTATGGGTTTTCCGGTCATGTTCAGTAAGTGCCTGGCCTTTAGCAAAAACGTCCGGATTTATCCTTTGTACACATTCGAAGGGATTCTCATCATCCACCAGGCAAACAAAGTCAACTTGCTCAAGAGAAGCAACGCTGGCTATTCTATAGTCTTCTGGGAAAATCGGCCTGCCAGGACCTCTTCGAACATCTTTATCTTTTATAACCGTTACTATCAGAATGTCTCCCTCATTCTTTGACTTATTAAGGTGCTTAATTATACCCGGATGAATAAGGTCAAAAACCCCGTGCGTTTGAACAACAATCTTGCCTTCATGTTTAAGACTTTTAACCTTGTCAATGAGGTTATCAAGTAATAATATCTTTCCTTCTGTTGAATTATTTATCATAATTTATTCTCGATTGCCTGTCCCGTCCGCAGAATACCCCGATGAAATAAAAGAAAACAAGATTTCATATAATATCATCCGCAGATTACACTGATTAGCGCGGATTATAAAAATAATTCTCTAAGCTAAGCAATTAGCTATTTAGATACATCCTTACTCTTTTGTTATCTTGTATTTTTTCTCACTCTAATTTACATCCAGTTTACACTGATTTTCGCAGATATTTTTTTCAAATAACATAACAAACTGCAAACTTCAAAATCTCTATAACCTTTTTAGAACTCTCCTTGTAAATACGATGACCGTTACTCATAACTCACAATTCCCTTTATAACGCACTTTACAAAACTTAAAACCCTGATAATCTGCGATAATCTGCGCCATCTGCGGATTAATAATTGTAAACAAATCTCTTATATTCTAATGATTTAGAACCAAAGTTAATTAAAAGACCTACTTTGAGGTCTGTCGCTTTCAGATAATTAATAATCTGAGATTCTTCAGTACCTGTTAACTTGTTTAATGCTTTAATCTCTACAATTACTTCGCTAAAGCAAACAAAATCAGGCTGATATTTTTTCTCCAGTATGTCTTCCTTATAAGATATTCCAATAACTGGCTGTGCTTTATATGGGATTTCTTGATTTTTGAATTCTATGTCTAATGTTTCTTGATAAACAGGTTCTAAGAACCCACAGCCCAACTCTCTATGTACTTCCATAGCTGCACCAATTATTTTATATGTTCTTTCATCTTTGTCTTTATTTCTATTTTCCTCTGATTTCACAGACACACATTTATTATTTCTTTCATCTGCGTTAATCCGCGTAATCTGTGGATCAAAATGTTGATTAAGCAATTTTGTAGATGAAAAAACTACCTCGTGGGTGAACTTAACTTCAATGCCCAATTCCTTGGCCAATGTATATTCTTTCTGTATCTTACCCGTTTTATCCTCTATATTCTTAAATTCCTGCCCTTTTACATAAACATCAGGCCTTAATAATTTTAAAGTTTCTTCAGCCGTTGGCCATTTATTAACAGCAACATAATCAACGCATTCTAAAGCGGCTATAGATTCAACTCTTAAGTCCTGATTATAGGCCGGCCGGCCAGGGCCTTTGTCAACATAAACATCTGGTGTGATCGTTACAATTAGAATATCGCCCATCTCTTTCGCCGCCTGAAAATGTTTGATATGCCCTGGATGCATAAGGTCAAAACACCCATGGCAAAGGACTATCCTTTTTCCTTTAGATTTTAGACCTCGAATTACATTCTCAAGCTTTTCAAGTTCAACAATCTTCATTTAATATCTTCCGCAGATTACGCTGATTTTCGCAGATTATAAGTAATTCCTATTCTTTTTCCCTCTGATTTCAGAGTGTTCTTATCTGCGATAATCTGCGCCATCTGCGGATTAATAATTACAATTTTAACAGTCATATACCTTCACAATAAAGTGTCTTATAACAATCCTTGAAACTTTTTTCAACATTTTTCCATCATTCCTTGAGTATCTTGCTTATTTGAGATCTATTATTAACGGCAATAAGTATTTTTTCATGCATTTTATTGGGCAAGAATCCATTACGAATTATCAATTGCTTGCGAATAACATATTCAATTAATGAAAATGCTCTCGCAAATAAACTTTTTATTTTCAACAAATAAATTATGTCAAGTATCATATGGAAAACCATTCCCCAAAATATAGCCTTAATGACATCCGAGCTCATCCAGGCAGATATAAGGTAAACACCGATTACTACCTCGATAGTATGAAAAATGCTCAGACCAAGGAAACCCTGTCTATCTTTCCAATCAAAGATCATGTCGCAATAGATAAACATTTTTTTTATACTTAAACAGGAAAACCGATTTTGGTAAATATAATCAATATAATGATCTACATCAATTAGTACAGAGGCTGCCCAGAAAACGCCACTTAAAAAACCAAATTTCGGAAAAAGACAAAGTGAAGCAACGCCTCCATATATTATGTGCTGTTTTAGTTTCATTTAATACCATCCGCAGATTACCCCGATGAAATAAAAGAAAACAAGATTTCATGAGGCAGGCGCTAATTTACATCCGCAGATTACGCCGATTGTCGCAGATAAGAAAACCTTGAAAATCAGAGGGGAAAAGAATATAAATTACTTTTAATCTGCGTTAATCTGCGTAATCTGCGGATTTTCTTCTTCGTTTATTGCAGACCAGAGTTCGGGAATAGTTTCTGAGTGTTTACCCCGTACATAAAAACTTTCTCCACCATCTGCAACCGTTCTGACCAGCATAGTCTTCCATGGTCTAAAGTAATAATCCGGATTATTTTTTACCGGTTCTTTACTGAAATCTTCAGGGAGTTCATGAACGTCACAAACGAGAGTAGTAAATTTCTTAATATTTTCTCCCTGACTATGTGCGACGTTCCTTGCCATGCTGAGCGCCTTCAAGAAGACTTCAGGCGCCATTACAGCACTGCCGAAATTCATAACAACTCCATTTTCAAGATTCCCTATAATTTTCGCAAGACATAAGAAGTCACGATATGAGGTTGCACCAGTGGCAGCCCCATCACAACCAGGATGTTCATGAATAATATCGTATCCGATACCTACATGTATCGTAATTGGTATGGATAGCCTATAACCTGCTGCTAATAAACTGATATCTTTATGGGGGAAATCTCCTACTGCAATAGCCTTACCAACGGCTTCTCCCATACCAACCATGTTATCTTTTCTGTACGCATCATTGATTACATCATTCAGGACACCGGTTTCTTTCCACAAACCAAATTGGCCATCTTTAATATACCGAGCCACGCTTTCTGTCGTCGCACCAATCAATGCAAGTTCATATTCATGAATAATCCCAGCGCCATTCATTGCGATACATGATATATAGCCTCTTTCCATCAAATCGATAATATATTTTTGTACCCCTGATCTGATTACATGTGCTCCCAAGAACAAAATGTTTGCATTAGAATTTCCCTTTGCATGAATAATTCTTTTCGCAACGGTATGTATTTTCTCATCAATTTTAGAGTTACCATTATCCAGGTTTTTTATTGACGATAAGTCCAGATCGTGTTTTCGCTCTGACAAGGGTTTGATACAAAGTTTATTTCTGTCAAAAATTGGAAGTCTCATTTATTATCAATTCTTCTTAAATCTTCTAGGCAAATCCCTATCAGATATACCCGTCTATTAAAAATATGCTTACAAAACGAACCACACTACTATTTACGGTATTGATGATTTCTTCCAATAGTCTTTCTTTAAAAACACCTCATCATAAACGGCTAATGTCTCCTTTGCGGCTTTTTCCCACGAAAACAATTTAGACCGTTCTAATCCCATGTTTCTCATTCTATGCCACAATTCCCTATCTTGCAATAAGTCATACATGCTGTCACACAATGATCTAACATCTGTAGGATCCACCATAATACCAGCACCACCGACAACCTCTGGCAGAGCAGATGTATTAGAGGTGATTACTGGTATCCCGCAAGCCATTGCTTCCAAAGGAGGCATTCCAAATCCTTCACAAAGTGATGGATAAACGGATATTTTCGCACAGTTATATAACAAAGGCAAGTCTTTATCCCTGATAGCTCCAGGAAGCAGTATTGCCTGCTCCAAATTATTCGATTTGATTTCATCAAGTAATTCTTTAATATTACACCTTTTATCACCAGCCACAACCAATTTATAGTCTTTCAGACCTCTTTCTCTTAATTCCTTAAAGGCTTTTATTAAAGTGACAATATTATTTCTTGGCTCCAACGTACCAACAGTCAATATCATATTTGCGGGTAAGTTGTTTCTTCGTCTATACTCTTCCACATTACTAATCTGCAGAAATCTACTCTCGACACCATGGTAAATAACCTTTATTTTCTCGCTCCTGATTCCAAATAAATATGTAAGATCCTTCTTTGTAGAATAGGATGGAACTATAATCATGTCAGCTTTTCTAACCACCAGCTCATTTATATATTGTCTATAAATTTGGCTGGCATTCTTGAATAACCATGGAAATCTAATGTAGGCAACGTCGTGTACTGTAATAATAACAGGTCGTACCGCTTGCATTAGCGGATAAGTCTGATTGGTGTAATGAAACAAATCAAGCCTGTCCTTTCTTGAATAAATGGGCAAAACTATTTGCTCCCATAAGATTCTCAGCATATTGTTTTGCAAGAATGTCCTTTGCTTTCCATGTTGAACACCGTTCATATCCTTCATGCAAGCACCACCATTAAGTCCTGGCAAATAAAAATAATAATCCTTTGCGCTATCAGTCTTTGAAACAGATCTACACAGGTTAGACGTATACCGCCCGACACCAGTATGTACATCAAAAACCCTTGAAGCATTTATACCGATTCGCACCTTTCTTCTTTTGAACACGTCAGGCGTAAAAGAAAGGTATAATTCTCTAGTTTCACTCAACATTCGATCCAAATTAAAACGTTTTTCAACACTTTCACGGGCATTTTTCGCCAGATAGTCATATGTTTTTTGATTATTTTTCAAAAGCTTAATTCTTTCAACTAATATGGAAGGTTTATTAAGCGGGAATAACAAACCCGTTTTATTATCATCTACTACGTCACTGTTTCCATACACCTTACTGACAACGACAGGTTTTCCATATTTCATTGCCTCAGCAGTTGAAAAACCAAAAGCCTCTCCAAGCGATGTATTTAAATAGATATCACTTAATAGAAAGAAACGTTTAATATCATTGATAAACCCCAATAGTATTACCTTATTCTGCAAATTGTATTCACGAATAGTACGTTCTATTTTCCATTGTTCCTCTCCATCTCCTCCTATTACGAGAAATGCATCATCATGGTTTTTCAGATAGTCTGAAAGATTTTTTATTGCATATGGTATATTTTTTATTCTATCAAAGCGAGACAGCATACCAATAACGAAGCTCTCGTTAGTAATTTTCTTATTGACAAACTGCAAAACAGAGTTCCTATCTATATCATTGTAAACTTCATTGTCTGTATGAATTCCATTTTCAATTAAAGCAGATTTTGAAACACTCGTGATCCAGAGTCTCAAGGCAATTTGCCTCTCAGATTCTGAGACAAAAATAAATTTATCAGTCAAAATTCTCAAAAACGACTCAACAATTACCGCAAGATTAATGCTACTAAAGTGTATACCATGAAAAGTGTGTACTACTTTCAATTTCGTATTAAGCAGCTTTAACAACCTCGAATAGATACCAGCCCCTCTACCGTGAGAGTGAACCACTGTTATGCCGTTTGCTTTCACCCATTTTGACAGTTTCAGAAATGCTAGAATTTTGAACTTTCGGTAAGGTAGTTTGAATGTTGGAATTTTCTCATTAACAATCCTATCATAAAAAGGTGGACTATCAGGTAAGGCACAATAGAATTCGAATAATCCCTTGAGTTTAGTCATTATTTTAAAGAATTGCTCTGCCCCACCACCTTCACTTCTAGAACTAATTATCAAAATTTTTAACTTGTTTGATTTCAGAAAAGGTTCCATTGAATTATCAAAAAGAGATTTTTGTGTACAGACGCTTTAGATTTCTACGCAAAGTACCATTATGCATTAATTGGGCCTGAACCCAATCGTTTATATAAAAATTTGCTATCATTCCAGAAAATGGGCCTAGCCTCTTTTCAAGCTTTCTCTTCATTGCATCATGTCTAATCTCTTTTCTTGCCTGTCTTGTCAACACTAAGGCTTTAGCACGTTCCTCTACAGGAAACTCTGGAGTTGCCAAAACAGGCTTATAGTCCCAGTGAGAAGAGTTGTTAAGATACTCTTCCGGCTTCATAATTAAGTATTTATTGCTTTTAGCCCATTCATACAGTTCAGTAGCGGGGAAGGGAATCAAATTATAAAATCTGGCATCAAATATCGGATATTTCTTTGCAAGTGCAATTGATTCTTTAACCGTATCCAGATCCTCCCCTGGTGCACCAACAACAAAGAATAAGGTTACAGTAAAATCAAGTTCTATTGCTACTTTTAAGGCGTCTTCTATAACACCAAGATCCTGGCTTTTCTTGATATTTTTAAGAACTTGTTCATTTCCAGATTCAATACCAAAAGCGAAATACTTAAAACCTGCCAGTTTCATTGCAGAAAGCATTTCCCTGTCCACTCTATCAGCACGTATTCCATTGTTGCAATTTAGCTCAATATCTTTGAGATCTTTTTTGCAAATGGCCTCACATATCTCAAAAACTCTCTCTTTGTTTAAAGTGAAGTTATCATCCAGAATGCTTATCTGCTTAAAACCACGGTTGTACCAATATGTTATTTCTTCAACAATACTCTCTGCGCTTCTAATCCGATACTGTTGCCCTATGGATGTCTTTACAGGACAATATGTACAGTTAAAAGGGCATCCCCTCGAAGAAACAATTCCTATTTCCCCCGTTACATATTTGCCTAATGAAAATTTTTCGAATTTTGGAAATGGAAACTTATCAAGATTCTTTTCAAATGATCGTGGTCCTACATAGTTTACTTTTCCGTTTTTTCTGTACAAGAGCCCAGGTATACTCTCTACATCAAGCCCCTTACACAAGTCCAACAGCGTATACTCTCCCTCCTGTACGATGCCATAATCTAAACCGTTACACTGCTCTAAGGCTTTTTCTCTTAATGTAGATATATGAGGCCCTCCGGCAACCACAGTGACACCACCAGACTCCTCTTTCACCCAATTGACAATATGATACGATCGTTTGTACATAAAGCTCATAAGGCTTATAGCAACAATGTCAGGCTTGAAAGACAAGAGTTTTATCTTAAGGGCGTGCAAGTTGCCTCCAGCAGCCATATCTAATACATCATATTCTACTCCCTCTTCTTGAAGCATCTGCGCAAGATATCCAACCCCTGCCGGTGGACGCAGAGCACCGAAATGCCCACCTGCATAATCTGGAAACAGCAATAACACTTTTTTATATTTCATTCAAAGAGTTCTGATGAATTTATGTTTTCAAGCAAATCATCGATTTAATTAAGTATTGAATTTCAGACTATTTATATATTATAACTTGACAATAAGAAACTCAGTTGTTGCTCTAATTACTTCATATTTATCTTTCAAATAATCCAGTACACTGCTATCAATCACGTCCAGTTTGGTCGTAACAAAATAATCTGCACCCTCCTGCCTACGCCATTCTATACGCTCTATTGAACAAATATTCGAATCCATGGTCCACCCTTTCCTATTGCAATAATACAAGAGCTCCGGCCCACCCCATATACAACCTATTATGAGATCTTTTTCAAGTGCTGTCTCGTCTACTATCTTTCCAGCGATTTGAATAGGGTATTTCTTTTCAATCCTTTTCGTTTCGTACCTTCCTGTTATTTTGTGATAGCTAATAAACGGAAGAGATACAACCATTAGCACGAATAGTGCTTGTAACGCAATTTTCTTAATTCCTGCTACCTTGTATGCCGTTATTACACTCAGAGAGCTACTGATGGCATAACCGATAAAAATAGATGCAGGGACGATAATTGGTATAGTGTAGTACGTGTGCCACTCAACCTCTTTCGCGGCGAGAAGAAAGTAAATGATTATCGCAAGCAGCCAATAATGGATATACCTGAACTCTTTCTTCTTAAGTGTAAAAATTATACCCAAGACGAAAAACATGCCCCCAATATATATTAAATCCTTCTCAAATACCTCCGCATAGAATACCTTCTCATAAAAAGGCAGGCTTGTTAAAAAGTAGACTGAATACTTTAAATAGTAGCTAAAACTTAATGGATTCAGTGAATGACCCTCTATGCTTTCTACATACTTGGAATGTTTGTACCACAGAAGAGTAAGCGTGAGGCTAAGAACAGCAAAAAGCCATAACTTCCACTCAGCTAAAAATTTGAGTTTGTATTTTTTCAGGCAAAGAAACAATAAAGGTAGTCCTAAACATATTGTGGGGAGTTTTACAAGGAATGCAAGTGTAGCACATAACGTCATTAATGTAAAACGCCACCACCCTTCTCTGTCTATCCACTCTGAAAAGAAGTAAAGCATGGTGATAGAGAAAAACAACATAGTTGATTCCGGTTGAAAAGACCTGGAATAGAAAAATATGTACGGATTAAATGTATAAAAGAGCAGGGCTATCAATCCCGATGCGTTCCCAGCATACTTCCTTGTCAATTTGTATAAAAAAAATGCCCCTCCACAGAAGGCGACGATAGAGACTAATCTGCCAAGGCATTCATGAACACCAAAAAATTTGTATAATATTGCAACAGCAAAAGGATATATATTGAACTCTGTTCCCCCGATATAGCCATTTGAGTCGCCGTAATTCAATGCCTGAGGATAAAAAATATTCATTCCGTTATAATAGAAATTTCTTGCTACAGAAGCAGTATAACACTGTCTCCATCCGGCAACTTCAAGTATCGGTTGATTTATATTTATCAACCTTGTCAGGAAGCCCACAATTGTAATAAATGTTACGTATATGGTATTTTTATTTAACACGATATAGCCAATTGTTTATAGCAGATGGTTTGTCTTTTATAAGGACAGCTTAATGCTACTGTTAATTTTTTCACAAAAACGTCAATTATGAACTTAATGTTCCATCGCAATAGTTCACTCATCACTTTCATTTTATTCTATTTACACGAAAAAGAAGTATACTTAGCGCTCTACAAACAACTTGTACTAATTGTTTTTGTTTTAAGTTCTAAATATTTCTCATGAATAAATGGTAATTTTTTAGATATCTCTTTACCAAAAAAAGTTGATATATATATCAAAAAAGGCATCATACTAAAACCATATTTACTGTAATACTTTAAAGCGACCTTACGCGCAATTTTCAATTTATTTCCCTGTATCTCAGATATCGCAAGTTTACAATAAGGTTTCAACATCAGCGATTTTATTCCCTTTTCAATGAGTTCAGAAGGTAATTTATATTCTTCTTTCATGTTAGAGTATAAATTTGAAAAGTTGCTTTCCGCACGTTCAAATTCTTCAGAACTTAAGTCAGGAGTATGATAAAACAATTTACATATCCCGACAGCATCTTCATATGCCAGCCTAAGAGTTGTGAAAACATTAATGTTCCTTAATATTGTTTCAGATTTTTCTTTGAGAGCTCTCTTATCTGCTTCCACAAAACCTGTGGAATTCGAATGCACTCGGCATGACATTAGAACATCCGGAATATTTGTTATTGAATAGTTATCTCTAACCAGGGATGACCAAAGTTCATAGTCCTGGGTTATCTTAAATTCCTCGTCATACCCACCATGTTCCAGGATCAGGTCTTTGTTCATAAGAACACTAACATGATTCATCGGAGAGTTATAAAAAACCTGAAAGATTATTTCATGAAGATCCGCCGGTACACTACGAATCTTTTTTCTTTTATCGGTACCGTCAATAATAATAACGCTAGGGCTGATTGCTGCATATTCAGGATGTTCTCTGATATAGCCTACCAATCTCTCCAACCATTTGGGCAATGCCGCATCATCGGCATCTATCCTGGCAATGTATTTACCCTTCGCAAGTTTTAAACCAATATTTAATGACTTTGTCTGTCCCAAATTCTTCTCATTGTTATGTATTGTTACCCGTTTATCATTAAATGATCTGATAATTTTTATTGAATCATCGGTACTGCAATCATTTATTATAAGAAACTCGAAGCCTTCGAAGGTCTGATCAAAAACACTTTGAACTGAAGCATTAAGATATTCGGCACCGTTATAAACTGTCATTAAAACTGTTACCAAAGGATTTACCATCATTTAATTTCTTCTCTGTAAGACTACATATATTTTAACTATTTTTTATATTTTCAATTACTAAACTATAAATTCAGAGAGCCTATCGTCCGTTACCTTTTCAAGATATCTCTCTATATAAGACCTGGCCTTGTTATACTGACTCAGGAAATCATGTTCAGGCATGTCATATACATCAGTAATAGCAGTCGGAAGTTCTTCCACATTTCTTATCGTCCACTTAAGGTGACTACAATCAGCTAAAGGGTCAACGTTTACTATGTCATCCAAACTAACATGTATTACCGGTATTCCCATCATTAATGCCTCAAGTGATACCGTACTACCCCAGTATATCAAAATATCATTCTCCGATAAATCGTCCTTAAGCGGCTTTTGATTTGAAACAGAAAAATTCGCATGAGAATCAATATCAAAACACAAATCATTTCTGATTTTAGAAAATGGACGCTCTGGGTGTGTTCTAATGATTACCCTATAATCTTTATTATCAGACAAGGCATTAAAAACAAAGTTAACAAGTTTATAGCATTCATAAACACCTTCCAATGCAACCAAAATAGTATTATTCTTTGTAAAGTTTTTTTTCTTCAACCTATAAATGTATTCGTGTCTTAGCGCACAAGAAGAGTGAATTAGATTTTCAGGATAACAACCATATTTTCTCAATACGCCTTCAGTAATACCACCTACGGTGACTATCTTATCAGGCATTGGCATATACGACATTTCTTCTTTGCTTATAAACATATTTGCAGATGCTTTTGTAACAACAGCATGCTGATAACCGATAGTCTTTGTAGACGGAGAATACTCTTTTAAGGAGAGAAAACATATTTTTTCCCATGGGTTATTCTCGTATGTGGTAGTAAAAGTATGAATATTCACATAGTCCAGCATATTCCTGATAATATATTTCTGTAACAATTCGGCCCTTATTGTATTTGTGTAATCACTATCAAGCTCCATTTGAATAATTTTTGAAACGTCCAGCCCGTAAAATTCAATACTTTTATCAAATTTTACTCGGTTAAGATAGACATCTATGGTAACTTTGAATACGTCAAAATAATTTAGAAACAATTCCTGCGGTACAATTAAATGTTGTTTATATTTGGAAAGTTTTTTGATTATATTTCCATAATCGCCGATGATCCTCGCTATTATTAACAGCTTATTCCTTTTCGAAATTAAGAAATCCGGCAGTTTTCCGAAAAATGAGTCTGTATATTTGTTCCCGTTACTAACTGAAGATGGATAAATTCCCGTATTTAAAACATAGTATTTTTCCTTTTCGTTATTATTATCAAGATGACCTCCAAAAAGTCTTCTTACTAAAAAAACTTTGAGCAAATTCTTGAATATGAAACTCATCATCTTTAGAAAATGAGTAATACCCCCCTTAATTTTAATACAATAATCATTGGAATAATCCAGATTCTTGAATTCTATTAAGCTTTGTGAACAGTAATGTTTTAAGGTCCGGGTTATTTGCCCGGGTGGAGAAATTAATACGATACTTCTAGCCGGATTATTTTTTATCGTATTGCAAACTGTATAATAATCTAAAAGGGTTGGTAACAATTTTGACATAAACCTGTTCTTTGATGCTGTAAAACTCGCCCACCAGTAGAGAGAGTTTGTCTTCGCTCCTATATGACCTAATAAGTCTATATATGCCAGAACAAACTCTTCTTTAAAACTCTCAGAATAACCCCTTGTGTCAACTTTATCGTAAGAAAAGTTATCAAGTAATCTCTGGTCCTCGGTATCAAGTTCTTTAAAACAAATATATGTATAATTTACCTTGCCTTTTTTTAAGTACTTAAGGCGTGCAATACTGTTTGTAACAAACACTCCCATAGGTCTATTCTAAATAATTGTCAAGAGCAAAAGGCCAAATTCTTCCTGTCGGCAAACCGGAACTTCTTTTTCAAAATTCCGTAATACACTCGCTGGCAAAACAACGATGTTCCATCTGTTATAACTTCATTATATTGATGATAATCACAAAGACCCTTGAAATAATCCCAGAAAACAAACGAATGAAAAGTGGAAGTGAATTACTAAACTTTATTATACTTTTCGCGAGTAGAGAAGATGTTCACGTATTTGAGCACTATTGTGTAATATCAAATTAAACAGGTATAGATTCTTTGCATATGCGCCAACAACAACTTTCACAAACCAGCTTTAACCAAATCCTGCAACCTTACAACTCCATTCACAACTTTCTCTCTATTTATAACAGGCAAAACGGTTATTGGCTTTTCCCTCTCTTGCATAACCTTTAAAGCAGAAAATGCCTTTTCATCATCATAAATGGAAATAGGGTTACTATTCATAATCTCTGCAATTTTCATTGAGAATATGTTTTCCTCTTTTTCAATATGTTTTCTAATATCGTAATCTGTTACAAGCCCCATAAGCTTCCCATCATTATCAACAACTGAAACTACGCCGGATTGTTTGTTAGATATTTCCAATATACAATTCTTTACGCTATCAGAAATATTTACCAAAGGATTGTCGTCTCCTTTTAACATGGCATCTGCTACTGTCATATTCAACCTTTTTCCCAGCTGTCCTCCAGGATGAAGCCGTGCATAATCAGTCAATTCAAATCCTCGCATCTTCATCAATGTTACGGCAATAGCATCCCCTAAAACCATAGTAACCGTTGAACTTGTTGTAGGAGCCATATTAAAGGGACACGCCTCTTCTATATCACCAATGTCAATAATTATGTCTGAAAATTTCGCTAAAGTGGAACTCGTTTCACTCATTATCCCTATGATTTTAGCACCGACACTTTTTACGGAAGGAAGAATACCATTGAGTTCAGAACTTTCACCACTTTTCCCAATAGCAACAACAACATCCTCAGCGGCAATGATACCTAAGTCCCCGTGCATTCCTTCAGCAGGGTGCATAAACATCGCCGGTGTACCGACACTTGACATAGTAGCCGCTATTTTCTTGGCAACTAAGCCTGATTTCCCCATACCTGTTAGAACTACTTTTCCTTGACAGTTGAAAATAGTTTGCACTGCGCTTTTTATCGAAGAATTTATTCTCTCCTTAAGACATTTAAGACCCTTTAATTCAATGTCAATAACGCTTTTTATCTCTGAGGTTATATCTATATTTGCTGTATCCATAATATCATTCCACTTTATTCCGCTATCTCTTGATAAGTAGTAGAAACTTTCTTTACCCGTTCTTTAATATCAAATTTAGAATTGTATATCATAACATCTGACTTATCTACATTCCTTTGATCACAATCTTCACAGATAAGTTCACTTTTCGTAAAATCACCGGTAGTATGGTGTTTTAATATTTTATTAAACATTGAAGACTCAAATATTTCTTCAAGAGTCTGAGTTTTCAGATCGCCTAGAAGCAGTTGTCCGTCAAAATCAAAACAGCACATATTCACCGTACCGTCTACTTGAATCTGTAAAGGAGTATTAAAAGGCCTGCCGCATGTTTTTAATTTTTCCTTCTTAACGACTCTGTAATCCATACTATTTACCCAGTTATGCGGTCGCCATACCTCCAGCAAATCAACCTTATCCTTCCAATATTCAATCCATGATTCCATATCTGTGTCATTGCATTCTTTTACAACGTTGTAAGTAAGCAAAAGACTTGTGTCCTTCCTGATCCTGGAAATTTCTGTCAGGTTTTCTTTAATTCGCTGAAACAAGCCGGTATTATTCGTTCCATGTACTGCATTATATGATTCCGGATTATTTCCATATATGCTTACCCTTATCGAATCTACCCCTATTTCTTCCAGCCTTTTAAATCTGTCAAGAGTAAGTAAAGACGCATTGGTAAGTATAAGCACAGTATAGTTTCGCTTTTTTGCATAAATAATTTTATCGTCCAGAGTTTCGTCCAATAACGGCTCCCCTAAGCCCGGGAAGGTAAGTGTATTATACTGTGACGTTTCTGAGTTGATTTTATCAAAAATATCTTCAAACAGATCAATTCCCATTGTCTCAATGTCCCTGGTAAGTTTATCTCTTGGGCAGATAATGCAATTGTAGTTACACTTGGTTGTAACCTCTAAACGCAGTTCGTTACTTTCTGGAATCACCTTTGATCCTCCTAATCTCAGGAATATTAAACCAATCAATCATTTAAACGAAACATAAAGTCTCAAACGTCTGGTAACTGTATTATATCGTACTGAAATCTGTAAATCTTCTATTTATACGGCTAATCTAAGAACGAATTTTGTGTTATTAGTGATGGAATTTTCAATTCTGAATGTTTTGACCAATAACACTCTTAATGCTGCACTATTGCCGTTTCTACCTCACATTTTTTAAGTATTCGAGAAACAGTATTAACTTCCTTTTTCATAAGTTCTGCAATATATTTTCTTACGGTAAAGCTATGATAGTCTCCATAAGCAAAAAATGCCCTCATATATTTCTCCACATGAGCCAAACGTTCATTGTTCGTATTATGCAACATAAAATTAATACTTCTCTTTAATTCCCACTTTTCAAAAGTTTGTTGCCTGGTATATGTCTTTAAAGCAATTATAAGTTTGTCAACTTTCTTATTGTTAATAATTTCGACATCAGGAAATATCTGATTAACATTAACCCTAAAGGTGTCCTTGCTTTCAATTAATTCATCTATACGTCTTTTAACTACTCCATGAAACTGTAACAAATTACGCAACAAGCACAAAAACAGAATAAAGACTCTGTTCTTAATGTAAACACTGATTGGAAGACTCTTCAAAAACCTACGATAAGACGTTCCATGATATTTGTTAATATTAATTCTACGCGGATAAGAAAAAACATATCCTGAACGGTTCACTAATATAAGATCATCACCAAAAAATCCAGCCTTGTTTCTTAGCCCTCTAAAAGCCCACCCTGTTTTACCACCACTTTGTAATGAAGAATATACAACTGTTTTTCCATTCTCTATAATTCCAGCAGCATGAAAAAAACACAAATCCTTCTCTAATAACTTTACATGCAATATTTTTTCAATAACATAAAATATCATCCATTCAGGTGTTTTTTTCTCTGATAAAACAACCATATTTTCCTTGCAAATATCCTTAATTGGCACACACAACGTTGACCCAGAAAAGTTGAAATAAAAAGTGCCATTCTTATAGATAAAATCTTTTAGCAAACAAATACTTTTGTCCGGAATTTTAATTTTGTCTACAAATTTAATCTCCAGATTAATTTCATTAAGATTATCAACCTTAAAATATTTAAATTCTCCATCAAGAAAATTCCCAATCCCTTCCGGAGGGTTAGTTATTGATACATTAAAAAAATTATGAATTGAAAATTTAAGATCCACTATGACAATAATTGCTTAAAATCAATATTTGAATACTTGAAATTCAAAGGAATTGACAAAAGATAATTTTGTTTCTCCTTAAGAGTATCAGATAAAAAAGATTTGTATTTTTCTTCTAATAATTCTTCTAAATTTTTTTCAGTTTTAAAATTGGCAAATTTAAACAGACCATAATAATAAAACAAGATACTATTTTCTCTTAAGAATGACTGATAAATTTTCTCAGTTAAATTTTCTATGGTAATAGGCATCTTTTTTAGCTGAGTACCATTATAACTTTGCAAAAAATATAACTTGTTAATTTTTGGATTCTTAGAAATTTTTTGAAAGAACTCTACTAAATCATACTGTTTGTATCTAAGAGTTATTTTTAAATAGTCCAATACTTTCCATAATAAATTAATTTTACACAAAACCCTGGTTTTCAACCGTAATTGATCTACAAATGTAATTTTTGCGTATTCAGGAAACTCTTTAATATCATAATCAAACATTTTAAAGTCACTGAAAAATGTATATAATCCATTTCTACCTAAAATTGTCCATTCATCACTTACAAATTCGGCACCTGAATCAATAAGCTTTAGTAACATTCTTGTTTTCCCTGTCCCTCCCCATGCCGGAAAAAGTATCGAGCAATTGTTAAAAACGACACAACTTGAATGTACCGGAACCAAATCAGCAGAGAATAATCTCATGAAAATTACTGATCTGAAAATCTCATGAAAAAGACTCAGATCAAAACCTTCTTCTACACTAATTTCATTACTAGTAAAAATATTGTAGAAATTTATTCCAAATTTTTTACCTCTCTTATCCAGAATATAAAAGCTACTATCATCAAAGGCGGCGTCCCTACCAATAAAATATAAAGATTTTGTATGTAGCTTATCTATAATTTTTATTGTCAGAACGTTATTATCAGGAAAACCATCTAAAGACGAACAATAATAATACTTATATTCCTGCTTTATAAAAGAGGACAACGCACCTTCATTATTGTCAATTTTGATGATAAATTTATTATAGAAATCAAGATACATCATCAATAATTCCGGCCAGGAATTCTGCTGGTTTGGTAGATTTACAGATACCTATCTCGTAACAGGAAACATTCGATAATAGCTTCTCCAATGTTTCAATTTTGTTTTTATAGACTGCTTTATGCTCATAATAGCTGTAGTTTAAAAGACTGGAATGGTGATAATTATGAAATTCCTTAACGTGGTCATTTGCTAATAGTAATCTATCAATAGCCGTTTCAGTTGTTATTTGCTTAATAAAGCTATCTTTTGAGAATCTGGGTATAAATAGTATTTCAGGTAATGTTCGAGGAGAAATATACTGTTTATTCAAGATGTAGTAATTTCTATTAAATCGCCGTAGCAATGATTTACCTAATTTAGAAATATTAGTAATCAGCTTAAGTGTATCGTCAGAAAGCCGGATGTATTCCGGAAAAGGATAAACATAATTTTCGTCAAATATTAAGAAATTGTCAGAAAGAAATTTCGCCTCCTTGTCAAGCGTTAAGGATAACGCGGCAACAGACTTCCCTATATTCGCCAGGCCCGCAAAGACGATACCTTTGCCATTGTACTCTACGGCACTTCCATGAAGAAGAAAACAACTCTTCTCGCGTTCAAGAATCATGAATATCGGAAATAAAACCAGTATACGGATCAGAAAAAAGAGATCAAGTCGATAGCGCGAAATTCTATTTTTAACGACACCTTTAAGCCAATCCTTTAAACTATCTGGCAATCTATATTGTGCTAAAATGGACAGGTTGCCATCTGTATCTTTCATTTGAACTACCAAGTCCCTGCTTACATAGCAATATTCCTTTTCTTTCAAGAATGCAGCAGTTCCTATTTTAGAAAAACCAGTTTTTATTGAATGAGCACTAACCTTTTTTTTTGACAAAAAAGTAACAAATAGTTTCTTGTTTTGAACAAACTGTATATTTTTATTATCACTTTCTTTAAAGAAAGTGAGACTTTGTTCAAGCATAACTAAAAACTCTAAATTGTCACTCTCAACAGTTGTTTCAATTCCAAAAAAACTAAGTTCCTTTTTCATTTACCTGTTATTTTTCAATCCTGACAACTCATTTCAAAATCCTTTTTTTAATCTGTTGCATCACTGCACCACGTTTAGTAGGAGCTCCCAAGCACCTCTTACAAACCAATTGCAAGCCTATTCCACTTCTTATGCTGTTAAGCCAACTATTTCTTTTCTCTAATATCTTCTGAAGAGACTCTTCTTTAATGTTTCCCATTGTTAACATGTTATCGTATGCTAAACAACATGGTACGACTTTACCACTTGCAAGAATACCAAGCATTCTATTCGAACACCCAAGACCTTCTTTTTCTTTGACAGGAAAAAACTCTGTAAGTTTCTTGCCAAACATGAATGGCTTAATCTTTAACGAAATATTCCCAGCAATGTTAAACCCCGTTTGATGTAGATAATCTAAATTTGCCTCATCTAAATATTTGTCTATTTCTGAGTTTTTTGAATTAAAATGGTTATCATAATCATATAAATCCTCGAAAAAAGACCTAACATCATCTCTTAAATCAACTATTCTGTTATAAACAGATGGATCACCTCTTTCCAAACCAAATATTGTTGACTGCAATTTCCTACTCCCAGTCAAAAAATTACAAGCAATATCGATGCTGATTTTTGATGAAGAGCCATATGCTCTTTTCAGGAACTCAAATATTCCATTTTTATATTCTGAAAATGATCTATCAATTCCTCGTACAGAGCAAAAATCATTTTCGTTTAGCGTTTGTAATGAGATTTTAATCTGATCTGGATTGGCGGTAATCAACTTACGAATCACATCCTCAGAGTCAAACATCAATCCATTAGTAATTATAAGCACCGGTAATTTTCTGTCTTTGGAGTATTTTACAAAGTCATAAATTCTATTATCCAGTAACGGTTCGTTAAAATGGCTAAAGCAAATATATTCAAAACTATCGTCGGTACGCAAAGAGTCAATTACACTATAAACAATATCCTCTGGCAAAACTTCCCCCTTATCGTTTCTTACAGGGAAAGCGCAGAAGCTGCAACGCATATTACAGACGGACATTGTTTCAATCTGAAGAATAGAGTAACCATACTGAGAAATATTTATTGTCTCTAAATTCTTCATTTATTTATGTCTCTTACAACCCTCCCTGGGAAAGCTTATAGTAGCTGCCACTGGCTTTTATAAGTTCATCGTGTAAACCTGCTTCAACTATCCTGCCTTCATTTAGGACGATTATTTTGTCAGC